>Ga0206859_1004_pt1 | contig 60863 bp, 43 predicted proteins | sample Alteio_BWOrgCont_47_FD_152882 | JGI IMG/M metagenome (GOLD analysis project Ga0206859, IMG submission 152882) | Enriched cells from forest soil in Barre Woods Harvard Forest LTER site, Petersham, Massachusetts, United States -... | ecosystem: Environmental > Terrestrial > Soil > Temperate forest >... | reverse complement strand
TCCCTTATTGCAGGCTTCCTTATGGCACAGGGCTCTTTTCCAATATTTTTGCAATGATTTTTTCGACAGAAATGTCTTCTGCTTCAGCCTCATAGGTTCGCCTCAGACGATGACGAAGAACATCCCATGCTAGCTGCTTTACATCGTCAGGGGTTGCAAAGGCCCTTCCTGACAAAAATGCCCGCGCTTTTGCTGCCAAAACGAGCGCAATGGCGGCGCGGGGCGATGCCCCATACATGAGAAGCTTCTCTTGGCGGGTGGAACGAACGATATGAAGGATGTAACTGATTAATTTATCATCGGTATAAATGGCATTTACTACTTCGCGCGCGGCTAAAATATCGCGCGCCTCTAAGCAACAGACTGGCTTAGGCTTGTCCCCCAAGGTGGCCATGCGGCGAAGAATTTCTCTCTCTTCATCGCCGCTTGGATAGTCGACCTTTATTTTTAACATAAACCTGTCTGTTTGGGCTTCAGGCAAGGGATAGGTTCCCTCTTGCTCAATAGGATTTTGTGTCGCCAATACCAGATAGGGACTGGAGACCGCAAATGTCTCTCCGCTGATGGTCACCTGCCTTTCTTGCATCACTTCAAGTAACGCCGACTGCACCTTAGCTGGAGCGCGATTTATCTCATCTGCCAACAAGATGGAGGTGAAAATAGGCCCTTTGCGGACAGTAAATAGCTCTTGTTTGGGCTGGTAAATGGTAGTGCCGATTAAGTCGGCGGGAAGCAGATCTGGAGTGAATTGTATCCGTTTGAAAGGACACTGGATGACAGCTGCCAATGTAGTTACAGCAAGGGTTTTCGCTAAGCCGGGCAACCCTTCGAGTAGCACGTGACCATCGGCGAGTAGGGCGATAAATAAGCTGTCTATCATGGCCTGTTGCCCCACGATGACTCGAGCTATCTCTTGCTTCGCGGCGACAAAAAGCGGCTGTTTGGCTTGTATTGCTATCTGAATTGAGGAGCTATTCATACATGCACTTAGGGCTGAAGGAGCTGAGCATAAATAACTGCTACCTTTGGACTATGCGAAAGCTCCCGCGATTGAACGATCTAAAGTGACCCAATGTTACAATATGGGGTCACTTTAGATCGATTCAACCCCGGGGCTTTGGCGCCGTCGAAATGTAACAGTTATTCATGCCCAGCTCCTAAGTTCAAAAATTTAGGAGTTGAACCAAGGACCAGCGGGTTATGAGGGCGGTGGTCTACCCTAAAACCCAATACCATCCAACCGCTATGGATAAGATGATAAGGCATTAGAATAGAAACTTAGCATGACACCAACATTCGTGGGGTAACAAAGTTAATATATCCTTTTCGTCCTCCCTGCTTGGTCCAGAACTTAATTGATTTTTCAATTCGTTTGAGGCAAAGGAGTAATTCTTCTATCGTTATAGGACTGCAAACGGTTTCCTTGTTGGGTGGTGGAAGTCTTCCTAATCGCCACTCGCATATGGAAAGGACCCTTTCGAAAATGTCTTGGTGAATGTCTGTTAATTTGCTCTGGGCGATTGCAGGGTTTCCCCTTTGTTGGGATTTGTAGTGGGTTAAGGCTTGTTCTGTGGTGCGGAGCATGTCGTGATCGGACAGCTCAGGATGATCTTTTACCAATGAGAGAAGGGCACATTCGATATTTTGTAGAACATCAAGATATTGGCCTTCGAATTCTATTAGCATCGCAACCTCCTTTGCTCGGGCTAATCTTTTAATGGGGGAAGTTTATAAAATGGCCATTTTTTCCTCACGAACTTTTCATTAAAAATATTCGCCTCATTCCCTTCACTACTCAAAGGCTGTAATAGCCAAGCAAAAACGTAACTATTCAGGTACCCTACCCCATCGAACGCAGATAGAAGCACCCCTAAGGCCATCAAATTTTGCGCAAGGTGAGTTATCACGACTGAGCAAACACAAAGGTAGTTTTTCTTCCCTCGTCCATATCCTTAGGGGTGGGAAACCAAAACTGCAGGGCTTCGAGGCTGATATCAGAAATGGCTATTGCTGAGCGCGGAAAAAGTGGTGCCAAAGCTCTAGCCAAGCTGCTGTCTGGCGAGGTATGCACAGCACATAGGATGCGGTCATACTTGCTTTGTTGCTCGTGAAGCCAAGCGGTAGAAGATGGCGCAAGAAGCTCTTCTAAAGCGAGGCCAGACTGTGTCTGGAACATGGCGACATCATACCCCTCAGGTCGTTTACTTATAGAAGAAAAACCATCGCAGTGCCCTTCCAAAGGGCTTTCTAAACCATGTTTTTCCCGCTTTTCTTTGGCAAAATTTAATTCAATGAGCAATACTTTCTCCCCTCTTTTTGCTAAAAGAGCGGCAAAAAATGCGCCATATTCTACCCTTTTATTTTCTAATAAAAGTAGCTGTTTTTTTTCTTTATCTGTTAGGGGACAAAGTTCATTGGCAATATCGCGCAGCAGCTCTATGGCTGCTGTGCTCAGCTTATCTAGAGTTGTCGGATGAGCAATAGGGGGCCAGAAGCCTGCCACATGTTGTCCATGCAGTCGCAATGTCCGTGCTGTAGCGGGCAGGCCGTAGCGCAGCTGTTGCATTACGACAGCTGCTGAAGTTATGAAAGCGCCGAAAAGAGCGCCTAATGTAGTCAGGAAAATAATTTTGGAAGAACGCGGATGTAGCGGCGGCAGAGCGGGATCTAAGGGCCCTGATTGAAGTACATCTAAATGGCCGTTAATGTTTTTAGATTCGACTAATTTTGCCATCTCTTCGATGATTGTCTTTTCGATAGCGATCTGATGGTCGATGATTTTTTTCTCGATGAGTTGCAGGGGCAAGTGGCGCATCTGGCTCCTTAAGGCCTCTTGCCTTTGTTGAATGACCTCATGCTCCTGTTGGAGGTTAGAAAGGCGTGAGAGTACATATTCTTCTAAATGCCTTTGTAGAACGGTGAGGCGCATATGAATTAAATCGCGCAGCAGGTGTTGAAGCGAGTAAATTTTTTGCACCAAGCTTTTTTGACCGAGGCGGTCGAGTTGGAGCATCTGTTTGAGATGTACGGCTAGAAATTGTTTGTGAAGCAGTAGTTCTTCTTTAAGCCTAACAATCTCCTTCTGGCTGCGATTGGATTGATCGCGTAACTCTAACACCAAGTGGCTTGCCTTGCCGAAGAGCTCTTGGCTAACAGGATCTTCTAAGGCGGTGCTCAGGGAGCTCACCTCAAATTCAGGCTCTTGAAGCTGTTCATAGATAAAGGAGCCGTGAAGTTGCTTGGCCTCTATTTCACTGAGCCTTTTACTGTAAGAGCTATAGAGCTCGCGTGCGGCGTTGAGGTCAAAGCCTTGGAATTCAAGGGAATGATCTTGATAGCGGATCAGATGTTCCTCAGCATCGCTGACATAGACCTGTAACAGACGCGATAGATTGCTTAAATAAGAGACAAAAGAATCGATGAATAACCGCCATGTGTGGGCGGCTGCCGCCTTATCTTCGCCGAGGGCAGAAAAATAATTTTGTTGTAACAGCTCCAGGCGCTTCATCCATATTTCAACCATATAGCGAGGATGTTCTAGCAAAAGCGTAGGCACAGCGATAGCAGAATGGTCAGGTGAGTCGGCATGCTGCAGAGAAGAGAGCAATGTTTCGATCCCATATTGCATTTGCCTCACCTGATGCAGCTCAATAAGCTGCTGTGACAGGCCTGCCTGCATATCGCCAGTGCCTTGAGCTGTTTTTGACAGAGCTAACTCTATGATATCGGCCTCTTTTTTCAGATGGCGCATCTCATCCAACAGATGGTTGATCACTATGGGATCTCCCTCAGTAGCATAGCGATCGTAATAGACGAAACCTTCTTTGAGATATTTTTGCAGGCGGCTACGCTCCAGCTCGATGGCAAATTGCTTGTTATAGTAATCCTGCTGATTTGCAACAAAAAAATTAATTTGCTTTTCGACATCGGGAAAACCCGACCCTTGCAGCTGAATGGCACATCTGCTTGCATGCCGTTCTAAAGCCTTTTGAAAATTCTGAGCGATTTGCTTTTGGCGCCTATGTAGATAATTGATTTGCTCTTCTACTACTGTGCGATCTTCTTGAATATTTAACTCGCGGAAGACTTGCATCAAGCTATTAACGAAGTTAGCAGCGCGAAAACGGTCGCGATCAGAATAGCGCAGCCATAAGATATTCTTCCCCATTCGGTCGCTTTCGACGGTAAGGCTCTTTGCTGCAGCTTCCGCTGCTGCGGCCAAAGGCTGCAGGAGCAGTAGAAATTGGCGCTGATGTAAACTCTGTTTGTTTTCTGTTACGAGTGTAAATTGGTAGCCGGGTCCAAAAAAATGTGCGCCCAGTTGCCCTGTGCCGACATGGTAGCCATGGTCGATTACTCTATATGTCTGCTCGCCTTCAAAGACAATAAAAAAGTGTTGGGGTACTTCTCCGCAGTATTCTATGGCTTCTATGCGCAAAAGAGGGGAGAGGTCTGGTAATGACGGCAGCTCTTTGTCGCGCCATAAGCCATACTCTATTTTTATGTTATCGCCCATCGTCTTGAACTCATTTGTGAGTTCACCGAGCAGCGGCCATCTTTTTTCATAAGGGAGGATAGTCCCCTGCATACCAAGGCATTTAACGACGATTTCAAGGGTACTGCGCGCCTTCATGATGGAGGCTGTTACCGATTCTTGCGAAGCTCCACCTCCTATCCATGCAAGAGAGGTAAAAGCCTCACGCATCGCCTGACGCAACTTACCGCTGTCTTTAAAAGAGCCTTCGGCTTGATAGCGCACAGGGGTGTGCAAAGCTAGCAGTGCAGCCAGCAGTGCGGCAAGTAATGTTCCAATAGCTATTTTCTGCCGAGAGCGCCAGCAGAGAGCCCAAAGGTCTCTTAGTGCTATCTTCCGCTCGCTCATCATTAGTTCACAGCTCCGCGATATAAGTTATAGGTTAAGATACCGCTGTTAAGGCTAGGAAGGAGTTGTTCGATAAAGCGATTCCACTGAGTGATAGGCGTCTCGGAGATATAGACGGTATCGCCGGGCATGAGAAGCAGGCTGTCATTGGGGAGGTGGATGATATGTTCCCAAGAGAGAACATAGATTTTTGGCTCAGGAAGGTTGCCGCGAATCACTTGAATGCGATTGCGGTCTCCCGTAAATGGAATACCCCCAGCGGAGACGATAGCTTCGCGCAGCGACATAAAACCATAGGGGAGCTCTACGGCTTGTGGGGCAAAGACCTCTCCCATCACCACCACCGTAGCATCTGATGGGTAAGCGATGAAAATTTTATCGCCGGCACACATAACGATATTGTAGCACATATCGCCCATATTGATCATGCGGTGGAAGTCTATGGGTAAGATGGAGCCATTGCGGGAGAGATAGCTCATGAATAGATTGGCGCCCGGAGCTATCTTTGCCTGGCTCAACACCTCATACAAGCGAATTTTGCCATCGACAGGGATCGTAGCTTGTTCCACCATGCCTGCGAGCTCTACCTTATGGGTAATGCGATCGCGATAGGAGATGAATACTTCGACATCATTGATATGCTCTCGGTATTTGCTTTGAAGTAGCTCGCGCGCCTGCTGCAGCGACAAACCTCCCACAAAAACAGCGTCGACATCGGGAAGGGTCACCCTGCCATGGGTGACTTGAAAGCCATTCATCTCATCATTGATGAATTGCACCGCCTCCATAAGGTCTTTGCGGCTGGGATGGTAGATAGCAATGTTTAATAAATCATCTTCCGCAATGACATCGGGGTACTCTTCCATCATCTGAGGATCTGGCAGGCAGCCGATACCTTTGCCCTCCATTTCGAGTACAGCCATTTTTCCCTCGCGTATCTTGTACGAGTCGATGACAAACTCATCGGCATCCATAACGGGATAACAACAGGAGTTGCGCACACACGAGGAGGTGGCACAAAGGAGAAATAGAGAGAGGAAAACGCACCAAGGCATAGATGTCGGCAACCAAAAAAGAGCAAATTTTAGAGGATGTCTTCACACTTCAAGAGTGAAGACAGGTTCTCACAGCAAGCAATCTTTCCATACGCAAGGGCATAACTGCTCTAGCGGCAATTTTCTGCCCTGAACTGTTTTCTGCCAACTGTTTTTTCTCTATTTAATAGGAGGGAGTTGCAAAACTCGCTTTGGAGGCACAATCATCAAATTTTGCCTCCAAAGCGAGTTTTGCAACTCCCTCATAGGTCGTAAGGCAAAGTGATAGTGGGATGGCAGTGGGCAAAGCGCCGGAGCCCTTCATTGCGCAAATGGCATGCGGGACAGCGGCGGCATCCCTGGCGAGGTATGCCCTCATAGCAGCTGATCGTCTCTTGGAGCAGAAAGGTGAGAAGGCCCAAACTATGTGCTAGTTCCATGGCTGCATATTTATCTAAAGCGATAAGAGGAGTGCGCAGTTCAAAGTCAGGCATACCGAGGTCTAAGCGCAACAGCTGCTGCTTGAGGGCCATGTAGTTACTCGAGCAATCGCGGTAGCCTGCATTGCCCCCTTCGCTCTCCATAACGCCCATATACATGCAGCAAGCTCCCCGCTCATAGGCGTAGATAGCTCCCAGCTGTGCCATTAGGCCATTGCGCCCGATGACGAGGGTATTGGGCCTTTGTCCTGTTTCTTGAGCGATGGGTATTGCATGAGAAGTAAGGGCGTTGGATGTCAATTCAGCGAGGACATTGAGATCGATGGTGGCATGTTCAATATTCCAGCAGCGGCATATATGCGCTGCCTGCTGTAGCTCGCTTTTATGGCGCTGTGCATAGGCAAACGAAAGGCTACCGACTTTTTCACTGCCGAATTCGCGCTGCGCCAGCGCTAGGCAAAGAGAGGAGTCCATGCCTCCGGAATGAATGACGATAGCAGTCTTATTGTTCATAGTCACGCTCTTAAACCTAAAAACGGCAGTTCAAGTTGGCGAAGTGATGCAAGATTTTGAGTTAGAATTGCATCCGCCAAATGTCGATCATTCCCAAACGGTGAAGGCGACATTTGGCGGATGCAGTTATAGCTCAAAAGGTTGCGTCAATTTGCCGGCTTCAACTGCCGTTTTTAGGTTAAAACCCACTATGAAGGTAAGCGTCAAATCTAGACCATCTGACAATCCCAGGCTACGCTGGCGTCTAAAAGCGTTTTGTTCGTCGGCAATAGCTACGGCTATTCCCTCCTCACAAACCGCTTTTAACCCCACAGCTCGCTCTGAGCTTGTCAAGATGGCTAGATTTGACGCTTACCTATGAAGTGCTGGGATACCACGCTTGGAAGAGGGGGCCAAAGGTAGCAGTAGCGATCCCTTGCCATTGAGCCCCCCATAGCTCTGCTTCAGAGAACAAGGAGCCTTTTGATGCCCATATGAGGTAGTCATTATATAGCGAGCAGAAGCTATTTGTCAGTTGTTTTTTCCGCTGAGACGCAAAGAGCTCAGGCCCTCCTTCAAGCAGCTCTGCTATCCACTCGGGAAGCAGGGGAGAAGGAGCTTGGATGGCATGGCGATAGTAATGGAGTAGTTCGTCAAGCAAGGGAAAGGGATCCTCAAAAAAGGGCTTTTTGCTATTACCACTCTTAGCGAGCAGTAAATGTGCCTGCTTCATAGGGGGAATAAAGCCTCGATGTGCCAAGCCACAGACAACCAGGTATTCTGGCCAAGCACGGCTGATCTGCTTTTTGTCATCCTTAATATATGTAATACTGCCTTGTGCAGAAAGATTCGATATTGTCCCTATAAGGCGCACTGCGCCTCCGGAGGCATCTTTAAAGACAAGAGGAGGCAAGCGCCAGCCACCACACAAAAGTTGTTCAGGGCAAGAGCAGCTGGAGCACAAGACAACGTTGAATAAAGCTGTGGGATCAACTCCAAGTTGTTGCAGCTTTTCTTTCCATACCATGGAATCGCCATACACTTTATCCTTTGCTATATACTTAAGACTACCTATAGGTAGTCTGCCCTCTTTATGAGCGGCGCGCAGCACACTATTTGCATTGTCTTTCACTGCAGAGCGCGTCAAAAGAGCCTCTTCCAAAGCTGTTAAGGCAAAAGACTCGTTCATCAGCCCCTCTTTTTTTTTACTCTCGATATAAATTTTAAGACTTTTATTGAAGTAGAGCTGCAAAGGATTTCTCACTAAAGTTATCAATTCGCGAATATCGACCTCTAAAAGCGATGTTTGATCCTCTTTAATAGCTTTAGAAGGGGCGGTGTCGGCAAAAAAACGAGGGAGCCTGCCCTCTTCAGGTTTAGCATTTACAATCCTATTCGATGTTGCAGGCAGATGTTCTAAGGCTGCTTTTACACAGAGAAACCAACGCTGTGATGCCCCTCGGTGAAGCGATGCTGCAGAAAAGCAACGGCGATCAAAGGGCACAAAGGGATGATGATAGAAACAGCGTTGTGAAGGCAGCTGTTCCTCGATGCGATATCCCTGGTCGAGGTAATGAAGCAGCTCTGTAAGCAAAACAGAAGGGCTGCGCTGCTTTCCATCTGTTTCATAGCCACAGTAGGTAGCAATAAAATAGCGGCGTGCAGAAAGTAGCAGGCGCAAAAACAGATGGCGGTCGCGATCAGATACAGAAGGGCAAAAATTTGCCTTGCTATGTTTACAGCTATAGAAGAGGTTCAAACAAGAGAGCGTTTCCCTCCTTGGAAAAGCCCCTTCATCCATACCCAGGCAGATAATAGCTTGTGCAGGCAATCCCGAAAGAGTTTCTATGTTGGCGCAGCGCACGCTCTTAAGAATGTTGTTATGCACGTTAAGGCTACAGTTATTCACCAGCAACTCTAGTTGGCGGCGCAGAGAGGAGAAGGGAAAGAGAGCATTCGCTTCACAAGGATTGCAGCGCTGCAGCTGCTCAAAAGCATTGAGCAAACATTGCTGTCCCTCTTTGTCGCTACTGCTCTCGGGATCAGGCGTCAGGTGATCATGTAGCAATTCAATGAGGTAGTTCACCCATGTAGCTATGTTTTGTTGTTGGTCTATTTCAATGGTAAAGAGCTGTTTGCGCAGAGCGACAAGTACAAAGGCGCAAGCACCCAAAGCCTCCGCGTCGAGGAGGTTGATTTCCTCGATGAGGGCGATGGGATGACCTGTCACATCGCTAACAGCTAGCGAAGCAGCCAGACGTTCCATGGCCATCTGCCATGTCCCCAAGCAGCTATCCTCCTGTTCTATGGTGGCTTGGCAGCCATCGCGCATGAGAAGGGCATGGCGATGGCTGTCATCGAATCCCCAATGAGTATGCGTCTGTTTGAGCCACTCTCTCATGCGCGCAATAGTATCGCTTGTAATAGCATGGCGACGACGAAATGCAGGTTGTTCAAACAGCTCCATTACGGCAGCAGTATCCCACCGCCCCAAAGGAAGATCGAGGAGGCGAAAAAAAGCTGGAATAAAAGGGGAGCGCAGAGGAGCTGGCAGCGCAATGAGCTGATAGGGAACAGAATCTTGCTTGGGGGAAAACAGCGCTTCAATATAAGGGGCATAACAGCTGATATTGGGAGCGACTATAAGTAGGTCTGAGGGACACATGCCCGCGGCGATGAGCTCATGGACGATATCATAGGCTACTTCTACTTCGCGCATGGGACTGCAGCAGCAATGAACTTGCAAAGATTTCTCTTGCTTAGGAAGGGATAAAGGGGTGGTAGCGGAGCAGCGCAATACGAGCATATCGGCGTGGAGCGCTTCGAGGAGGGTGAAAGGTTCCACCGATGGAGAGGATTGCTTTTCGGCGAGGGGAAGGATATCGCTCCAAGCGGGTGCCGTTGAAGTAGCTGCTGGAAGCCGATACTGCTCGTAGGTGATGAGGCTTTTTTGCTCCAGCTGCATGGCTTGTGCACGCGCTATACGTCCCCAATTTGCTAACAGGGGATTGTTGTCGTGTAAATAGAGCTCAAGTTGTTCTAGCTGAGCAGCAGCGGCACCGCGCCGTTGCCAGTATTTTTGTAGGCGCACTTTCTCGCGGTCGGAAGCAATATCGCTCCAAAAAAATTGACATGGAGAAAGTAAATAATAGGTAACAGAGACCACTTGGGAGATATGAGAAAAAAAGGAGTGAACAGTATCAGAGAGGTGATCGATGGCAAATAAGTGCAGCTGGATAGGTGAGACGGGAGGGATAGGTTTTTTTTGAGGGCTGAGTAGTTCGGCAAGGGGGCGCCATGGGCTATCGGTGTTAAAGAGGCGAAGCCAAAGAGCCGCCTGCCAAGAAGTAGGAGGAGAGGTGCGCCATTTGTCGATGAGCTGAGGAGCATACTCCCCATAGCGCAGGAAAAGTGCGGCAAGCTCTTCAGAAAGAGCTGCAAGGCGTTTATTCACTATAGCTGGCGGTAGCGGGGAAGAGTCCATTAAGTACTGAAGTAGCTCATTCCATATGTCGTTCGTTTGCGGGGCTTTGGCGTCTTCTAAAATATTGCGCAGTTGCCGTTCGATAGCAAGCGCGAGCCCCCAAGAGTTAGGGACGAAGTGGTTTTGTTGATAAAGCCATTTTTGCAGTGAGTCGATAGCAGAGAGAAGGGGAACAATGCGGAACCCTGTGGCAATTTTTTGAGAAGAAAGCTTTGTTAAACGCTCTTTAAGCCAAGCCTGCATAGCACTATTGGAGACAATGATGAGGCGGTGGGCAAAAGGGGTGCTATGGTTATTTTTTTCTATAAGCTCTGCCAGCACCTCTGTTAACAGCTCTACTCTGTTGCTCAGATAGCTGTGAATAAAATTTTCTTCCATTTAATTTGCCATATCCGTAGCCATATTGACGAGGAGCAAAGCTATTGAGATTGACATCCACAGTGTCATAGAAATTATACTGTGGGGCGATGAAATTTTGCGTTTTGAGCGCGTCAAAGCCCCGGGGTTGAGCTCCCGCAAATGGGTCCGTATTAATCAATACGGACCCATTTGCAGGAGCTCAACCCCGGGAGCTTTGACGCAGCTCAAAACGCAAAATTTCATCGCCCCACAGTATACTTTATTTTGACGACATTGGGGTAGAGCCTGCTGTGCATGCCAAGGTAGGCTACAGCGCCGCAGCAAAGAAAGGCAATCCCTTCTGTGATAAGGCGTAGCAGTGGCTCTGTAAGGATAGCACTATAAGTAGGAGCCATTCCCAAGAGCAGCTGGTAGGCAGGAGAGTCGCCCCATAGCCATAATTCGCTAGCAATTGCTCCTAGGACAGCAACAGCGCTAACAAATGATGCTGCACCATACATCTTCCCACAGGAAACTTCTCTCCCCTGTCTCTTCAGCATTCCCTGTAGGTATGTGAGATTGACAGCAGCAGCTATGCTTGTGGCGATGGCAACGCTCACCACGCCTTTGTCCAACACTCCAATAAATATGGCATTTAAAGTGCTATTGATAATCACCGCCAGAAAAGAGGCTTGCATAGGTATGCGAAATTGTCCTCGCGAATAAAATGCTGCCGTAGCGATTAGAACCAAGACTGCAGGGACAAGCCCTATGATATAGCCCCATAGGCAATAGGTAGTCATGGCGATATCTTCTCCGGTGAAATCACCTCTGCCGAAAAGCAAAGCTACACAGCTAGGTCCTGCGACAAAAAACCATGCCGTGGCGAGCATCATCCAGAAGATAGTCTTTTTCATAGCCTGAGAAAAGGAGCTTTGAAAAGCAGTAAGATCGCTTTCTTTTGCTAGACGGCACAAAGGCGGCAGAAGAGCGCCAGACATCGCTACGCCCCACAGTGCCATAGGGAGTTGCTGTAGCCTTATAGCGTACCACAGATAAGCTGGACCCGAAGGATCTGCCCACCAAGCGAAGAAGCCATCTAAGGCATTATTCACTTGTGTAGCAGCAACGCCTGTAATCCCCATGGCGAGAGGAGTTCTAAGTGTGCGAACCTCTTCAGTGCGCAGCCGTATGCCGCGCCATACAGCCTCTAACCCGAGCTGCTGCAAGCTATTCCATGTCGCTGGCAGTGTGAAGAGCCATTGACAAAGAGCTCCAAAGACTACTATGCAAGCCAATAAAGACATCGCTTCAGCAAGCGGCTGATCGCGGATAAGAACTACACCAGCGATCCAAACCAGGTTGAAAAGTACAGGGGCAGCAGCGGGGATAAAGTATATTTTTTGGCATTGGAGAAAAGCGCTGCATAACCCATAGAGACAGATAAATAAAAGTCCAGGCATGAGCAGAGCCGTCAGCAGGAAAAGCTCGTGAGTAGCTGGCGACAGCTGGATGAAGTATGCCAGCCTTCCCAGTGCCGCCGCTGAAATGACGATGACAATGATGAGCAATAGGGCGATAGTGGCAGATAAATTGCGGAAAAAAGTAGCAGCGCGGAGAGGGCTTTGAAAGCGCAGGGCTTCAAATACAGGTATAAATGCGCTCTGCAATGCTCCTTCGCTGAGCAAGCGCCTGAGTAGGTTGGAGAGGCGGAAGGCCAGCAAAAAAATGGCGACGAGGGGGGCGGCGCCAAAGGCATAGGCCATAGACATATCGCGCAATAAGCCACTGATACGGCTGAGGGCTGTGCCAGTGAAAAAGCGCCGAGCAGATGCAGCGATAGCGCCCCAGGAGTCAATGGCTTTATCGGTAAGAGGGAGGGATATTCCCTCGTCGCAAATCGCTGTATTTGGCCCTTTTTGCTCGACCGAACAGTTGCCTGAGACGTCGAATAAGGCTCGTTTATTTTCGGCCACGTTCACTTCTGCAGTCAGTTTTCGATCGGCTGCGAGGCTCCCATCTGACGCCTCCGGCTCCTCGGCAATAGCTAGCGCTATTCCCTTGTCGCCGCCCGTGCCATCTGGGGCCTCTCGCTTGACTGAAATTCTGCCCGCAAAAGTGAACATGGCCTTATTTTCCATGAGATGTAAAACAATAATATATTTTCATAAAAATACAATTTTTGTTAGAGAGCAGAGGAAATGGCGATCTATGCCTTGCAATAGCTTACCCGTGAAGAGGCTTTTATGTCTGCAGTAGGTTTCTACAACAACGGCTGTCCCGAAGAGCTATTGCGCTGTATCTGCTTATATCTTCCCGTTGAAGAGCAGCTGTTTACTGTGCCGTTGGTATGTCACTATTGGAGGAATATTGTTGGAGGCAATTTTAGAAAAAGGGCTCTTTTTCAGCTGCTTGCGCGCGAAATAAAAGATGGTAAGTTAATAGATTTTATTATTCGCACAAAAAGAAATAGGGATATTGTTAAAATTTTTAAAGGTTCTTTTATTCCCCTTTTTACGGGAGGCAACACATTGTTTCCTGTACAAATGTTCTGGCAAGAAAACAAGCGAGAGATAAATGGGTGGAAGAAAAAGACTATGTATTATTGGCAGAAATTAGACAAAAAGATACTCATAACGTGGCCAAAAGCGGCATGGGTAGAGGTTGAAGATATCTGTGTGAAGAGAGAAACCAGCGAAGATTTTTTGTTAAAAAGCTTCATTGTGGTGAAGGAAACCAAGATAACAGCAGGTAAGTTGCTCATATATTCAATTGAAATGGGATTATTTATAAAAGAAGTAAAAAAAAATAATGAAGTTTTGCATTCCATGAAAAAAAAGCAAGTGTTTAGAGATCTGTTAAATGCCCAACTACAGACATATATCAAATCTGTTGCCTATCACAATTTATCTCTCTTGTACACTGTCCAGAGCGCTCAGATACAAAAAGCCTTCTCTATTCAGTGCTATTGCAATAAAGAAGGTGTACTTCAACTGCGCCGGAAAAAAATGCAGAGATCTGGATATAAAGTCACTTTCTCTGTGCATGAACTATTTGTTCAAGGAAAACAGCTCCGGGTATTGGCGTGGGATAGCCCTTGTTGTCAACGGAGAGAGAATATCCAGGCCATATTCTCTGGCACCATTATTTCAAATACAGCGCGCCTTTTTGCCGAAAAATTAGGAATCTCTCTTGAAGAAATAGCATTTGCCGCTGATAGAGGGATAAAAACAGCTGCATTTATGAAATAACTACAAAGTCGAGTTTATGGACACTTACACTAACTGATTCAAATATCTTATCGGAAAATGCAAACGTTCACGATATTCACACCCGTGGGTAAGGATCAGCGAATCCGGCATATTCAAACCTGTCTTTATAGTCTTTCTTGGAAGTCTCTGGAATCGCCTTTAACTGCCTCACAGGCAATTTTTTCGCTTTATTTCTCGGGAACAGCAGGAAGTATGCCCTTCGAAATAAATCGAAAAACTTGCTCTGTGATACATTCAAATGCGATTCCAGAGACTTCCAAGAAAGACTATAAGTCTATGCTCTCTAAAATCTGATCCTTACCCACAAGTGTGATATCGTGAACGTTTGCGTTTCCGTTTGCATTTTCCGATCTATTTGCGCTAACTTGGACCATTTTAGAGAGCATTGAGACTACTCGGAGAAGCAGGTCTCACCCCTGCTGCTGCTGTTCTTGCCAATCCAAGATTCCCGCGCATTCGATGGCTGATCTTCTTGCCATGCGATAAAATCGCACCTTCTCATTAGGGGACGATTCGCCCGCACCTTCAGCTATGTTTAACCTAAAAACGGCAGTTGAAGCCGGCAAATTGACGCAACCTTTTGAGCTATAACTGCATCCGCCAAATGTCGCCTTCACCGTTTGGGAATGATCGACATTTGGCGGATGCAATTCTAACTCAAAATCTTGCATCACTTCGCCAACTTGAACTGCCGTTTTTAGGTTTAACAAATCGGAAAACGCAAACGTTCACGATATTTTTCATACTTTCAAATAACGCTCGTAAGTTATTTGTAAATGTCTCCTGGGAATCCGGTACGGAGCTTGTGGGTAACGATCAGCCGTACGTGGAAGAGGCCCATTTCCTATTGGGTCTACATGCCTCTTGTTTTATATAAAGGCTTGTTATACAATCTTCTATTATTTATCAATAATTTGGAGGCTTTCATGAAACAACTTTATTTAACTATATTGTTTATTTTATCGGTTTTGACACAGGTCAGTGCAGATGTTGAACGGCGGGCCGCTATTGATATTGGATCTGGAGCCACAAAAGTAGCAGTGGCTGATGTGGATGCAGAGACAAATCAAATTGTGCAGATCATGTTAGATACTTCCTTTCCGGTTCCTTACCAAGCTTCTCTTGATAAGTCTTTAGATGGCACTTTTGATCAAGAAACGAAGGCGTTAGGATTGAAAACATTTAAGGAAATTAGAGAAATAGCAGATCAATATCAAGTGCAGAAGATTGTAGCAATTGCAACATCGGCATTTCGCAAAGCAAACGACAGTAAAAAATTTATTTTAGAAATTGAAAAGAAATCTGGCATTAAAGTGCATATTATTCCTCAAAGAGAGGAAGGAGAAATTGCTTTTTTTAGCGCATTAGCATCGGGGGAATTTAATTTTGAAGAGGCTGTCGTTTGGGATATAGGTACAGGAAGTCTTCAAATCACGACAGCTAACACAAGCGATGGTTTAACGGTTTATATGGGTGAACAGATGGGGTCCGTGGCATTTAAGAACTATATCATTGCAGCCGTGCAGGAGAATGATGTAGAAGATACAATTTCACCTAATCCAATAAGTAAAGAAGATCTTAAAACAGCTGATAGCTATGCCCGCGCATTTGCTCGAAAAGCCTATCCTATCATTAAGCAGAAGATTCGAGATCAGGGTACGGTGATCGGGATTGGACGACTTTTTTACCACAGTATTCGACCTGTTGCTACTGAAGGCAATGTCATCACGCGAAGTGGATTGCGAAAATTTATCGGGGTTTCTTTAAATAAGAGTGACGAAGAGCTCAACAACCCCTTCGCACACGTGGACGTGACCAACTGCATTTTGACATTGGCTATCATGAAAGCACTCCACATCCATGCAATTCGGCCAATTGAAACTACAACAACGAGAGGTCTTTTGGTTTCTCCCTCGTATTGGTAGAAAGAGAATTGAAAGGTCGAGTTGCTCTGCTAAGCTTTTCGGTAAAATCTCGACTTTACCTTAAATGGGTAACACAGGATGGTCAAGAACTATGCCAAAACCATTATTTCAAATACGGCGCGCCTTTTTGCCGATAACAGATGGTAACTTTTATATAACTTCAGTTATTTCAGGATATGGAAAGCGAAGCAGTTGGGGGGCTTCCAAATAACCCCGCTTATACATCGTGTGCCCGTGTGCGCATCCTATTACCCATAAGTGATAAAACGCAAAATTTGATGGCCTTAGGAGCGCTTTTAGAGGCATTTTTCTTTGTATTTTGCGCTCCTTCGGCGGCCATTTTAAATAACCTTCTCACACATGCCAAAGAGGCCTTTTACCACTTATGGGTAATAGGATGCGGGCACGGGCACGATGTAAGGGGGCTGAACAGTTACGATAGGCGCCAGGCGAGTTATTTTGGGCGTATTACTCAAAAACCTTCTCTCCATTCATACCCCTCTGCGACCGGTAAGTTTTCCTATTCAAACAGGCGATATGGTAGGATATCTTCTCCTTGCCCACAAGATGGACAAGATCGCTCATGAGGCAGCCAAGCGGTTCACATCGCGACGATGGAATAGCCTTGCGCTATTGCTGAGGAGTGCTGTGCCAGATTATCCTTACATATTATTTTGTCGAGCTATCTTTATCCAAAATTCGCGTTCAATACTTCCGCTAAGAGGGCGTTTGGAAATTATAATTGTCCTGGGCAGTGTGAAAGCTCTCAATCCCGGGGCTTTGACGCTGCCCAGGAACAATTATAACTTCTAGACACCCTCTAAGACTAAAGATTTAAGGATGAAAAAAAAACCATTCCGTGAACACCACCTACTCCGTTTGCTTGCTAGTTATGAACAGCAAGCCCTCCCTTTCGATGTCGTCATCAATCGCTATTTCCGCACTCATACGGCACTAGGAGCCAAAGACCGCGCCTTCATTGCTGAGACGGCATATGGGCTGATGCGTTGGCGTGGCTGGCTCGACTGGCAGTGCCAGGAGCCCTACTGCTGGGAGCGCCGCTTGGCATGCTACAGCGCCACCCCCTTGCCCTCCTTTGTGCAACGGGCTACACAACGGGGGCGCGATAGCCCCCCTCCCGATCATATTGCCGTAAGTTTCCCCAAGCAGTTATTCGAGCGCATAGTCGCCTCTTTAGGCGTAGAAAAGGCTTTACGTGTATGCTACGTCAGCAATAGCGTCGCCCCAACGACAGTGCGGGTCAATGGACTGAAAATCGAGCGTGCAAAGCTTTTTCATCACTGGCTAAGTCAATCTTATCCTGTAAAACTCTGCTCTTTCTCTCCTTATGGCATTACTTTTTTGCGACGGCTCAACCTTTTTGGCTTGCCGGAATTTAAACAGGGGCTATTTGAAGTACAAGACGAGGGAAGCCAACTAGTAGCTCTACTAGTGGGGGCGCAACGTGGGGATCTCGTTTTAGATTTCTGCGCCGGCTCCGGAGGAAAGACGCTCGCCTTTGCTCCCCTCATGCATAACCACGGGCAAATTTTCCTCCACGATATTCGCCCCTGGGTGCTTGAAGAAGCAGAGCATCGCTTGCGACGGGCGGGAGTACAAAATAGCCAGATAGCACTGCCAGATAGTAATAAGTTGCAAGGGCTACAGGGAAAGATGGATTGGGTGCTCGTCGACGCCCCCTGTTCTGGAACGGGCACTTTGCGGCGCAATCCCGATATGAAATGGAAGTTCTCCATCGAAATGCTCGAGCGATTAGTGGAGCAGCAGCGCGCTATTGTTCAGCAGGCGTGTATTTATCTTAAGCCTGGGGGTACTCTTGTGTATGCTACGTGCAGCGTCCTAAAAGAGGAAAATGAGCAACAGGTGGATTATTTTGTCAGAAACTTTTCATTAGATCTCAAGGCTTCATTCGGAGTATCGGCCTTATGCGATATCGTTGTGGATAGAACCTTGCAGCCGATCCGAGCTTTGACTGAAACTGGGAGTAAGGCCGAACTCAAGGGCGGTTGTTTCACCAGTATACCAGAAGAGGGGGAGATGGATGGTTTTTTTGCCGCCCGTTTCACAAGGTTTACAAGGCCGATATAGTGTGTAGGTGCTAAAAAAGGTTAGATTTTATATAATACTGTTGTAATTGGTTTTATATTTATCAAAGAAAGAAGTCCATTATTCCGACGGAAAAATGCAGTTACCAGATATTTTACTACAGTATGCGCACCAAGCCGAACAAATTGTTCTGCAGGGGGGCATAAAAACCATAGAGTTTGCTAGCGGCACCTATCAAGTTCAGGTGAAGAGCAGCGCACAAGAGGCTCCCTGCTGGGCTTTTTTGCAGCTCGATGAATTAGGGTTGCTTCGCGACTGCTTCTGTTCTTGCGACCAGACAGACGATGCCTCCAGCTGTCCACACCTCACCGCAGCATTTTTGGCGGTGCATGACAGCAAAGGTATAGCCCTACATAGCCGCTTTGTACTATCTCTCTGGAATAAATTATGCCATCTATATAGCGATAAGCTCGGCGCCGACCCTGCGATTCTCACGCCTTCAGAGTCAGGACGCTTTAGTTGCAGCTCTTTTGGTAAAAAAACGGTCTTTCTTATCCATGCTAGGTCCTCGGAAGCCAAACAACGGCTGAACAAGCTTTTATATGAACGCGATTTAGAGACAGAAGAGACCTCCTTGAAATTTTCTAACCTCTCCCAAGAGGAGCTGGCTTTATGGCGCGAGGGAAACCCCAGTCCGCAGCTAAGCTATGAGCTCTCGTTCTGGAGCGATGTGGCCAAATGGCTCATGGCTTTACAGAGCGCCCAAGCGCCTTATACCATTCAATTCTCCCATTCTTCCAAGGCGATCCCTAACCAGATACGCATCGTTTTCGAGGAGATAGAACTCGCTTTTTATCTCTCTGAGACAAACCTGATAGAAATTATCCCTGCTCTGCAGACCGTTATCTCCCCTCTATGCGTCTTCTCAACATCGCACGAAGCTATCGAAAAAATTACTTATGATCCTGCTACAGCGACCATGCACCTTGTGCGCGACAACAGCACTGTTTTAGGTATGCTGAAGGAGGAAAGACAAATAGAGAGAGAAGGTATCGCACTCGATGGGTGGCTTTACGTCAAAGATGTGGGATTCTATGAACGGGATCCCCACCATATCTTTAGCTATGCAACAATTGAAGGGGAGCAGATCAATACATTGCTCAAAGAGCACTATTCTGTAGTAAAAGAGCTCCTCGTGGGAGTTAAGCTGCACCGCCTCCCTGTGGCCGCTAACTATCATATTTTTTTTGATGAGAAGTGGAGTTTACATATCACCTGCTATCTCTTTACCCCGATGGATTTGACTCAGGGCAATTCACGGTTATTTGGGGAGTGGGTATACCTCGAAGAGGATGGATTTTATCGCCTAGAAGAGGGGCGCTTTGCCTCGCCGCATATGATTATCCCTAAAGAGCATGTGGCTGGCTTTGTGCGCGACCAGCGCATATGGTTGAACGATCAGCTAGGATTTCGCACTCATATCGCCAGTATAGAAGCACAGCTCACCTATGAACTCAGCGAAGATAATCGCTTGAGTTTTTTTAAAAAAGTATCGCGAGAAGAGCAGGGGGTACGCAGCTGTGACTTTGGCTCTTGGATGTATATCGAAGGGCAGGGCTTTTATGCTAAGAGCAGTGCTCCTTTAGGCCTCTCCTTCCACGAAGGCCTCACTTTGAATGCCGACCAGATTCCCATCTTCATTCGGATGAATCGCGATGAGCTGCTCCTGGTGCCACATTTTTTTAGCGAACGCTGTCCTGTAGAGCGTGCTGGTTTGACAGTGATGTTGGCTGAAGATGACCATACGGTCATCGTTACGCCGCACTATATTTTTTATCCCGAATATGTTGAGAAACTCGTGCGATTTTTCGACGATATTGCCTATGTGGAGGGCGAAGGTTTCCATGAGCTGCCAGCGCCTGTGCGCCTACCAGAGCGCTTTAGACAGCGGCTGCTGCTAGACCAAGAGGGTCTTGCTCTCTTTCTCAACTATGAACTCCATGCTATTCAGCATCACCTTGTTAAAATCGATCCACGCCTTATTAAACCCCATAATATGCAGCTCGTCGCGGGAAAAATTACTCGCCAAGAGAGTCATGGGAGGCAATGGTATGGCCTCAAGTTGGCCTACCATAGCGAACAGGGTAGCGTCCCCCTAACTAAGCTATGGGCGGCAATTAAAGAGCGCCGGCGCTATTTATTCAGTGCAGCAGGACTTATCGACTTAGAAGAGCGTCGCTACAATTGGGTGAGAATGTTGGCAAAAGAGCGTATCGATCGCCGTGCCAATACCGTTGCCCTGTCAACCTTGGAGCTCATCCGCCTCAATGCCCTAGACACCATTACCTTGCAAGAAGGCTGCGACCATGACGATAACACGACAGCGGCCCTGCTTGCAGAGCTCACTGAATTTCGTACCCCGCAGCCCCCAAATATTGCAGGCTTGCAAAGCTCCTTGCGCCCCTATCAACAACTAGGCCTCGAGTGGCTTTGGTTTCTTTATAAACACCAGCTATCGGGGCTGCTGTGCGACGATATGGGCTTGGGAAAAACACATCAGACGATGGCTCTCATGGCTGCTATCGCCAATGAACATAAAAGCGAAGAGAAGGATCCTTGTCACTTTTTGATCATATGTCCCACCTCTGTCTTCTACCACTGGCAGGAAAAGTTGGCACAATTTCTTCCTCATCTACACGTCTGTACGTTTTATGGCACCAACCGCTCCTATACAAGCCTAGAAAAGCCATACGACATCTTGCTCACGTCGTATGGCGTATGGCGCATGGAAAGCAAACTATTAAAGGAGACCTTCTTTGAAGTAGCCATTTTTGACGAAATACAGATAGCGAAAAATTACGCCAGTCGCATCCATGCCGCCTTAACCGCCGTAAAGGCAAAGATGCGCTTAGGTCTCACAGGTACCCCTATTGAAAACCACCTGCGCGAGCTCAAAGCCCTATTTGATATTACTCTCCCCACCTATATGTTGGGTGAAGCAGAATATCGCGACTTTTTCATCAAACCTATAGAGCGGGAGGGAAACGAAGAGAGGATGGAGCTGCTTTCACGTCTTATCAGGCCTTTTGTTTTGCGCCGCAAAAAAGCAGAGGTGCTGTTGGATCTGCCAGAGAAAATCGAGGAGATTATCCACTGTGACCTCTCCCAGGATCAGAAGGCGCTCTACAACGAAGTACTCGCACGCTCACGCCCCCGTCTACTCAGGGAGCTGACAAATACCAAATCGCCAATTCCCTACATGCACATCTTTGCTCTGCTTTCGAGCCTCAAACAGATTTGCAACCACCCGGCATGCTACCTTAAAAAGCCAGATAAATATAAAAATTTTTCTTCAGGAAAATGGGATCTTTTCGTGGAGATTTTATCAGAGGCGCGCGAGAGTGGCCAAAAGGTGGTGGTTTTTTCCCAATACCTGCATATGCTCGATATTATTGAGAGATTTTTGCAAGAAGAGCGTATCGGTTTTGCGGGGATACGCGGGGCGACTAGAGACCGTGCCCAGCAGCTACAGCGATTTGCCAACGATGCCCGCTGTGAGGTATTCGTCGCTTCACTTCAGGCTGCTGGCTTGGGAATAGATTTAACAGCGGCTTCTGTCGTCTTTCACTACGACCGCTGGTGGAATGCTGCGCGCGAAGACCAAGCGACAGATAGGGTGCATCGTTTGGGGCAAACGCGGGGAGTGCAGGTGCTGAAACCCGTGACAAAAAATACTTTTGAAGAACATATCGACGCTCTGATTAATCGTAAAGCTGGCCTCATGGAGATTGTGGGCAGCGACGACCACCATTTGATCAAGCAATTTGACCGAGCCGAGATCATGGAGCTACTCCAGCTTCTTGATGACCAAGTAGAAGGCGAGAGAGGGAGTTTTTAACTCACCTTACGCAAAATTTTAAAGCGTGCTTTTAGCTCGAGTTTGCAAATGGCCAAAGTCCAGACACCCTCTAAGAAAAAGCAGGGGTAAGTTGGCAGCGCTGCCGCTTGACAGTCCGCAGAGCAAGGGCTGCCGCTAATCCCATAGCGGCGAGGTATAGGCCCGGAGCTGCTACCCACCCTGTTTTTTGATAAAGCCATAAGGCGATGACAGCGGCGGGCCCTTCAAAAAGAATATGGCCTAAAGAAGAGGCAATGTTGAGTAACCTACAGCGCTGGCGCACAGGAAGAACCTCTTGGGCCCAAAGCCGATAAGACGATGAGAAAGCTACTCCTATGACGACGATAGCCATGCGTACGGCCAAGGCAACCCATAACGAGCCGGTGGCTAGGCTTTGAAACAGAGGTACAGAAAAAAATACGGCAGCCCAAGCAGCTGTAGCCATCACCTGCTGCTTGCCATACCGCAAAGCTATCCAGCCAAAAAAAGGAAGCAATAAGGTATCGAGCAGTAAGAGACAGGTATTAATGCTATGCAGTTCTGTTTTTCCAATAGGTGTAATCAAAAGTAAAAATCCACTCATAAAAGTCACTGCCATGACATAGGTGATAGAAGAAAATCCTGAGGTAATGGTGAGAGGAATAAGTGAGCGCCAAGAGTCCTGTAGTGCCTGTTTTAAGCTTATTCGCTCTACTGGAGCTCGCTGAAATTCTTCTGACTCCAAGCTATTGATGCAGAGCCAAAAGCCTACCAAAGCGCCTAGCCCTCCCAGCCAGAAAGGCCAACGCCATATCTGATCCAATATACCTAGCGAGCTGAAGAGCATTGCCTCTGCCGAGGCGATAAGAATACCCACAACTGTTGATGCTTCGAAAATGCTACATAGAAAGGGGCGCTTGTCATGGGGAGCTTGTTCTAGGATAAATAGAGCTGCTGTCGTTGATTCGCCGGCGCTAAAGAGATTTTGAAGCAAGCGTAGGGTTACTAGCAGTAAGGGTGCGATATATCCTGCGTGGGTGTAGGTGGGGATCGATCCCATAGCAAAGGTGGCAAAGGCCATGCCGAGCAGGCTGAGGGATAGGGCCTGTTTGCGGCCATAGCGATCTCCTATAGCGCCAAAAAGCAATGCCCCGAGCGGGCGTGCCAATGTACCGATGAATAATACGCCATAGGTGGCCAAGAGAGTGGAGAGTAACTCTTCGTTTTTGAAAAAAAGAGGGCCAATAAAAGGCGCTAATAGCGAGAACAGCGCCTTATCGTGGTGCTCAATGACATTGCCGATAGTCCCAACTAAGGTAGAAGAAAAGGTGCGCATTAAGGTTTCCTAGGTAAACAAGACTGGTATCATCCTAAAAACGGCAGTTGAAGCCGGCAAATTGACGCAACCTTTTGAGCTATAACTGCATCCGCCAAATGTCGCCTTCACCGTTTGGGGATGATCGACATTTGGCGGATGCAATTCTAACTCAAAATCTTGCATCACTTCGCCAACTTGAACTGCCGTTTTTAGGATCATGGTGCGGTTGTAGAGCGTGGTAACTCACTTTACGCAAAATTTGAAGAATTTTGCGTAAAGTGGTAATGAATTTTCAAAACAGATTATCATCTCGACTTTGCAACTTTTCTGAGCTCTCTCTGGAATCTTCGCCCGGAAAAATTGCAAAGTCGAGATCATAGCTATTTCTTTATCCAGCTGCAAGCGATTGCTTTCACCAAAGTATAACCAAGATTTTAAGCTCGTATGTGGAAGGGGTCTATGGCGAAGACATTACCCTTCATGGAACCTGCTAACAAGGTCATCCGAGGGGTAAAAATAAGGCTGTATAGACCCCGGATACATTGTTTTTCCAAAAGAGTGGAGAGATCAATATGACAACAAAATTTCCTTCTCTGCATATGGTAGATAGTGATCTTGCCCTCTATGCTCGCTATAGCTACCAGGTGTGAGCGGTAGGCTATTGCGGCAAGGTCGCTGTGCAGCATTACAGAAAATACAGGGACAGCAAATGTGCTCGAAGAAAGATCATATAGCTCAAAGCTCTTATCGGAAAAACATACTCCTAAAAGAGCTGCTTCTATGGGGTGTAGAGTGTCTATTTGCTTAGAGAAGCATTTTGTTTCTATAGTGCGACAGCGATATGCTTCATCTAAAATCACCAGCCGATTTTCCCCGTTGAGAAGAATGATAAAAGTTCCCAAAGCAGTTACTTGTCTAACTTGATGCGACAAGCGGGGGAAGGAGAAACTCAGAATCTTGCAGATCTCTATTGGTATCTTGCCTTTGAGATAGCAGATGCATTTAACAATACCGCTGTGAATAAAAAAAAGTTCTACCTGATTTTGCGTCTCTCGTAAGGCAATGGAAGAGATCTCGGCGACGGAGGCTTTGGTCGTGTTTGAAATTTTGGACACCTTACCAGTTAGGTGTGGTATCCCAGGTATAGCAGCTGATGGAGGGGGAATAGCTCCTGCAGCCATTGTTAAGCTACTGAGTGGTGTATGTGAGGCCTCGCCGCTAGCCAAAGATATAACAGCTGTTTCCGAAGTAGACTGAAGAATAGCTTCGCGAGATAATTTAGCCAAAAGCACGATTTTGTCTTTACACCCAATAGCAGCATAATTATGGCTTTGAACAGAGGCGGTAGAGGGGTAATGGGGTAAAGGGATATCCTGCAATAAACAGTCGCGAGCCCCATCCAGCCATTTTATTTTTTTTACACACTCCTCGCCGTTATTCTCGCTCGAGACAAAACAGAGATAATCGCCATAGATACTGAGGCATGAGGGCAGGAGAACTCCTTTCCTGGGGGCGCTCTGTAGGCAGGATCCCTCTATTGTGGTACAACCTTTGCTATCTCTTTCCTCTTGAAGAGAGCAAATAGTTGCGCGATCAAAAAATCCACAGGAAAAAGAAAAGAAGCGATAAGAGGTTGGATCGGCCAGCAGCCGTCCAGCAACGGTATTTATGGGCGAGACAACAATATGGCAGGTGGCAAGCAAGCGCGAAAAGGGGCGCCACCAGAGGCCCAGATACTGGCGACTTAGCTGGTCAGAAGCTCTATTCCATTGCAAGCAGACGGACGCTGCCAGCGCCCGCTGCTCATCATTGAGGTAGGAGAAAATATTAACGATGAGTTCATTGGGAAGGCAGCTAAAGGGACTACAACTTATACTCATCAAGGCTCAAAAATTGTTCATTCTATTATTGAATATTTCCAGACACCCTCTTAGCAAAGAGCCCGGATCGATTCGTTGAAGACGATAGAATGGATGGCGCGTGCCAATAGCTGCCCTGTAGAGATGCAGCGCAGCTTAGGCATAGCCCCTATCCTCCCGGCTATGGGAATAGTATCTGTGGTAAAGAGTACTTCTAAAGGGCTGTTTTGCACTTTTTCGACCGCCTGCTCGACTAAAAGTCCATGAGTAATAGCTCCAATGACGCTGGCACATCCCTTTTCCCTGCATAGCTGCGCTGCTTGTGCCAGCGTTTCCCCTGTTGAGCAGATATCATCGGCAATGAGCACTTGCATCCCTGTAACATTGCCGATGAGAGCCATTTGCACTCTGTGGGGGTCGCTGCGCTGTTTATCTATAACTGCGATGTCGACGTCGAGTAGCGTGGCAAAAGCGCGTGCTATTTTGACGCTGCCTATATCAGGGGCGACTACGATGGTATTATGTGAGCTATAGCACTCTTTTATCGCGTCAACAAGCAATTTATAACAATGAATATGGTCTACAGGGATATCAAAAAACCCTTCAAGTTGCCCTGCATGCAAGTCCACAGCGAGAATGCGCGTAGCTCCTGCCTCTACGAGCAAGTTGGCTACTAGCTTTGCAGTTATTGGCACGCGGGCCTTATCTTTGCGGTCTTGGCGGCAGTAGCCAAAATAGGGGAGCAGCGCCACTATGTTCTTGGCTGAAGCACGCCTGAGAGCATCGATAATAATCAATAGCTCCATAAGATAGAAGTTAGGATTGAGAGCGATGGACTGTATGACAAAGGTATCGCGCCCGCGCACATTTTCTAAAATCTGCACAGAAGTCTCCCCGTCGGGAAATTGCTCCAAAGACATATTTCCAAGGGGAAGGGAGAGAGCCCTTGTTATTTCATAGGCTAAAGATGGGTTCGAGGAGCCGGCAAATAAAAGAGGTTCAGTTGCTATCATACTGACTGAAAATTTACCCCGTAAAAGTGAATACAGCCATTTCAAGTGTGAAAAACAGGTTCTAAGAGGGTGTCTGGAAATTTCCAGACACCTTCTAAGATAAAAGAAAATCGAGCTCTTCGACGCTGAAAGACGCTACAGCGCTTGTCTCATCTAAAAGGTCGTGGGCCAACTGCTTCTTCGCTCCCTTTAGTTTTACCATCTTTTCTTCTATCGTCTCAACAGCAATAAGTTTTTTAGCAACAACGCGGTTCTTTCTGCCTATGCGATGAGCACGGGCGATAGCTTGCTGCTCGACAGCATCATTCCACCAGGGGTCGAATAAAAATACAGTGTCGGCTGCGGTGAGGTTTAACCCCACTCCCCCGGCTTTCAGGCTAATTAAAAAGAGAGGTATAGAAGGGTCTGTTTGAAATAACTCCACCTGTAGGCCCCTATTGACTGTGCTGCCATCCATATAAGCAAAGTGGATAGCGCGTTCTTGTAGCGCACGTGCGATCAGCTGTAACATAGAGGTAAATTGACTATATACTAGAGCCTTACCCCCTTCAGCAACAATTGTGGAGATGTCTTCGAGGAGCAACTCCAGCTTGCTGCTCGTGGGGATGGGCTCTTCATTAAGTTGAGAAGCGATAAGAAGGGGATCGCAGCAAATTTGCCTTAAGCGGAGCAGCGTCTCCAATATTTCCATGCGGTGCTTTGCTATACCATCTGCGGCCACTTTCGTGATTAATTTGCTGCGTGCTCGGGCAAGAAAGCACTCATAGAGGCTGCGCTGCTTCTCGCCGAGCTCCACCCACACCAGCTGCTCTATGAGTTCCGGCAGGTCGTTGGCTACCTCGCTCTTTTTGCGGCGCAAGAGAAAAGGGTATATCAGGCGGCGTATTTTCTGGAAATGGCGCTCATCGGCGTACCCGGCGTTTTTATCAGCAATAAACTGCTTCTCTTTTCCGAGCAACCCGGGGATGAGAAAGTGAAAATGGCTCCACAGCTCTTCGAGGTTATTTTCTACAGGAGTACCCGTGATTGAGAGGCGAAATCGCGCTTGTATCGACGTCGCGGCGCGAAATGTCTCTGTATGGGCATTTTTGATCGCTTGAGCCTCGTCGATGATGAGACACTCGTATGTAAGGGAAGAGAGTAGGGGCAAATCGAGCCGCAGTATGGCAAAGGAGGTGAGGATAAGGCTGGCATGCTTTAGCTCTTCTATGTTCTTTGCGCGGGTAGGGCCGCGGTGCAATACGACAGAGGAGCAGGAAGGCAAAAAGCGCTCGATTTCTTTATGCCAATTAAAAATCAATGAGGTGGGGGCAACAATTAGTGTAGGACTATTGTGGGCCTTATTTAGAGTCTCTGGCAAAGTTTCGATTAGCTGTAAGGTGTCATCTACAACAGCTTGTCCCTCGAAGAGGCGGGAGAGGAAGGCGAGCACCTGAACAGTTTTACCCAGGCCCATGTCATCGGCGAGCAAGCCATGGAAGCGCTGTTCATGCAAAAAGCTCAGCCAATTTACCCCTATCTGCTGATAAGGGCGAAGCGCCCCCTTAAAAGCTTTGCCGGGGAGGGCCTCTGGGCAAGGTTTTTCGCCGCTGCAATGGGCAAGCAGGTCGCGCAAGGAGCCTGCGGTAGTAGTAAATGTTTGCGAGCTGCCGAGGCTGACGATGTGGCTGCGCGGTAAGAAAAGTTCGCCAGCGATAACCTCTACAGCATCTATGGCGCCCTCTAATGCTGTGCCATTCCAGTTCTCTGGCACAATGCCTACACTAGCGGGTGCAAGGGAGACAAAGGTCTCCCTTCTGTTGAAAGCCCCCACAACATTGACAATGTCGACGTTGTGGTCGCCATAGCGCACACTTCCTTGCAACACAAGGGCGTGGGAGCTGTCTTCTTCCCACGAGCATGCGCTGTTGGCTAGCCGTACAATGTTACGCCCCTGACTGTCAAATAGCTGCCATCCCACCTCCAAAAGAAAGGTCAAAGTTTTAGCCACCTTATCTGTTGGGCAATAGTATTGTGATGTCCCCACGGGCTTGAAAACATAGTCAGTTTCGAGCAGATCTTTCTCCCAGGATCTTTCTAGGAAAAGGTTGCGCTTGCAGCAGCGGGCACCTTCCTTTCCAGATGGTGTGTAAAGGGCTGGGTCGTGGTAGGCAATGTGACAGCCATGGCCATAATCCATCCAGAGTACAGCAAAAGTTCCCTTGCGGTCGCATAGGCGTAAAAAAGGCAGGGGCTCTTTTCGCTTTGTCGCGAGCTCGTAGGCATGGCCGAGGAAAAGAACCTCTTCGCTGTTGCTGTCTTGCTCGGAATAGATGGCTATGAGGTGCGAAAGAAGGGCATCATCGGCAGCGAGGGGTCCCTCAGCGAGGCTTTCGATATGGCACCAAGAGGGGGTTCTATTCATGAGGCGCAAAGAGATCCCTTTGATAAACCAGCTGGCAGCGCCCAAAGCATCGCTCTCAGCACCACCTAGGGCATCACACTCGCTAACTAAAAGGTCTCCTTGCCTCGTTTTAACGATTCCCTGTACCTGCAGCATATTGCTGGAAGTTGTAGACAGCTGCCAGAGAAAAAGATTTTTTCCAAAAAAGTCGCAGACGAGTCGCTTGCCGCGAAAAAATAGGCGATCAGTAGCTGCTAGCTCCTCCAGGATTTGCAGCGAATGCGAAGTGGGAAATTGAAAATATATCCCATTGCGCTCTGTCTGCGACAAAGAAGCAGCCGCGGCAAGAGAACGCAGTAGAGCCGTATCTGCGGGGTAGTTTTTCTTTCCTGCCGTTGGCGGGCCATAAGTTGCCAAGACTGCTAACAACCCTTTTTGTTGTACCTTCTTGTCTTCGATATGATAGCTTATCGGCTCCACGCATTGTCCTCTGTTAGCCTGAAACGGAATATTGTTGGTTGAATATATTGGGCTCTTGTGAGTACCCATCTCCCGTGGTGGCCTTCAAAATGGCTATAGCTAGGCGGTGAGCATGTATATCCTTGCATGTATATGAAAGGCAAGTGCCCATGCGAGGGTGATTTTCGATATCTGTGAAACCAGCAGGGCTAATACGATGGAAAAAATTTTTAATTTCATTGTGAATAGGCATGATTCTCTCCTGATAGTGTCATCTGGTGGTAGAATATCTTTTCAGGGCGACCATGAGAACGGAGATGTCCGCTGGCGATACGCCCAGAATGCGGGAAGCCTGCCCAAGGGTATGAGGGCGCTGGTGTGCTAGCTTTTGCCTAGCCTCTGTTTTCAGTCCTAGGACAGCTTGAAAGTCAAAATGAAGGGGGATGCGCACCTGTTCTATGTGCGCCTGCCTATTCACTTCGGCTTGCTGTCGCTCGATATAGGGGGCGTATTTTGCACTCAGCTCTATCTGACGGTTGATATCGCTGCCATGGTCGCGCAGAAGGTCGGGGAAGGTTTTCATCAGCTCTGCATAGCTCATTTCAGGGCGCAATAGCAGCTGTAACAAGGAAAAGCCTCTTCCTTCAATGGTACAGTTGATTTGCGCGAGGCGGCGGCATTCCGCCTCGACCATCTCTTTTTTGTGCTTTACAGCACTGTAACGAGCGGCATCGATGAGGCCGAGCTCAAAACCATAGGGGCGTAGACGTATATCAGCATTGTCTTGGCGCAGGAGCAGCCTATGTTCTGCATGGCTTGTAAACATGCGATAAGGTTCTTTGAGCCCTTCATTGACTCCGCGCGTGACAAGATCGTCGATCATGACGCCGAGGTAGGCTTCCGAGCGCCCCAAAGTGAAAGGCGCCTTGCCCTGTACCCAATGGGCTGCATTAATGCCGGCGATAAGCCCTTGTCCTGCAGCTTCTTCATACCCCGTGGTGCCGTTGATCTGTCCGGCAAAAAATAGCCCAGAGATGGCGAGAGACTGCAGCGTAGCATCTAGCTGGCCACTCAGCACATAATCATATTCTATGGCATACGCTGGTCGCATCACTTCGGCATGGCGAAGGGCTGGAATGGCGTGGATAAAAGAGAGCTGTACATCAAAGGGAAGCGAAGAAGAGATGCCGTTGACATAGATCTCGTCGGTAGAAAGTCCTTCGGGTTCTAAAAAAATTTGGTGGCGCTCTTTATTGGCAAAACGCACTACCTTGTCTTCGATAGAAGGGCAGTAGCGGGGTCCTACACCGCTGATTTTACCCGAATAGAGAGGGGAGCGATGGAGGTTGTCGCGGATGACTTGGTGTGCTTCAGCACAGGTGTAGGTGATATGGCAGGAGATCTGAGGTAGGCGCGGCGCTATTTGCTGATCGAATGAAAAAAAGACGCCTTCTTCACCAGGCTGCTCCTCTGCAAGGCTAAAGTCGATAGAACGGCGGTGGACGCGTGGAGGTGTTCCAGTCTTCAAGCGACCCAGTTTGATGCCGAGCTTCTCAAGGGTTGCCGACAGGCCGACAGCTGGGGCATCGCCAGCTCTTCCGCCCGAATAGTTCACTTCGCCGACATGGAGCATTCCCCTCATAAAAGTACCTGAAGAGAGGATGAGGGCTTTTGCCTGATAAACGATGCCCTCTTTGGTGGCGACGGCGACAATGGTGCCGCCTTCCACGAGGAGCTCTTCAATAGTGCCCTGTTTGAGGTCGAGGTTGGCTGTGGCTTCGACCCTTTCCTTCATGCAGCTCTGGTATGCTAGCTTATCTGTTTGCGCACGCGGAGCCCAGACAGCAGCGCCTTTAGAGCGGTTGAGCATGCGGTATTGGATGGCGGTGGCATCTGTCACCTTGCCCATCTCGCCGCCGAGGGCGTCGATCTCGCGAACCATATGGCCCTTGCCGATGCCCCCCACAGCGGGATTGCAGCTCATCTTGCCCACGGTATCTAGGTTCATGGTGAGCAGCAAGGTGCGCGCGCCCAGGCGTGCCGAAGCCAACGCCGCCTCGCAGCCGGCATGGCCGGCGCCGATGACAATTACGTCATAAAAAACAGGGTAGCTCCACATCGCCATGCCATTAATGGGCTATTTGCTCTTATGTCTATCGCGGCGACTGCGCTTTTTTCTCTTGTGTTTGGATATCTTATACTTGCGTTTTTTTTTTACTGAGGACATTCTCTTATAACCTCGCGTTATTTTGTGTCGCTACGCTTATATCACAGATCTCAGGAAAAAGTAAATGACCTAATGAAGAGCTTTATTTTTTTCCCATTTTCCTTTACCATCGCTTGTTGACAGTGTGGAGCCTGTAATGTTTTATCCTCTTTTGCTCTATGCCCTTTTTGCTGCGATTTTTACCATCTCTAAGACCAGTTTGGGGTATGCTGAGCCACTTTTTCTTGTAGGCACACGTATGGCCTGCGCTGGGGCTCTCATGTTGCTCTATCAAGCGATTTTTTCCAAAAAAGGCTGCCGCATAGGAAAAAAGCAGCTCACTCCTATTCTCCTTCTCGCCCTTTTTAATATCTACTTAACCAATGCATGTGAGTTTTGGGGGCTGAAATATCTTACGTCGGCAAAAACCTGCTTTATCTATAGTTTGACCCCTTTTATCTCCGCTATTCTCGCTTATTTTTTTCTTAGCGAGAGAATGACGGGGAAAAAATGGATAGGATTGTGTATCGGCTGCTCTGGTCTCATGCCCATTTTATTCAGCACAACAGAGGTAGAGGCACTGACGGGGCGTTTTTTTGCCTTTTCTTGGGCGGAGATCGCTGTGATGGGGGCAGCATGCTCTTCAGCATATGGGTGGATCCTCCTTAAACAACTCATGGATCAGTCCTGCCTTTCTCCTCTCACTGTCAATGGCTGGAGCATGCTTTTAGGCGGCGGTGCGGCGCTCTTACACTCTCTGGCTGTAGAGCCTTGGGAGCCGGTTCCCATCTATTCGTGGTGGCCTTTTTTGACATGCACGTTATTGCTCATCGCCCTATCCAATCTCATTTGTTATAATCTATACGGTTGGTTGTTGCGCCGTTTTTCCGCCACTTTTATCTCTTTTGCGGGCTATTCTACCCCCTTTTTTACAGCCTTTTTTGGCTGGCTATTTTTAGCCGAGAAAGTAGATGGAGCCTTTTGCCTCTCTAGCATCATCGTCTTATTTGGCCTAATTCTCTTCTACCAAGAAGAGCCCAAGCGGCAGCCCGCCATACAGAGCCATCTAACAGCTACTTTGCCAGCCCTTTAACCTAAAAACGGCAGTTGAAGCCGGCAAATTGACGCAACCTTTTGAGCTATAACTGCATCCGCCAAATGTCGCCTTCACCGTTTGGGAATGATCGACATTTGGCGGATGCAATTCTAACTCAAAATCTTGCATCACTTCGCCAACTTGAACTGCCGTTTTTAGGTTTAATGCTGCTTCATCGCCTTTTTTACAAGGGCGCTTCATTCTGAAATAGCATGCTGCTACCTCTGCCTTGCCGTGATTAGTATTGTTGAGCGCGCAAGGGATGGGTGGCAACAGTGCCGAGGTATTGGCTGCAGCACACAGGACTATAAAGGAGGAGAAAAGGAAAAAAGGCGGTGCATTCTATTACTGCACACTTCCTAAGCAAGCCATCCCCTGGGAAGAGAGGACAGCTTCTCGGCCTTTATCTTGCTGGGGAGCGGTTGACGGGAGGTTGCTCTCTTCCTTGAGGGCCAGCTCGCTAAATTGCTTGCCCAGTAGGCGTGCAGCAGCAATCCACACTACAATGATGACGAATAAAATTGCGGCAACATAGGGGACGCTGGCACTCAGCGTGGTAAAGAACATCAACAAACTTTGGTGAATTAGTGCCCCTCCCGATTTGCCAAAGCGAGATCCCACTCCATCGATTGCCGCTTTCCCTTTTAGCTTTGTCTCATGGTCAAGGGGGATAAAAGTCATCTCTTTCGTCGCATCAAATACCGTATATTTTGCTGCGCGGCTTAGCGCATTTTGAGCAGCGCCGAAGTAGACGGCTATGGCGAGGGGGGTAATGCCTGTGAAGGTTATAACAGAGTCACTTAGAGAATCTTGAAGGAAAAGAAAGGCAAAGAAACCTGTACAAGTAACTAGCATGACAAGAGGCATTGCAAGGGCGGTAGCAGTCCATCCCAAGCGGTTGATCATAGCCGAGACAAAAAAGGCCGCAGGAGTAGAAATAATCCCCCCTACAGTAATGAGGTGGTTCATATACACATTATAGTCGGCAGCAGAGGGATAAAGGCGCGACAGCTGATCTTTCCATACAACTTCAACCAAGTTCATGGTCAAATTGTAGGCGATGACAAGTATAGCTATGCAGGCGAGGTAGCGCGAGCGCGAGAGAAAGGATAGGCTCTCTTTTAGTGATAGCTTGCATTTTTTCGGTCGCTGCTTGATGGCACTGTGCAACTGCTTGTAGGTGGGAGCCGCGAGCATGGAGAGATTCATCCAGCGAAAGATCGCCATAGTGGCAATTCCTGAGCCAATAACAATCATTGTTTCTAGCATCAACGTCTGTTCCCATCCATTGTGACCAAAAGGGAGGCGCGGGTTAAACAGTTCGCCTTGTGAACAGAAGGCCCCTACACCCCCCGCTATCAGAGCAGAGAAATTTGCGGCAATGCCCAATAAGCCATAAAAGCGGCGTGCTTCATGCAAGCGCATCACTTCATTGGCAAAACCCCAAAAAAGTACCGACATGACGGCGCTCCCCCATAGCTCTGCTAAGATATAAAAGAAGCTGAAGCTCCAATGGCGCACCATAGCGACAAACCCCTTGGCTCCTATCGGAAGAATCAGCTGAAGTCTGTCGGCGAGTAGATCGAGGTGAAGGGCTTCGCGCGCTGGGTATAAAACAAAGGCGAAGAGGGCAAAGCAGAAAAGGAAGCCAGAAGTTATGATGTAAAAGACGTATTCCTGACTAAAGCGGTTAGAGAGTTTTGTGAAGAGCAAGGTGGTGATAAGAGCCCCGGGCAATATTCCCCATACTTTGAGAAAGGGAATAGCCTCAGCTCCTGAGGTAGTAACGACGATGGCATCTTTAAGAGGACGCAAAATATTGTAGGCGAAACAGATCAACAACAATATAAGCATCATGGGGATCAGCTTATGCGCCTCGTGGCGGTGCACTGGCCAAAAGAAGGAGCGCAAGGAACTGAATTGATGAGAAGATGTATTCGACATCAGAATGCCCTAACATAAAGGCGTAGTTTAAACGAAAGTCAACTTATTTTCAATTAAAATATATTTTAAAATAAAGGTGGTGACTATACCTCGTTGCAAATTAGGCTTGTCCTTACCCACAAGTTGAAAAAAATCGCTCACGAGGCAGCCAGGCGTTCACATCGCGGCGATGGAATAGCCGTAGCTATTGTTGAGGAGCGATGTGAGCTGCTTAGTTTGCCATAAAAATGGCGCGCGGATGCGGGCTCGTTCACGATTTGGCCTTGTTCACCTTCGCTGAGAGGATTTTTGGTCAGTTGATTATAGTCTTTCTTGGAAGTCTCTGGAATCGCCTTTAACTGTCTCACAGGCAATTTTTTCGCTTTATTTCTCGGGAATAGCAGGAAGTATGCCCTTCGAAATAAATCGAAAAACTTGCTCTGTGATACATTCAAATGCGATTCCAGAGACTTCCAAGAAAGACTATTATTTCCTCTGTCTACTCTGTGATAAAATAATAGATTACCACGGGGATCACAGAGTAAATAGAGAGGGACTCTGACCGAAAAGGTGAACAGTGCTCGCGATTTACCCCCATTTTATGAGCAGTTACAAAAAATTCGCGGTTTATAAAATCTTAACAATCGGTTACTATAACTTGGAAACACAAATGGGTCTATAATACACACAATTTTTCTTGAGTGAGCCTGCCATGCTGGAATTCTTTCGCAAACATCAACGCTACTTCTTTCTCATCATAACCGTGGTCATCGTGATCTCCTTCTCCTTCTTCGGTACCTATGGCGCCATGATGTCCGATAGGGGTGGCCATGAAGAGGTGGTCTTCACCGCTGTAGACGGCACTCCCATTATGCGCTCAGAGCTCGATGAGATGACTCTTTTCATCAGCACGGATAGTGGCGATAAGCTGCTGTTCGGAGGCATATGGGGTCCTAATTTCCTCAACGATGGCGTCATCCGCCGCGATATACTCTCTACCGGCTTTGCCGAACAAATTATCACCGCATATCCCGACCTCATAAGCGAAGAGCTGCTCTTGCGCTTTGCCAAAGAAAAACACTTTGTCCCTTATACCCACCCTCAAGCGCAATTTCTCAGCATAGAAAATGCCTGGTCTTATTTTATCCCAGAAATAAAAAAACAGTTCGATATTCTGCGCAGCGCCACCAATCCGCTGACCTCTGCAGCTATCGCCGCTCGCATCTCGCTGTATCTCGAGTCGAGAAAGCTCCCCCCTGCCATTCTCCGACAAATCATGCTCTACCAAGAAAAGCAATATCCGTGGCTGACACATGACCCCAATTTGGAAGCGGCAGAACTGGCGGTATTTAATTATCACACCATCCAAGATTGGTTTGGAGCGCGCTTTCTACAGCTTACAGCAGAGGTGATTATTAACAGCGCTAAACTCGCCGAAAAGAAAGGATATATCGTCACGCGAGAGGAGGCGTTAGCAAGTCTATGGCGCAATGCTGAACTGAGTTTTCAGGAAAATAGCACCAATCCTCATATCGGCGTGACCTCTGTGGAAGAGTATTTTCGAGAGCAACTGCGCCGGCTAAATCTCGATATGGGGCGAGCGACGAAACTGTGGCAACAGATTCTACTTTTTCGCCGCCTCTTCGAAGATGCCAGCGGTAGCGCCTTTGTCGACCCTCTCTTTATGCAACAGTTTGCCGCTTATGCTAATGATCGACTACAAGGTGTCTCCTACCGCCTTCCAGAACCCCTACATTTAGGAGACTTTTCTGTCTTACAACAGTTTGAGACATACCTCGACAAGATATCCAAGCGCTCTTTGGAAGATAAAGCCTCCCTAGCCCTCCCCAAAATATTTTTAAGTGCTGAGGAGCTGCTAAAAAGCTCTCCAGAACTTGTACAGAAGCGCTATCTGATCGAAATTTCTTCGATAGATAAGGCTGCATTGGAAGAAAAAATATCCTTAAAAGACTCTTGGGCATGGGAAATACAAGAAGATCATTGGCAGATGCTGCAAAAGCAATTTCCTGAGCTAGGAATGGTGCAGGCGCAGGAGCGGGCAGAGCGCTTTGCTGCCTTAGACAAGCTCAGCGAGGCGATGAGAGAAAAGGTCGACGCTTATGCGCGTGCAGCCATTGTCGATAGCCATCCCGCGTGGATTGAAGAGGCTTTAGCTGCCCAAGAGCCCACTAAAGAGATCATCAGCATCCGCTTGAAAGGGGGCCGCCCGCCCCTTGCTGGAGTAGAAAAACGCGAAAAGCTGATGGAGCTGCTCGAGACTGCAGACAAGGCTCCTGTGGCAAAGGGGAGCGACTTGGGCGTTGGCGTGTTAGACCTTTTTACAGCTGATAATAAAATTTATTACAAAATTCGCGTCATCGACCGCTCTCGACAGTGGGAGCCGCTGCTCTTTGCCGAAGCAAAAAATTATGGCGTCATTGAACAACTTGTAAACAGCCAATTGGAAGCATATTACCGCAAAATAAGAGAGGGAAAAGAAAAAGAATTTCGCCGTGAAGATGGCAGCTGGAGCCCCTTTGTCGATGTGAAAAACAAGGTAGCCGAAGACTATTTTGCCAAAGTCCTTGCGGCAATACGCGAAAACTATGCACTGAATAAAGAGGCAAAATATGAGACAATGTTGACAGTTGACCAAGCGGCGCCATTTCGCCTTTATCCCTATGTAAAGGCTATCCATGACCAACTGCAGGCGGGAGACAATGCCTCAGAGGCCCTTATCCCTGACAACGATGCAGAAAGCCAAAAAGAGCAAGATTTCCTACAGCAGCCATCTCTGGAAAAACAGTGGTTCCTTCATTATCGCTCATGGCAGATTGAGCGTAGCCTTCCCTCCAAAGATAAGGAGAGGGATCTCTCTCAAGCCTTCTCCTTTTCCCCTGGCCAATGGTCCTCTATTATCGTGCCACCAAATGGCGACCTATCTTTTTTTCGTGTAGTAGCCAAAGAATCTGGAGAAACTGCCACAGGTACCGAGCAACAAACAGTAGCTCTACAGCGCCTTGTAGGCGGTGAATTGCAGAGTAAGTTGATGCAACAGGCTATCGCTCTCTTTAAAGAAAAACAGGCGATATCGCTATAACGGAAATTGCCTGCATTTTATAAAATTTATTTGACATAATGGCTCCCTACTTTTATTTTGGGGTTGGAAGAGGAAGTAGTCGGCTTTGTTCGAGGTTGCAGACAAATGTTCGGTCAAGCGAGAGGGGCCAGATACGCAGCGACGAGGGAATATCCCTCGATCTTGCCGAGGAGCAAGCGTTGTAGAGGGCTCTTTGCAGTCAATTCGAACGTTGACCATAACTGTAACCGGTCACGGGGGTCTAGCGGCTTAAGGCGCTGCTCTGAGGGCATCTATAAATTCAAAAATGCTCCTCAGAATCAGCGACTTAAGCTGCGCCATACCCCCGTGATCGATTACCCATAACTTCGAACAAGACCGAAAAAAATATAAGTGAAAAAAGGAGATATTTTATGAATCAAAATCCCTTTTATGAGCTGTTTGTTCAGGAGCTCAGAGACCTTTATAGCGCAGAAACTCAAATTGTAAAGGCTTTGCCAAAAATAATAGAAACGGCAGTGACTCCCGAGCTAAGAGAAGCCTTTCAGAAGCATTTAAAAGAGGGGAAAAACCAAGTTACTAGGTTGGAAAAAATATTTTCTCTCTTGAATGAAACATCCCAAGGAGAGACATGCGCAGCGATGGAAGGCCTTATTGAAGAAAGCTGCAAAGTCATCGAATCCCGGTACGAGTCGATAGTAAAAGACGCTGCCCTCATCGCCGCTGCCCAGCGCATTGAGCACTATGAAATTGCCAGCTACGGCGTAGCAAAAACTTTTGCTAAGCAATTGGATCTCGATGATATTGCTGACCTGTTAGAAGATTCACAGAACGAAGAAATTAAGGCCGATAAGAAGCTGACCTCGATAGCTGAAGGTGGCTTTTTCACTGCCGGCGTTAATAAACGTGCTAGTGAACGATAATTTTTATGGGTTTGCTTTTACTCATCATTTTGATCCTATTTTTGTTGGGGACTATGCCCACGTGGCCTTATAGCAGAGGATGGGGTTATACCCCCTTTGGGGTAATTTTTCTTCTGCTGATTATTTTGATTCTCTTTTCCCTCTTGGGTCATATTATTATCATAAGATAAAAGAAAACCACAAAGCTCACAGAGGGCAGAATAAAGAAAAACTTTCAGGAGCGCTCAGCCTTAAGCCTTGTCCTTACCCACAAGTTGAAAGAAATCGCTCACGAGGCAGCCAAGCGGCTCACATCGCGACGACGGAATAGCCCATAGCTATTGCTGGAGGGGGATGTGAGCTGCTCGGTTTGCCATAGTGCCGAGGTTTTGCCACTTGCGGGTAAGGACAAGGCCTTGAGCCTGATCCTTACACGCAAGTCATAAGAGTCCGCTGACGAGGTACCCAAGATGCTTCACATCGCGATGAGGGAATATCCCTCGATCTTGCCGAGGAGGGATGTGAAGCAGATTAGCGTGCCGCAGTCCCGGAATTTTATGACTTGTGTGTAAGGTCAGGGCCTTGAGCACTATCTTTTTTCATCTACTCTGCGAGCTCTGTATGCATTTTTAGAGCTCGATAACAGGCAGCGATATTGCCCTTGAGCAACAGCTCCTCTTCGCCAAGATATTTTTGCGCCTCTTCAAAGTAAAAAAGAGCACGTTGATAATGACGCAACTCAAAGCATAGGACTCCCAGATTGAGAATAAATACAGCATCACTATTCTCTACGAGAAAAAAATTGCTGTAGACGCGCTCTATCATCAAAAGAAGGGCTGCGCGCTGCTCTGGCCGTGCCGAAGCAATAGCACCTTTTATTGCAGAGAAAAAAGTATAAACGTTAGTGGGATCCCAATTGCCCAGCTTGATCCAGAGAAAGATCTCATCGAGAGAGGGCGAACAGTGACGTCTACCCTCCTCCACTAATATCCAATAATCTTTAATCTGAAAAGCATCTAGGTGTGCTTTAAAAGCCATTTGCGTCTCCGGAAAGACTACGTTTTTCCGTCCAAAGGCAGCAGCTATAGTAGCAAAAATAGGATCTGGTAAACTCGTGAGAAAGCTTTGCCCTCCCTTCATTTGACAATAGGCTGCTAATGCGTGGTAGTTTACTGGTAAGGAAAAGCTGCCGTGGAGAGACAAATATGGCTCTCCAGCGGCACGAACCTGCTCTTGCGTAACAACTGCCTGGTCACCGGCAAGCAAAAGAAATTGCCCCCCACTACAACGATGGAAAAAATCGAGCGAGCAGAAAGCTGCAGAGGGAAAAAGAAATAGTCCCTCTTCAAAAGTAGCCATCAGATAATTTTTTAACATCTGTTGGCAACTCTCATTGCTATAATAACGCTCTACTTCTTCAGGCATAAGAAGGCGGTAGTCCCATGATAGCTTCAAACTAGGAATACAGAGTGGATCGGGCTTTTTTTCGGCCTTGTTTCCTTCAGTAGCCACAGTGACAAGCCCCTCATATAGGGCTCCTTTTACAATGCGAAAAAAATCTTGAGGGATGGTGTCAAAAAAATAATTTGCAATAAGTATATAGGGGTTAGTCTGCATGGAGAGATCCAGATAGCGGCCGCTATTTTCTAGATACAAGACAGAAGAGGTATCCCCATGGCAATAAGCACAACGTTCCAGGATACCTTGAGAGAAATAACAGCTCAAAAGGGGATGAGAGCTCCAAAAGGAGCGGTTTTTCTCGGCTATATCTGTCATGATATAGCGAAAAGATAGCTTGTTCCCAAATGGTGTACAGGACAACAAAGGGAGAAATTCTTTGAGAAATAGATAGGCGAACTTACCCGTTCCCGCGCCTAAATCGAAGCAATAAAAGGGTTCATTCCATTCTAGCGCGTCTGCATTATCGCGAAGATAGGCCAAGGCGATATGTGCATAGTATTTAGCAGTGAGGGGATTGCTCGTTAAGTAAGAGGGAACTCCTTGTTGACTCCACGCCGCTGGTCCAAATTGCTCGTAAGCTTGTTGTTGTAGCCGCCATAAGATGGAGTGGGCAAGGCGGACATTTTTTTCTAAAAGCACTATGTTTTCCTTCTTTCGGGGAAGAACCTGTCTTCACACTTGAAGTGTGAAGACAGGTTCTTATATGGTGGTATACCAGTAAGTGCTCATAAAATGGAGGTAAATCGTGAACGAGCCCGGATTTTGATTAATCCAGTAAGAACGTCAAGCTCGGCTTTGCAACTTTTCTGGGCGAAGATTCCAGAGAGAAGCAAATCCAGCGTAATGAATTTCGAAGGATGGGTATGTTTTACCCTTCCTGAGAAATTCATCTAGCTGGAGGAAGCTTCTCTCGGAAGGTGAGCTCAGAAAAATGGCAAAGTCGAGTCAAGATATTAATAACCGGTGGCTTCTCAGGTATATGAAACATGAAGGATACTTTTGAACGCGATTTTGCCCTATTTCTCGCACAGAAAAATAACAACTATTTCGCCGTCATAGCTAAGGTGGGGCTGCGCGCTATCAGTTGGGTATACAAAGCTGTTTGTATTGGCCGTAACTACGCTTTCAACAGCGGCTGGCTCACTAGTTACTACCCTCCGATACCCGTACTCATCAGTATTGGCAATATTGTTGCTGGGGGAACGGGAAAAACGCCACTAACAGCACTGCTTGTCAAGGAGCTAATAGAGGGCTGCCAAGTGGCTATTCTTTCTCGTGGCTACCGCGCCATGGCAGAACATCTGGAAAGGCCATTTTTTTTATCCCAAGGCGAAGGGCCTTTGTACCCTGCTTCCTATGGCGGTGACGAGCCTTATATGCTCGCCGCCTTAAACCCTCAGGCCCTCGTCTTGGTCGGCCGTGACCGCTCTTTTAGTGCTAAAATGGCCGCGCGCGCCGGCGCCGAAGTAGCCATCATTGACGATGGCATGCAGCACCGTTGGCTGCATCGCGACTATGACATCGCCTTGATTAATGCCAAAGACCCTTTTGGCTTAGGGTATTTTTTGCCCCGCGGCTTTCTCCGCGACACCCCCAGCTCTCTCAAACGTTCCCATCTCATTATCCTCACCCATGCGGAAGAAGAACAGCAGAGGCAAAGGGCTATTGCTCTGTTACGCACTTATAGCGACGCACCCATAGCTGCAACAAAAATATCTGTCATGGGGGTTTATAACTTGCGTGGCGAGCAGGTGGAATCTCTTGAAGGTAAGGCTGTCGCTATTTTTTGCGGCATAGCTCAGCCCGATAGCTTCCTCTCTACTGTAGAGAGCTTAGGAGCGCGGATAGTCGCCAGCCTTATCTTGCCTGACCATGGCATTTTGCCTCAAAATGGAGCTTGGGAGCGGTTTGTAGGAGAATCCCAGCGCTGTGGCGCCGAATGTGTAGTATGCACTGAAAAAGACCGCGTAAAGATCAAAGAAGGCTTTGACCTTCCCTTGCCACTAGTCTGGGTGAAGATTTCCTTAGAGTTTATCGAGGGAAAAAAGCTCTGGGATGTTTTCCTCGCCGAAGTGCGGACTACTCTCGACCGCTTCCGCTCACGCTAGAGCAACAGCTTTCGCTCACACGTAACAGTTCAGATACCCCTATATGTCAGGCCTTCAGCCTGAACCGTTTATCCTAAAAACGGCAGTTCAAGTTGGCGAAGTGATGCAAGATTTTGAGTTAGAATTGCATCCGCCAAATGTCGATCATTCCCAAACGGTGAAGGCGACATTTGGCGGATGCAGTTATAGCTCAAAAGGTTGCGTCAATTTACCGGCTTCAACTGCCGTTTTTAGGTTTATGTCCAGTTAGTAGCAAAAATGCACTCCCGAATGGGTGCGCATGAATTTCGAAAGAAGTCTAATGCTAAATTCTTCCCAGTAAAATTAAGATGATGAGAATGATCAAAATCGTCCCCAAAGTTCCACTCGGACCATATCCCCATCCTGCACTATGCGGCCAGGTAGGAATAGAACCTATCAATAAAAGAATTAGGATAATAAGAAGAATCGTGCTTAACATAAATCTCCTGGTGTAAGGTAACGTTAATTGTAGAACGAGTTTTGCAACTCCCTCTGTAACTATTCAGCTTCTTACTGGGCTGGCCCCCAGAAGGCAACTGCTCATAAAGTTGAGGTAAGTCTGCCGAGTTGTGGTCGGTGGGAGTTTACGCTTTGTTCGTCGTCAATGGCGCTGAGGCTATTGATTCCTCACAAATCGTAATGTTTTTGCCTTGTTCAAAGTTTTGAGCAGCGTTTAAGTAAGAAAGCAAAAAATGCCTCGCATGGTGATATGAGCCGTTTTTTTTGTTTATACGTCAGAGGTACCACAAGGTTTATTTTATTGTAAATATTTTTTGATCAAGATGTCGTCTAGCAGCTGTTCACACCCCCTTATACATCGTGCCCGTGTGCGCATCCTATTACCCATAAGTGGTAAAACGCAAAATTTGATGGCCTTAGGAGCGCTTTTAGAGGCATTTTTCTTTGTATTTTGCGCTCCTTCGGCGGCCATTTTAAATAACCTTCTCACACATGCCAAAGAGGCCTTTTTACCACTTATGGGTAATAGGATGCGTGTGCGTGCCCGAACGAAATTAATTATCCACAGTGACTGTGGCTAATTAATTTTATTCGGGCACGGGCATGCACGCGGGCACGATTAAAGGGCGTAGAGGAGAGCACCTGCCAGGTAGCCGATGAGGGCTGAAAGGCTAATGTGGCGCAGGTACCAGAAAAAATCGACCTTCTCGATACCCATAAAGACAACTCCTGCTGCCGACCCGACAACGAGGATGCTCCCCCCAGTCCCCGCGCAGTAGGCTATCAGCTGCCAAAAGGGAGCATCGACAGGATAGATGGCTGTATCATACATGCCCATGGTGGCGGCGACAAGGGGCACGTTGTCCACAATTGCTGAAGCAAGCCCAATCAATATGGCTATAATAGTGGTATTCCCTATGGCTGTATCAAACCAGTGGGCAAGGGCTGTGAGCAGGCCCGCAGCCCCAAGGGCACTGACCGCTAGCAATATCCCCAAGAAGAACAAAGTGCCGCTGAGATCTATCCTGGAAAGGATATGGGGCACGCGCAGGTGATGGCGATCAGCGTAGGAGCTGTGCAGCAAGTCGGTGATTATCCAAAGAATGCTCAATGCAAACAGCATCCCCATAAAAGGGGGCATTCCAGTAACTATTTTAAATATGGGAACGGAGATCAATAGGCCAATGCCTAGGAAAAAAAAGAGGGGCCCCAAAGGATCCAATATTGCCTTTGTGCCTGTACTAGAATTTTCTGGTAATAGCTCCTTGGGGGGGAAGTGGCCCTTAAGGGGTAGTGATAATAAAGTGCACGAAATAACCAGGCATAGGGAGCTCGGCAGCAGCAGCTCTTTCATCATCGTAAAAGTCGTCAGCTGTCCGCCAATCCATAGCATCGTCGTTGTCACATCGCCAATAGGTGTCCAGGCTCCTCCCGCATTGGCAGCAATGACGACAGCCCCTCCAAATAGAAGCCGCTCCCTTCTCGCTGGAATTACCGTGCGCAAAATTGTCAGCATGACGATAGTAGTCGTCAGATTATCCAATATCGAGGAGAGGAAAAATGCTATCCCGCCGACAAGCCATAGTAAGGAGCGCTTAGATTTCGCCCGAATGACGTTAGAGACGATGCGGAAACCGTCGTGGGCTTGGACGATTTCTACGACGGTGAGGGCCCCTAAAAGGAAGAAGACCACTTGACTGATGTTCGCAAGCTCTTCATAGAATATAGTGGCGATCCCTGCGGGCTCCATTCCTTTTGCGATAAAAATAAGAGTCCAGAGGATAACAGCCGTAAACAATGCAACCGTTGCTTTATTTATTTTAGCCACGTGCTCGAAGGTGATAAAAGTATAGCCTATCACAAAGATTGCAATGAGCCATAAGGCATAGGGATGTATCGCTTCCATAACTTTATCAGATTAAAAGGTTAGGGAATCGCTGTCGGGGACGACGACGAGGTCAGGGTGCACTTTATTGCGGATTAGCTGCTGGATAGCAGAAAGCGTCGACCCGACAGAGGAATAGCAGGAGGTGCAGCTACCCTGGTAGGCGATCACTATTTCCCTATCGTTGAGGAGATTGATTACCTCCACTCCACCGGCATCGAGGGCTATATAGGGGCGAATATCGGCGTCCAAGACAGCTTCGATAACGGCAAGTTTTTTCTTTAAAGGAAGCTCTGCCCATCCCGGATATCCGCCCTCTACCACCTCACCGACGGCGCCTGTAGGCAGCGGCGGCGTCACATAGGTCGTCGCCAAGGGCAAGTCACGGCACTGCTCACTCGCTCCATCTACCGCTTCTAAAAGCAGGTTGAGATGCGGGGAGGTCTCTTTGGGGAAGGCTGGCGTCTCAGAATGATCTCGCAGCCGTTTATCGATAATGTCAGCGCTAAAGCGGCTTGCCTGATCGTAGTTCTTGCCGACAAGAAGCTCGCAGCAGACGTCAGCTGCGCCGATAAGTGCCGACTGTCCAAACACTTGAAACTTTGCATCAATAATTACCCCATCCTCGGGGTCTACGAGCCAAAAAAGTGCTACACTATTGCCCTCTTGCCATGAACCTGCAATGCCCATAGCAAAGCGTACAGCGCGTGCCTCAGCCTCCTCTTGGCTGAAAAAGCCTCCATTGTGCGGATTCTCAATTTTTGCCATGAGTTTTTTGCTATAACGACTCCAGGGAAAAGGAGTAATGAGAGCATCAAGCGACATGGTTTCCTCCAGGAATAAAAGAAACTGAGAGTTTTCTTAGTTTTTTAGCAGCGCCGACGATGATCTCTATTGCCTCGTCAATCTCCTCTTCGCTAGTTTCACGCGATAGGCAAAAACTTATGGCCGATTGCACCTGCTCAGAGGCAACAGCTGCATGAGAAAGCACAAGAGAAATCTGCTGGTAAGAGCCTCCTCCAATGCAGCCATATACTCCGCGCCTACTCAAGAGCCATAGCAGGGCTTCGCTTACCATGCCGGGGAAAGCAATAGCCGTGCGGCAGGGCAGCCGCTCTGCCTCGCAAAATAGCACACAAGCTTCAGGATAGCCGGCGACAATGCCCTCTTCGAGCTTATTGCGCAGACGGGCTACCTCGGTGCACATAAGCTCTCGAGCTTCCACAAGCTGCTGGGCAGCAACGCCAAGGGCTACCAAAGCTGGGACATCGAGAGGGCCTGCACGTCTACCCCCTTGTTCAATGCCTCCCAAAATAAAAGAGCTACTTTTTACCCCTTCTTTGATGAAAAGGCCTCCTGTACCCTTAGTGGCATGAAGCTGGTCGCCATTAAACGTGATATACTGAGCCCCGACCTCTTCCCAGGAGAAAAAAAGCCTTCCAAGCACATGGGTAGCATCGAGATGGAGAGCAATACCGCGGTCACGACATAACGCAGCAATGTCGGCAATAGGCTGGATAACTCCCGTAAGACCATTGGCCCAGGAAAGAGACAGCAGCGCGGCACGCGGAGTAATGGACTCTTTGAGCGCTTGTATGTCCACGCGGCCATAAGAGTCGACAGCTACCATCTTGCCGACGCAGCCGAGCTGCTCCAGTCGTCCTATGGCCAAAATAGCGGGGGCCTCGTCGACTTTAGAGGTGAGGAATTGGTTTTTGCCGGTACTACAAGTGATATCGTGATAGCCGGTGGCGATGACATGGTTGATAGCCTCGGCCCCCGAGGAGGTAAAGACAAAGCTATCCTGCCGTTTCGCCCCCACTAGGGCATAGAGAGCGCGATAGCTCTCTTCCAGGGCTGGATATAGCTGCTGGCCAAATTGGTGTGGGGCAGAGGGGCTCCCCCATTTTTCACTCAAATAAGGGAGCATACGGCTCACAGCAAGCGACGAGGGACGCGTAGTCATCCCATTATCGAGATAAATGGGCCTTTTCATCGCTCCCTATCTCCACGAACCTCTTCTAAGGAGCGCTTAAAAAAAGCGCCGTCCAAATATTCATAGATAAGAGGAAGTCCAGTGGGAATCTCTAATTGCACGACCTGCTCTTTGTTGAGCTTATCAAGCTGCATGACGATGGCGCGCAGCGAATTGCCATGTGCTGCAATGAAGACATTATTGCCACGGGTGAGGTAAGGAAAAATATGGTTTTGAAAATAAGGTATAGAGCGCTCTGCTGTCATCTGCAAGCTTTCGCCTCCAGGGGGGGCGACATCATAGCTACGCCGCCATAGCTGCATCTGTTCTTTGCCAAATTTTTCCACCATCTCTTGTTTATCGAAGCCTTGCAGTTCGCCGTACATCCGTTCATTGAGCTCTTGGCTGCAGTATATGGGTATTATGCTATCGCGTACCGCGTCGCTATGAATGGTAGCCCAGCTATTCATATGGCCTTGGTTGGGATGTAGGAGGACAGCCGTTTTCCCTGAGCTATGATAGTTCAATACCAGAAGCGCTGTCATTATGGATCTGATAAGGGCGCTTGTAAAGGCGACATCGATGGGGATAGGAGCGATAAGCTTGCCCGCTGCCTCGGCCTCTTTGATACCCTCTGGAGAAAGGGGTACATCGACCCAGCCTGTGAACAAATTTTTCCTATTCCATGTCGACTGCCCATGGCGCATCAAAATCAAAATAGCCCTTGTCATCCTCTTCCCCATCTGTATACATTTGCAAACACTGTATACCGAGTGCAGTTATACCACAATCGGCCTCAAACTTGGAATTCAGGACTCTTTAGCCGTAACTGTTCAGCCCCCCTTACATCGTGCTCGTGTGCGCATCCTATTACCCATAAGTGGTAAAAAGGCCTCTTTGGCATGTGTGAGAATGTTATTTAAAATGACCGCCGAAGGAGCGCAAAATACAAAGAAAAACGCCTCTAGAAGCACTCCTAAGGCCATCAAATTTTGCGTTTTATCACTTATGGGTAATAGGATGCGTGTGCGTGCCCGCATTGGTCGATACTTGAGCCATTATGAAGACAAGCAGGTTCTCAGTGCGTAGCTTCGGCAGAATGCGCCGCCTTGACAGGCTTACAGAGGAAGATCAGGGGAATCATTGCGACAAATAGCCAGATACCTAGCCAGGACATATCGTTGGTAGAGAGGGTGAATGCCTGTTGCTCCAGCTGCTTATCGAGGAGCCTGTCGACGACTTCTCGGGGAAAAAGCGCATATTGATTTAAACGGCTGTAGAGCTGCTGGGTCACAGGACTATAGAGCGTCAGCGGTTCTGTCAAACGGGCATGGTGATAAATCTCCAGGTGGTTCCAGAGCTCCACAGAGAGAGAGGTGCCAAAGCCACTGCCGACAAGGATACGAATAAAGTGGAAGAGACCCGAAGCACTGGCGTATCTGTTCTTGGGAATAGCCCCTAGAGATAGCTGCAGGATAGGCAAAAAAAATGTGAGGATGCCAAACCCTTGAAGAAAGCGGGCAACCATAATCTGAGAGAGGCTTACCTGTATCGTAAAGGTGGACTGGTAATAAAAGCCGATAGCAAAGACAAGGAAGCTCAACACGGCCCATATCCGCAGATCCATCCAATACAGGTGAGCGCCAATGAAGGTCGAAAAAAGAAAGGGAGCGATACCAATGGGAGCTACGGCAATGCCGGCCCAATAGGCTGTGTAGTTTTGCTGTGTCTGCAGCCAGAGAGGGAGGGTGACAGTGCTGCCAAAGTAGATTAAAAAGCCCAGGGTAATACATAAGCAGCCGCAGGAGAAATTTCTATTTTTGAAAAAAGAAAAATCGACGATGGGATAACGTTGAAAGTAACTCCAGATGGCAAAATAGATCAAAGAAATAGTTGAAGTTATCGCCAAGCCGATAATAACATTAGAGGAAAACCAGTCCAAATCCCTTCCCTTATCTAACATAATTTGCACACAAGCGACCCCAAGCGATAGCAAGAAAAGGCCCGTCCAATCGATAGGATTGCGAACAATGCTGCTTTCGCGGCCTTTGAGCAGCATCCATGTAATGAAGGCAGAAAAAACCCCTATGGGAACATTGATATAAAAAATCCAGGGCCACGCATACTCTTCTGTCAAGTAACCGCCGATAATCGGCCCTAAGATAGGCGCTACGACGACTATTGTCGCCCAAAAGCCCAAGGCGGCTCCCTGTTTTTCAGGGGGGTTGTTAGCCATGAGGAGGCTTTGGGAAAGGGGGATGAGTGCGCCAGCTACGGCACCCTGAAATACGCGTAGGGTGATGAGGGCAAATAGGCTAGTGGATAGGCCGCAAAGAAAAGAGGCGAGGGCGAAGAAGAGAATGGAGAAGACAAAGAGACGTACGCGTCCAAAATAGTCAGAGAGCCACCCCGTTAGTGGCAATACTATTGCATTGCTTGCAGCAAAAGAGGTGATGACCCACGTGCCCTCTTGGGCGCTGGCGCTGAGGCTTCCGGCGATATAAGGCAATGCTACATTGGCGATAGAGGTATCGAGAACTTGAATGAAAGTGCCAAGCCCGATAGCAATATTGAGCAGGATAAGCCTGCTGCCTTTTTCCGGTGGGTAATCCATGTCTACTGCTTTATACTTTGGGTGGAATCGGAGAGGTTTGTCTCTATTATTGCTGCCATAATTTTATCGACAGCATCAAAGTCGATATTGAATATGGGGGTAACTGCGGCGGCTTCTGTGCGAGCTTCTTTAGTCAAAAAGGGAAGGGTGCGGTCGGTCACATCGATATCCACTTGGGCAGAGATGCCCACCCTGAGGGGATGTTTTTTCATTTTTTCTTTATCAATGCTGATGCGTACGGGCAGGCGCTGCACAATTTTAATCCAATTACCTGTAGCATTCTGAGGGGGAATCAGAGAGAAAGCGCTCCCCGTTCCTGAGGCGATGCCCAGCACCTTGCCATCAAAAGCGACTTCGGAGCCATAAAGGTCAAACCAGACGGTAGCAGGCTGTCCTATGCGTATGTCTTTCAATTGGGTCTCTTTAAAGTTGGCGTCGACCCAGAAAGTGTCGAGGGGAATGAGAGCCATCAAAGGCGTCGTGCGCACGATAGATTGTCCCACTTCTACTGCGCGCTTGGCAATATGGCCACTCATCGGAGCATAGATAGCGCAGCTGTGCAATTTATAAAAGGCGGCGCGCACAGCAGCTTTTTGCTGTTCAATAAGGGGGTGTGCTTCTAAGGGAGTCTTGCCCCGCGCATCGAGAGATACTTGTAGCTGGTGCTTGGCCTGCTCAAACTCCAGCTGGGCGATAGATAGGGCATCTTTGGAGTGAACAAATTCTTCATAGGAAACGGCTTGTGCTTCAATGAGTTGCAAGCGATTGTCATAGTCGAAACTAGCCTTAGCCAGGGCGGTGCGTTTGCTTTCTACTCCTGCACGATTGACAGATACCTCGTCATATAGTCCGCGCACGCGCAGCACTACCGACGCAAGGGTAGCAAGCTCTTTGCTATAGCTGATCCTATAGGGTGTGGCATCTAAGAGCACGAGCAGCTGCCCCTCCACTGCGAAGTCGGTATCTTCGGCGAAAAAGGCTGTCACGGTGCCTTCAATGGCGGCATTGATGGGCATGATATTGCCATTTGCGTATGCATCGTCTGTCGACTGATGATATTGCAAGTAAAAATACCAGTAGCAAAGCCAGCTTATTCCCACAAGAGCAATAACGAAGGTAAACCAGCTTATGGCATGCCGGCGTGAGGGAGAGGGCGCACCTGCTGTATTTGGCATATTTTCAGGAGGTTGCGTCATTGTCTTTACCATTGCTGTTGTATCCACCCAGTGCTTTAATCAACGATAATGCTGCTTGCCAGACCTCGCCCATGCTGGCTATCTCTTGGGTACGCGCTAGAAGGAGCTTCTCCTCGCTCGCTAAGTAGTCCATGCGTGAATTGATGCTATGGATAAGGCGCAGTCCTGCCAGCTCTAGAGACTGCTGCTCATAGGTGCGCTGTTGGGAAAGCTCTTCTAGCTGCTGTTTACCATTGCGCAACAAGGCTAGGGCATCTAATACTTCTTTTGCTGCCTGAATGAGCGCTTCGTTGTAGTTGAAAACGGTTATGTCATATTGAGCTTCGCTGCTGTACAAATTTGCTTGCAATAGCCCGGCGTCAAAGAAGGGTAGGCTGACGGCAGGATCGGCAGTAAAAAACATACTGGGATGTTTAAACAATTCCTTCAAGTGAATGGTTTGGAAACCCAATAATGCCGACAGGTTAAAATCGGGATAAAAGCCTGCTTGAGCCACTTGTATGCGCTTTCCCGCCGCTTTGATAAGCCATAAGTGCGCAGCAATATCGGGGCGATGGGCGAGTAGATGCATAGGCAGGTTACAAGGCAAAGGCAGTGAGGGCAGAGACTTTTGTGCTATGTCAATAGGCGTGATCCTCTCTTGAAAATTTCCCGCTAAATAAGCGCGCAGCTGGTTCTCAGCAATGATGATATCTGCCTGGATTTGCAGCAGTCTTTTTTTTGCCACCGATGTATTCGTCTCCGCCGCTTGGCGAGCAAGCCTATTGTCGAGGCTTTGCATGCGCTTTTGTACGATCTGCTGACGCTCTAGGCGGTTGTCAACGAGTTGCTTGGCGACGTCGCGCTGTTGGTAGGCTATTTGCAGACGAAAATATGCGCGGGCGACAGCGATGCCTAGCTGCAGCTGTGAGAAAGCTTCATCAGCAATGGTGGCATACATTTCCCCTTTGGCGGCGCATAGGGCATTGCGATTTTTTCCCCAGAGGTCAAAGTCATAGGAAGAGCTAAAAGCTGTCTCGTACTGAGTGAAGTAAACGGGAATGCCTGCAACACCCCCTGTCGCAATTACAGCTGTTGTCCCTGCCCCTATAGGCTCGGAGCTCTGTGTAGTAGCAAAGTCTTGAAAGGGAATAATGGCTGTTTCACTGAGCTTTTGGCGAGAGACATCACTGCTCCAATGAAGATGGGGATAGAGCGCTGACCGTGCCTTTCCAGCGGCAGCAGCAGCAAGAAAGATCTTAGCGCGAGCGGCATGCAAAGTGGGATTGTTGCTAAAGGCTTGTTTAATAAAGGTAGCCAGCTGCCTATCGCCAAATAGATCCCACCAGTGATCGGGCGCTATTTTTTTTGCGTCAAATAAAGGGTCTTGCAGGCTTTCTCTTGCTACAGCCTGTAAGGCTTGCTGTGGCAGTGCAATAGGCTGGGCACGTTTGCCTACGCTGCAACCTATCGCCATCATAAGCAGCATAAACGATGGCAACCAACTTCCCCCTCTCATTTCAAATCACCTTGATGATATCCGAATAAGATCCATGCATATCTTCACTTAGCAGGTTTTGCGTTTTTTGCAAAATCTCTCATATTCTTCAGCAATTCCCTTGCCAGTGAGAATTGTTGATGGTTATAGTCTTATTTCACAGAAGAGATGGAAATGAAAAGCAACGACGAAAAAAACGCCTACGAAGCCCTTTGCCAAAAAATTTGGGAACATAACCGCTGCTATTACGGTGAAAATGCTCCTATCATCAGTGACGAGGAGTTCGACCGGCTGATGCAGCAGCTTGCCGCCATCGAAACAAGCCACCCCGAATGGATAACCTCTTATTCTCCCTCACAGCGCGTTGGAGAGTCGCTTACAGCGGGTTTCCGCACTGTAATCCATCGCACCCCCATGCTCTCTTTGGCCAATGCTTATAGCAAAGAAGAGCTGGAAGAGTTCCTAAATAGAATCTATAGGTTGCTTGGGCGCATCGATGCCGCCTTCAGCTGTGAGCTAAAAATGGATGGGATAGCGATCTCTGCACTCTACGAAGAAGGACTCTTTGTGCAAGGAGTGTCGCGTGGCGATGGCAGAAAAGGCGACGATATCACAGCTAATATGCGGACAATAACGAGCTTGCCCTTGCGTCTCTATGGAAAAACTATCCCCCATAGGATGGAGCTGCGCGGCGAAGTATTTATGCCACACCTTGCTTTCCAAAACCTCAATAAAGAGAAAATAGCCGCAGGAGAAGAGCCTTGGGCCAATCCGCGCAATGCCGCCGGAGGCTCCCTCAAGTTGCTCGACCCGCGCATAGCCGCCACGCGTCAGCTTGCCGTCATTTTTTATGGCATTGCTGCAGCGGCGCCACCGCTAACTGTAAGCCAGAGGCAGAGCCATGTCATCTTGCGCGAGCTCGGCCTGCCTACATTGCCACTTGTGGATAGCTGCCGCTCTCTTGAAGAGATCTGGGCTTTTGCTGAACAAGTGCGCTTGGTACGATCTCAGCTTCCTTTTGACATCGACGGCATTGTCATTAAGCTCGACGATTTGCAGCAGCAGCAATACATTGGGGCCACAGGGAAGCATCCGCGCTGGGCTATCGCCTATAAATTTGCCGCGGAGCGCGCTGCCACGCGTCTGAGGGCTATTACTGTCCAAGTGGGGCGTACTGGTATCTTAACGCCAGTGGCTGAGCTCAACCCCATTTTGCTTGCAGGAAGCATTATCGCACGCGCCACATTGCATAACAGCGATGAGGTCAAGCGCAAAGATATACGCATTGGCGATATGGTCATCATAGAAAAAGGGGGCGATGTAATACCAAAAGTTGTGGGAGTGGAATATGAGCTTAGGCCTGCTGATGCCACCATTTGGAGCATGCCGCAGAGCTGTCCGAGCTGCGGGACTGCTCTAATAGCTGTGGCCGGAGAGGTCGCCGTGCGCTGCCCCAATGGAGCTAGATGCCGCTATCAGCTGCTGCGCCGCTTGGAGCATTTTGCTGGCAAGCATGCTATGGATATCGATCACCTGGGAAAAAAAGTCATCGAACAGCTCGTCGATAAAGGGTTGGTGGCTGTTGCTGCCGATTTTTTTTCGCTAACAAAGCAGCAGCTCCTCACTCTCGAGGGCTTTAAAGATAAGGCAGCAGAGAATCTTCTTATCGCTATCGAAAGGGCCAAGAAGGTGCCGCTAATGCGCTTTATCATGGCCCTTGGCATCAAACACGTGGGAGAGGCTACGGCGGAGCTTCTGGCCAAAAAGGCGCACAATGTAGAGGGCTTTCTCTCTCTAGATAAAGAGGAGCTGCTCCAGATGGATGGCATTGGAGATAAGATTGTAGAAGCCATCATAAACTATATCAGCGATCCTGAGGGCCAGAAAGAGGTGGCTCTGCTGTTGGAGCGCGGTATAGAGCCTATAGAAGAGAAAGAAGAGCTGGTAAAAGATTCCAGCCACCTCTGCTTTGGCAAAACTTTTGTGCTCACAGGGACTCTTCAGGGCTATACGCGCGCTGAAGCCGCTGCCCTTATCAAGCGCTATGGGGGTAAGGTGAATGAGAGTTTGAGCAGTAAAACCAACTTCGCAGTAGTGGGGGAGCAGCCGGGAAGCAAGCGGGAACGAGCGCAGGCCCTCGGCGTTGCCATCTTAACTGAAGAGCAATTTCGGAGCTTGTTCAATTAGGGACTGGAAAATAATTGTTTTCCAGTCCCTTAGGAACTCACCTTACGCAAAATTTGAAGTGTGTTTGCCTGGTTTGAAAAAAATATTTTCATTTCGTATGGTGTATTTCATGACGAGTCCCGAATTTCCACCATATATTTTTTGAGGAGAAAGTAGTTATGAATGGTTTTACTTTTTTTATGGCTTTCTCTCATAAGAAAATGTGCAACAATTGCACACTTTCTAAAAGCTGCTCTTTGGTGCCTCTAGCCGCCTTGCTCTTCTGCTTGGCGAGCTGTTGCATACAAGCGGCAGAGATACCTCAGCAGCCACAACACATCGAGACACAGAGCTCAGCGCCCATAAAGCAAGAGGCTAGTAGTCAGCCCCAAAGCTCTTCAAATATCATCGCCCCGCAAAAAGACAAAGAAGAACAAGGCGCTGTCGATCAGATACAAGAGGCTATTGCTACCTTGCATCCGACGGAAGGCAATAGCGCTCAAGGAGTTGTACATTTTGTATGGGAGAAGGCTGTCGAGCCCAGTGAAGGCGGCCACTCCAATAGCGGAACCATCCGCGTGGTTGCTGATGTAGAAGGCCTTACTCCCAATCAGAAACATGGATTTCATATCCATGAGTATGGGGACTGTTCTGCTCCCGATGCTTCTTCAGCAGGAGCACATTTCAATCCTCTAGGATTTCTCCACGGCTCACCAGAGGCGGTTACGCGTCACGTGGGGGATCTAGGGAATCTTCAGGCCGATGCCGAAGGAAAAGCCCACTATGACCGCCTTGACCATGTCATCACTTTTACAGGGGTTACATCCATTATCGGTAAGTCGGTAGTTGTCCATGCTCAGGAAGATGATTTTACCTCGCAGCCAGCGGGTAACGCTGGCAAACGGATAGCTTGCGGCGTCATAGCAATAGCTAAGGGACTGGAAAAAAATAAGTAACTATACTGTGGGGCGATGAAATTTTGCGTTTTGAACGCGTCAAAGCCCCAGGGTTGAGCTCCTGCAAATGGGTTTGTATTGTGATTAATCCTAAAAACGGCAGTTCAAGTTGGCGAAGTGATGCAAGATTTTGAGTTAGAATTGCATCCGCCAAATGTCGATCATTCCCAAACGGTGAAGGCGACATTTGGCGGATGCAGTTATAGCTCAAAAGGTTGCGTCAATTTGCCGGCTTCAACTGCCGTTTTTAGGTTAATACGGACCCATTTGCGGGAGCTCAACCCTGGGAGCTTTCACGCAGCTCAAAACGCAAAATTTCATCGCCCCACAGTATATATCCCGTTACTGCAAATGTTGGGCTATTGTTTTGGCATTATATTGGATCATACCGATGAGGGTTGCGGCTTCTGTCCCTTTAGTCCCCATGGAGTCGCTATAAAGGGGCTTTGTTGCTAAAGATATCGCTAAACCCTGCTGAGAGGCTACATCAATGACTTTGCGCAAAGAATCTTTGTTGACATTGGACTCGGAAAAAAGCGTTTGAATGCTATGTTTTTTCAAAAAATCGAGCGTAAGGCGTATTTGTGCGGTGCTTATCTGACTGTCGGGAGCAAGCCCTTCTGGGGCGTGAAAGCGCTCTTGCCAGCTATTGGATGCCAACTCTTCCTCGCTGGCAAGATAAGCGCGTGTGAAGTAGTTAAAGGCATCATGGCTGGTGATGAGGTAGCGCCGGGCAGCTGGCACCGCTGCCAAGATAGCTTGGACTTGCTTGTGTGCTGCAAGCAGTTCGTCACGAGTTTGCTCTGCCCGCTGTTTGTAATAGGTGGCATGTTCAGGGTCATAGCTACCGAGAGCTGCTGCAATGGCGGGAATAGCTTCCGACCATAGGGAGAGATCCATCCAGATGTGAGGGTCAGGCTGGCCATGGTAGAAGAGCAGCTTGGGCTCCTTCCTTTCCGTCGAATATTTGCCTGAGGTTGCAGCCTGTTTTTCTTGCGATAAAATATAATTTCCCAGGCCCACAGCTTTTGCATCTGCTCGCAGTCGGGTCATCAAGCTAGGGCCATGTTCTAGTCCTAAGCCGTTATAAAATAGCAGATGGGCATAGGAAAATTTCTCATCATCACCCTTAACAAGCTGGTAGCAATGTGGATCGAGCTCACCGGTAATCAAGGTAAAGGTGTCGATGTAGTCGCCCCCAATGGCATTGACAAGGTCAGCAACCATAGCGGTGGTGGCTAAAGCTTTCACTTTGCCATTGTTTGTAAACCAATGCAAAGAAGTCTGTTGCCGCTGCTGTGCTCCTGGGCTTTGACATCCTGTAGTGGCAGTCCAATAGGCTACAGTAAAAAGACAGATGAGCAAAATCAAGGCGAATTGCGCAAGAAGTCTAATAAATTTTGAGAGCATATGTAAACCAGGGTGAGAGGGTGTTTGGAAATTATGGCCTTGTCCATAAGCCTGGAGAAAAAATGGGCCACTAAGTAGTGAATCCAAATACCCTCTAACTCATCTTACACAAGCAAATTGCCGTAAAAGCTCCCAATGATAGATGCCTGCGGAACATCCTGAAGAGAAGTGAATTTTAATGGCATAGCGTCCGATAGCAGTGATTTCTAAAGCGGCGACATCACCCTCCATAGGGGCACCACCGGGGGCGCATAAGCACTGCGCGCAAGGGCAATGACGCTGGAGCTCAACCAAGGGGATCTCTTGGCATAGACCGTCGCTCCACGTAAGGGAGAGAAGGCCTTTTTCCGCTCTGAAAAGCGATTTCAAAGTAGGAGATAGAGGGGTAACAGCTCTTTCAATAGCAGCTAAAAGATTCTGAGCAATAGATTCAAAGGCATGTGCCGCCTCCGATACAGCCCACGAAGGGTCATCCCATAATGAACGCCCTGCATCAGCGCATAGGCATATCTGCGGATCCATAGGAATCTGTCCCAATAAGGAGCAGCCAACAGCCTGGGCCAAACGCTCTCCTCCACCGCGGCCGAAGGGATAAACCTGGTTCGCCCCTGGGCTAGGGATGTAATAACTCATATTTTCCACAATGCCAACAACTGGTATGCACATCTGATCAAAGAGGTGAATGGCTTTACGCACGTCTTGCAAGGCTATCTTTTGCGGCGTGGTTATGGCTATAGCTCCTGTGAGCTGCGCCTTTTGAGCTAGGGTGAGTTGAATGTCGCCTGTGCCCGGGGGAAAGTCGATGAGTAACATGTCAAGCTCCCCCCATGCGGCATTTTGAAGAAAATGAGAGATGATATTATTGGCAATGGGAGCGCGCACGGCTACAGCATCGCTATTGCGGCGGAAATGGCCCAAGGAAAGGATGCTGATGCCTTGGGAAATGGCCGGAATAAGCTGTGAGCCGCTCTGTCGGGCAGGGCTATCTTCTGGGAGCATCGTGTGCAATGAGGGGCCGTATAGATCGCTGTCGAAGACACCTATTTTTAATCCAAGCCGCCGCAGCGCATGGGCTAGCTGTGCCGTCAAGGTGGACTTGCCCACCCCGCCTTTGCCAGCAGCAATAGCTATAATATTGCGCACAAATGAAGGAGGATCTGTTGGATAAATAGGTAAAGGCATAAAGCTAATTTAGGTAAGGGAGTATAACCCCCTCTATACCACGGGGGCTGTGGCCATTGTAGCTGATGTAGTATTTTTTGGCAGTCCCTGTAATTATAGCTCCGTCTTGTCATTTGACCGGAACTATAGCAAGGAGCTGCTCCCATACCAGGTATAGTTTGGGGCATTTTGATGAATATTTAGGAACTCAATAATTGTGCTTCAGTTGGTTTTCTGGAAAATCTGTAAGGAAAGAAAAATGTTTAAATTCTTGTTGCAGAAAATCATACAAAAACTCTAACTTACGTGGTAGTTAATTATGGTAGCGGCAGCTGTTTCAAAGGCCTTCTACCGTGTTTCCTAGCTTTGCGCTATATTTGTTTCTTAACAAGCTTGGCAAAATGGTGTAAAAGCTACAGACTCTTTAAACAACAAACACAAACAAAGGAAGGTAAATCATGAGTGGACATGTACACACAAATGCTATTGAAGAATTAATCAATAAGGCAATGAAAAAAGTTGGTGCCATGAAGGAAAGTGACATCTGCCGTTTTATCCCCGCTACTGCTGGTGGATATGTGCATCACTTTACCTTTAAAAAAATGAAGGGCGAAGAGCCAGATAAGTTGGGTCAAATGATTACACAGCATATTCTCGCAGTAGAAAAACCGGGACGCGTAGTTCCAAAACGCCGTGCAGCACGTGGCTCGCGCAAACGACGCGATCAGGTTCTTTTCACTAAACAAGATATTGAGAGAATTTTAAAAATGGCGAAAATGGCCGGCGATGATGAGATGGTGCGCAAGGTGATTGCACAGCGACAGGACCTTAAAACATTAAAACGAGAGCTGATGTCTTCAATACGTCAAGGAAGAGTAGAGCAGCATCTTTGGCAAACTTATGTCGATGCGGTGCAAAACCAACAGCAGCAACAAAGTCAGCTACAAGCAAGCGCTATGGCACTATAAAAGTGGGCTTTGTTCGACTTTTCGGGCAGATGTTCAGTTGAGCAAGGGGAGCCAGATACAGCGGACGGGGGTATTCTCCCCCCTGCCGAGAAGCAAAGCGCTGTAGATGGCTCTTCACAGCCAATCCGAACATTGACCGAAATGTTGAACAATAAGAACCTGTTTTTATACCCCAAAGGGCTACATTTGAAGTGCGAAGACAGGTTCTAAAAGCGCATAAGGCCTTATTTTCACTCTAGTCGGCGAGAATAGACCTTGATTCAATGTCTCGAGCTCATTTTTTGTTTGCTTTTAATGGAAAACAGATTAAACTGAGATTCAGTTTGTTCACACCAACGATAATCAATCAATCAATGAGTTCAGATGACTAAGGTTTAGTTACTTAAACAGAGGAATTTTCATGTCACAAGGGATAGATCAAGAGTTTTCAGGATGGCGAAAGTTAATATGGCCAATACACTCTAATGAAATAAAAAAATTCCTGCCTATGGGAATAATGATGTTCTGCATTCTGTTCATCTACACAGTTTTGCGGGATACAAAAGATGCCATACTCGTAAACGCCCCAGGCGCAGGTGCTGAAAGTTTAGCTTTTGCAAAAGGTATTGGCGTGACTGCTTCGGCAGTTCTGTTCATGATACTTTATACTAAGGCTGCAAACTTGTTTAACCGCGAGGGGCTATTTTATATTACCGCTTTGCCTTTCTTGATCTTCTTTGGACTATACCCATATTGCATCTATCCCTTTGTAGACTCCCTACACATGAATTTGGATACGATTAAGGGCTATCAAGAAATTTTTCCAAACATTAAGTGGATTATTCCTCTAGTGGGAAATTGGACATATACGCTCTTTTACATCTTGTCTGAATTGTGGGGAAGTGCTGTTTTATCCCTGTTATTTTGGCAATTTGCAAATGCTATCACCCCTGTAAAAGAAGCTCGTCGATTCTATGGTATGTTTGGATTCCTCGGCAACTTTGGTTTATTATTATCTGGGCCCGCGATTATCGTCGTCTCCCACTCAATTCATACCCTAGGATTAAGCCGCAGCGAATCGACCGGCCTGATGTTACAGTACTTAATGGCATTTGTAATTGTCGCAGGTGTCGTCCTTCTATCCACATTCTACTGGATGAACCGATATGTATTAACCGACAGCCGCTATTATGATCCTGAAGCAATGGGTGAAGCAAAAAAGAAAAAAGCAAAACTTTCAATGGCTGAAAGCTTCAAGTACATACTTCAATCTCCCTATTTGGGATTAATCGCGATGCTTGTTCTCGCTTATGGCGTGTCGATAAATCTATTTGAAGGTGTCTGGAAAGGCCAAATTCAAATTGCTTATCCCACAGAAGTGGAGTACAACCGCGTCATGGGTGGATTATCGACTGTCACCGGCGGCATCGCTATTATACTGATGTTGGTCGGTAGCAACCTCTTGCGCACCTTGAGTTGGCGGACTTGTGCATTGATTACGCCTGCCGTTTTAATCACTGGTATTTTGGTATTTTTCGGCGTGATTTATTACAATAACAGCCTACTACCTAGTGGCATGAAAATTGTCGACGCAATCGCACAAGGGGTTATTAATAAAGAATTAATCGTTTTTGTAGTGGGTCTTGGAGTATTTGTAAACGCCTTTGGTAAAGCTGTAAAATATTCGCTCTTCGATCCCACAAAAGAAATGGCTTACATTCCTCTAGATCCAGAATTGAAGGTTAAAGGCAAAGCTGCTGTAGATGTTATTGGAGGTCGCGGTGGTAAGTCTGCAGGAGCATATGTTCAAATGGGCTTGCTCACTCTATTTTCTGGCAGTGCTCTCTACCAGCTTGTACCGATTATTGCCCCAATTGCTGTTGGTATCGTGTTCTTGTGGATCTTGTCAGTATTTGGACTGAGTAAACGCTTTAGAGCATTGACAGATAAACAGCCCGATTCGACGCCGAGCAAACAGCCTTCATACGCATCGTAAATAGATTTATGCTAATTTCTGGCAGGTCAATATTAGAAAATATGGATCTGCTAGAAATTTATCGATCTGCGAGAGCTGTTGCGCTAGCCCAAAGGCCGAAAAAACCCAAAACTCAGGGTATTATATCGCCGCGATAAAGCGTCGTTGTAGAAGCTTGATGAACTGGGTAACTTTCGATGTGAGCAATATTGACATGTGTTGGCCTCGAAGCGGCAAAAATAATTTGATCGCTAATATCTAATGGTGTCAATGGAGTAATATCTTTATAAACACTAGCTGCAACTTCGTCATTACCTAGCCTAACATTGCTAAATTTTGTATGCCCAACCATACCTGGAGAAATAAGAGTTAACCGAACCCGTGTTTTCACTAGTTCTTCTCTCAGGGATAGATTATAGGATTCAATAAATGCTTTTGTCCCACAATAAACAGCACCATTTGCATAAGGTTTAATGCCCGCCACGCTGCCAATCATAAAGATATGTCCAGAATTCTTTTGTATCATGATAGGGACAACAGCCTTGGTAAAATTAATTACTCCTTTAATGTTTGTATCAATCATCTCATCAGACTCTGCATAAGTTGTCTCAGCAGCCGTTTTTAACCCGCGGGCCAACCCTGCACTATTTACAAGTATGTCAGGCATAGCAAAGTCCTCTGGTAAACTCTTGATCCCTTTTTCTACCTCATCTTTTTTTGAGACATCCATTTTTAGATAGGAAACTGGGATTTGATAAAACTGCATGAGTTCTTTACTGATTCGAATAAGATGATCTTCGCTTCTGGCTATGAGAAGGACTTTTGCTCCCATGCTTGCAAAAGCCTGTGAAACTGCTTCGCCTATACCTGAGCTTGCCCCCGTCACCCAGACTATTTTGTCTTCAAACTGGCCTTTGCCAGCAAGTTTCTGACCATTTGTCGCTGCAGAAATTGAACTAGACATACTGTTACCTCGACTTTGCAATTTTTCTGAGCTCACCT
>Ga0206859_1003_pt1 | contig 64664 bp, 37 predicted proteins | sample Alteio_BWOrgCont_47_FD_152882 | JGI IMG/M metagenome (GOLD analysis project Ga0206859, IMG submission 152882) | Enriched cells from forest soil in Barre Woods Harvard Forest LTER site, Petersham, Massachusetts, United States -... | ecosystem: Environmental > Terrestrial > Soil > Temperate forest >... | reverse complement strand
TGAGTTGACAAAGAAATATAACATCAGATAGAATCGGGTTCAAACCATAGAATTGGATTTTTTAGCATGTGTCTCTTGTCTCATAACGCCTACTTTTATTTCTTTTTTTATAATCTACCCACGAGGCGGGAGGCTGGCTGACGCTTGTAAAAAACTAACAAGTGTACAAAAACCCCCGCCACAAGCGGGGTTTTTTTTTGCCCAAAAATAGCTATTTTTAGATGAGGATTTTTGAGCAGATTTATCGTCAAATTTTGAGAGCATATGCAGGTATACCTTTGCAGCCGACAAACACCCTGACGAAATAATGAAAGAGGTCTAATGATGAACAGGGTTTTCATAGATTTGTCTTCAGCCAATCGCTTTTACTTTTATTTTTACTTTTTTATTCCACCCATAAGGCGGGGGATGCGATGACGTTGGCAAATAAAGCCGACTTAAATCAAGCCCTGCCAGAAGCGGGGTTTTTTTTTGCCCAGCAGATTCTGAAAAACAGAGTCGAACAACAACAAATACATACAGGAGAGATATTGCGTATGAATAATTTACACTCTAACTTAGGAAAATTGGTTATTGCAGGACCGTGTGCTTTAGAGTCCCGGCAACAACTGAAAGAGTGTGTGCAGGTCTTAAAGCAAATGGGTGTAACGATGATTCGTGCTTCCCTTTGGAAACCGCGCACGCAGCCTGGCTGGGAAGGACTTGGTTGGATGAGTCTTCCACTTCTTCTTGAGGAAACTCTTCCTCATGGTTTGGTGCCGGCAACTGAAATTATTAGTGCTGAGCATGCACTGATGGTAGTACATGCTTTAGAACATTTCGGGCACGATGCCCGCATGATCGTTTGGTTGGGATCTCGCAATCAAAATCACATGGAACAAAAGAAAATTTCAAAAATATTGGCGACAGGACCAAATGGTATCACATTCATGTTCAAAAACCAAATGTGGGATGATGAAAGACATTGGCTTGGAATCCACGAACACATCCTATCAGAGGGGTTTCCCCGTGAACGATTGATGATTTGTCATCGAGGGTTTTCTCCTGGTAAGGCACCCAATCTTAAGGGATTTCGCAATCTGCCAGATTTTGAAATGGCAATGCGAGTAAAAGAAAAAACGGGTCTTCCCATGCTTCTCGATCCATCACATGTTGGTGGTTCAAGAGAAAATGTCATCGATATTTGTAATATAGCCTCAGCTTATGACTTTGATGGTTATCTAGTTGAAATGCACTGTGATCCTGAAAATGCCAAAACTGATGCGAAACAACAACTTTCTCCTACTCAATTTCAGGCATTGCTGAAAACCCTTCGAGGAGCAGCACATAAGAAAGAGGTCGCATGAAGACAATAGCCTATCAAGGAGTTAAAGGAGCTTTCAGCTATATGACAGCTTTAAAGGAGTTTGGTGAAGACAATAATTTTAGAGGTTTACAAACTTTTAAGGAGGTTTTTGAACTGATAGATTGTGAGGAAGCAGATTATGCCGTGATTCCTATCGAAAATAGTTTGATTGGTTCTATTTACGAAAACTATGATCTCCTGAATATCTATGAAGTGCGGATTATTGGAGAATATTTCACTAAAATCGAACATTGTCTTCTTACTTTTTCGACTTCTCATGAACAAGGAAGTGAGCGATTAAAAAGAATAAAAAAAGTTTTGTCGCACCCTAAAGCTCTTGAACAATGCTCTTGCTTTTTTCAGAGACACCCTTGGATTGAAGCTGTTGTTTACATGGATACAGCAGCCGCCGCTGCGGAAATTGCCTCTAATGGCGATCCTACATGGGCTGCTATAGCTAGTGCAAGTGCGGCAGAACTTTATGGATTGGAAATTTTGAAAAAAGGCATTGAAGACGATCCGAAGAATTATACACGCTTTGTGACGGTAACGAAAAAGAAAATACATAGCGATCAAATAGACAAATGTTCTCTGTTGTTGCAGCTGAAACATATGCCTGGAAGCCTTGCTGAAATGCTTAAACAATTTGCTGACCACGCAATTAATTTAACGAAAATCGAATCTCGACCCCTTCGAGGCACTCCTTTTGAGTATTTGTTTTATGTTGACTTCGAGTTTATGGGAAGAAAACGACGGGATGTTGAGGATCTATTGAGTGGGCTTTGCAGCAAAGTGCAAAAATTAAAAATATTGGGTTTTTACAAAAGAGGAACTTTATGGATAGGCTGAAGAAATTGCGTGATCGCATTGATTGGCTAGACACTCAAATTGCTTCTTTACTCAATGAGAGAATGAGAGCGGCTGATCAAGTTGGAAAAATAAAGAAAATAATTCAACAAGATGTTGCCGATCAATCCCGTGAAATGAGTATTTTGTACCAACTGGAAACGATCATTCAGCACCCTATTCTCAAAGCAAATATCTCGAATATTTATAGGGAAATAATGCAAGAATCGAGGACTGCACAACAGTTTTTTCAACATCTTTCTCAACCATTTCGTCGCATAGGAATTATTGGGATGGGATTGATGGGAGGATCTATCTGCAAAGGGATTAAGACGAAAGATTCCTCCATTGAAATTGGCACCATTATGCATCAGTCAGAAGATAATTTTCTTACCGAAACAGGAGGATGGATTGATCAATTATATTCAACAATTGGAGAACTTATACAAAATTCTGAGCTCATTATTCTTGCCTCTCCTATCTCTACTATTATCCAATTGGCGAAAGAGATAAAGCTTAACTCTATTTATCTTGAAAAATTAATCGTGATTGATATTGCAAGTGTGAAAGGAGAGATTGTTGCAACATTCGAAAAACTATCGTGTAAAAACATAGAATATATCAGCACCCATCCCATGGCTGGGAAAGAAAATGGAGGATTTACAAATAGTCAAGCAACCCTTTTTGTTAACAGACCGTGGATTGTTGTGCCTCATAAGGAGAATAGCCCCAGTGGAATTGAAAGCATTAAGGAATTAATTCTTTTTTTAGGATCAAAACCCATCTGTTTAGAGGCAAAAGTGCATGACAACCAAGCGGCATTAATTTCTCACCTCCCCTCGATTTTATCGAAATCTTATTTTGATTTTGTGAATTCTATTGATCCAGAGAGTTTAATGATATCGGGCCCTGGTTTTCAAAGCTTCACCCGATTAGCTCATGATAATCATGAAATGCGTGGGGAAATCGCCAAATACAACCAGCAAGTCATCCATGATTACTTAGATCAATGGTTGGAATTTTTAATAAAAAACAGAGGCCATTAACGATGAAGACATTATCAGCGTCAGCCACAGTAACTATTAATGCTATGGCGGCAAAAAAGAAGATGAATGGAGAACGTGTCTATAATTTTGCTGCTGGCGATCCCGTGATTAATAATCATCACAGCATCATTAATAGGGCTGTTCGACAAACTGAAAAAAAATTTTTTCCTTATCCCCCTGTTGAGGGTATACCTGAATTACGTAGTTTGGTTGCAGAATGGGTGAACATAACGTGCCTAACTCAGTACGCTAAGGAAAATGTATTAGTTACATGTGGAGGAAAGTTTGCTCTTTTTGCGATTGTTTATGCCCTTTTGCAATCCAATGAAGAAGTTTTGATCCCGGCCCCTTACTGGGTTTCTTATCCAGATATTGTCAAAATGGCAGGCGGTACGCCTAAAGTTGTACCGACCTATTCAGAGAATGGTTGGAAAATAACAGCACAAGATCTTCTACAGCATATCAACAAAAGCTCTAAAATGCTTATTTTCAATAATGCATGTAATCCAACCGGTGTTTTATACACAAAGCGGGAGATCAGTGATATTTTAGCCATAGCCAAGAAGTTTGGTTTAATAGTGATTTCAGATGAAGTCTATAGTGGTCTTGTCTATGAAGAACCCGGCTTTATTTCCTCTGGTTCTTTTCCTGAACACAGAGAAAGAATCCTGATTGTCCAAAGCTGTTCTAAAAATTTTGGGATGACTGGATGGCGGGTTGGTTTTGTTTTGGGCCCAGAAGATGTCATCAAGAGATTGGCTGTTTTACAAAGTCAGAGCACAACAGGCGTAAGCGTAATCAGTCAGTGGGGCGCCGTGGGTGCTTTGGAAAATGCTGAAGAGGTTAATTCTTATGTAAAAGAGTCCATGCGAAAAAGAAAGGATTTGTTTGTAAGCAGCTATCATTCCCTTTTTCCTACACCAATTGAGAAAATTAAATCAGCACTTTATGCGTTTGTCCCTCTTTCTTCAATGGGAGTTCAAAATATGACTGATTCCGTTGCGTTTTCTGAGCTACTCATTGCTTCCGACAATATTGCCCTCGTGCCAGGAACTGCATTTGGAGTCGATGGATATGTGCGTTTTGCATTTTCTGAGCAAGAAGAAAATATTCATCAAGGACTCCATGTGCTAAAACATGCTATTAATCGTTTAGTTGGAGAAACATCATGAACATCTTTGAAGTCGCATCATTAAAAGAGCCTGTTACCGCGACGATTGAAACCCCTGGCTCTAAAAGCTATACCAATCGGGCACTCGTGATGGCAGCTTTAACCAAAGGGCCCGTGACTCTTTATAATCCTTTATATAGTGAGGATACGGAGGCTATGATTGCATGTTTGAGGACATTGGGACTTCAAATAGAAACATTGCCAGATCGGATCATTGTCTATGATGATATTTCGGTCATCCAAAACAAATCATACGAATTGTTTGCCAAGGATTCTGGAACGACGATTCGTTTTTTGCTGGCGTTGCTTTGTCTGACATCTGGCATCAAAATAATAAGAGGGAATGCTCGCCTCAACGAACGTCCGATTAAAGATTTAGTTGACGCTTTGCGCCTGTTGGGAGCTAAGATTGACTATCTTGAAAAAGAAGGAGAGCCGCCTTTAAAGATTCATTCCTCCGCTTTACACCTAGGGAGTGAAATAATAATCGATGCTTCGATGAGCAGCCAGTTTTTTTCCGCGTTGCTGATGATTGCCCCCTTCCTGAATGGCTTAAAAATTCGCCTTCGTGGTGGCCTCATTTCTAGACCTTATGTCGATATGACTATCCATGCGATGCATGAGTGGGGAGTAGATGTTTTACAGATGGAAAGTGGGGGTTATTATATCCCATATGGACAGCACTATCAAAAAAATCAGTATGTGATTGAGGGGGACTTTTCTAGCGCAGGATATTTTTTTGCGATTGCAGCTCTAACACAATCAACAATTATTCTAAAAAATTTAACTCCTCATTCGGCGCAAGCGGACCGAAAATTTTTAAATATCTTGGCTCAGATGGGCAACGAAGTGAGTATGAGTGATCATGGGATCACGATCATAGGGAAACAAATTCTTCCTCTATCACTTGATATGGAAGATTGCCCCGACCAAGTGCAAACAATGGCCGTGTTGGCCGCCTTTGCGAAGGGGATCACAAACATTTCCGGTGTGCGCTCGCTGCGTTTAAAAGAGACAGAGCGTGTGCAAGCGCTAAAAAATGAACTGGCAAAAATGAGCATCAAAACAGAAGACACGCACGATACACTCACAATTTATGGAAGTGATCCTCGCGCGGCGACCATCGACACCTATGGAGATCATCGGATGGCCATGGCATTTGCGGTAGCGGGGACAAAATTGCCAGGTATGAAGATCCGTCATCCAGAAGTAGTCAATAAAACATTTCCGACATTTTGGAATAAGCTAAGGTCTTTATGAAAATTATTTTGATTGGGTTCATGGGCTCCGGAAAATCCTCAATAGCAAAAAGGTTAGGCCATCTTCTTAAATTGCCTATCCTTGAAATGGATGAACTTGTGTTTCAAAAAACAAACACAAAAAATATGCGTGAGGTTTTTGCTAAAGGGGGAGAATTATTGCTGCGTGAAACAGAAATTGCGATTGCTCAAGAATATGCCTCGACTGACAACAACGTTATTTCAACCGGCGCTGGCGTTGTATTGAACAAAATTATTTTAGACTATTTAAAAAAACGTGATGGGAAAATATTTTTCTTAAACGCAACCTTTCAAACTATAGCCATTCGTTTGGCTGATGATGCATTGCGTCCTTTGTTCAAAAACATTGTAGAAGCAGAATCTTTGTATCATTTTCGCCAGCCGCTTTATTTGAAGTATGCGGATCAAGTCGTTGAGATAGATAAAAAATCTGTGGAAAAAATTGCACAAGAGATTGTTGAAAATAGCTTAAGAAGGTAGGGAGTATGGCGAGTAATTCATTTGGAAATATTTTTAAAATCACCACTTGGGGAGAGTCCCACGGCAAGGCAATCGGCGTAGTCATCGATGGATGTCCTGCGGGCTTAGAAATTGACGAAAGTGAGATTAATGCAGCATTGGCCTTACGGGCGCCTGGCAGAAATCCCTATACTTCGCCCAGAACGGAAGCTGACAGGGCGGAGATTCTCTCCGGTCTGTTTGAAGGGAAAACAACCGGAGCCCCTATTTGTATCATCATTCCAAATAAAGATGCCGATTCAAGCAAATATGAGCCAATCAAAGAGCTGCTGAGGCCGGGACATGCCAATTATACCTATTTAGAAAAATATGGAATTTTTGATTACAGAGGTGGCGGCCGTTCATCAGCGCGTGAAACAGCCTGTCGCGTAGCTGCTGGGGCCATTGCAAAAAAAATTTTAGAACACAATGGGATTCAATTAATAGCTTATATCAAGCAAATTGGCACTGTTGAAGCGGTCATTGAGGCGAATGATGTCGAGCATATACGCACATTAACCTATCAAAGCCCTGTATTCTGTCCCGATCCACAGGCAACTTCTGCAATGACTGCTTTAATTGAAAAAGCAAAGATTGAAGGAGATTCATTAGGAGGAATTATTGAGTTTATAGCGCTATCAGTTCCTGCAGGGCTTGGCGATCCGGTGTATGAAAAATTAGAGGCCAATCTTGCGCACGCAATGATGAGTTTACCTGCCACCAAAGGCTTTGAAATAGGATCAGGATTTCAATCTGTCCTCATGCCAGGGTCAGAGCATAATGATCTATTCACTAGGGGGGAATCAGGCGAAGTGCAAACGCAAACAAATTATGCCGGAGGAACTCTAGGTGGGATTTCCACAGCCATGCCGATTATTGGAAGAGTTGCTTTTAAGCCAACTTCGAGCATCATGAAACCACAGGACACACTCACAATTTCCGGTAAGCAAGCTTCTTTTAATCTTCCTGTTGGATCGCGGCACGATCCGTGCGTGGCCATTCGAGCCGTTCCTATTGTTGAAGCAATGGCTGCCTTAGTATTAGTTGATGCAATTCTCTTAAACAGATGTGTAAGGCTATGACTCAAAAATTAATTTGTAAAATTCCTAGCTCCTCTCATCACTATGAAATTGAAATCGGTAGCGGGCTATTGAATTTTCAAGCCCAATATTTATACTCACTGGCTTCAAGATTTGCAATCATCACAGATGATAAAATCGCTTCATTATATGGAGAGCAACTACAGAAATATCTAGCCTCTTCGGGTTTGGATGTTTATCTATTTTCCTTTCCAAATGGCGAACAGTATAAAACGAGGGGCACCAAAGAACTTTTGGAGAACCAATTGTTTGAAAAGAAACTTGGCCGTGACACCTGTGTGATCGCGTTGGGCGGTGGAGTAGTGACTGATATCGCAGGATATATTGCCGCAACCTATTGTCGAGGGGTTCCTCTTGTGATGATTCCCACTTCTCTTTTAGGAATGGTGGATGCAAGCATAGGTGGTAAAACAGGTATGAATGTCCCCTATGGAAAAAACATGCTTGGGTGTATTTATCAGCCTAAGAAAGTCATCATCGATTTATCCACTCTTAAAAGCTTGCCTAAGAAAGAGCTTGCGAATGGCGTTGTAGAGATGATTAAACATGGATTAATCGCAGATTGCAAATTATTTGAAGATCTTGAAAATCGTTCCGATCAGCTTTTGGCATTAGATTCTGCTGTGCTTGAGAAGGTGATTTTTGAAAGTTGCCGCATCAAGAAAGAGATCGTTGAACAAGATGAAAAGGAGAGCGGAAAACGGCGTCTTTTGAATTTTGGACATACGATTGGGCATGCCATAGAGCGCCTAACACATTATTCCCTTCCTCATGGGGAAGCTGTTGCTATTGGTCTTCTTGTCGAAAGCTATCTTTCCGTAAAACTTGGAATACTGAATCAAAAGTCCTTTGATAGAATCAAAAAAATTCTGCTTCAGTATACCCTTCCATTGCGACTGCCTTCCCGTTTTCCCATACAAACCATTCTTGATGCGATGGCATTGGATAAAAAATCGCTCAGGGGACAGCCTCGTTTTGTAATGATTAATGCGATAGGTTCGTCTTTAGCCTGTGATTCTAGTTACTGCACCCACGTTGAAGAATCCTTAATTAAAAATGCTTTACATTGGATGAATGATGATTTGTGTTGTCATTAAAGGACCTACTTTTGAAGAGGCTCGTCTACAGATTTCAAAGGCTGTTGCATACGCTGATTTAGTTGAACTGCGACTCGATTGCTTCAAATCATTGGATCTAGCCGCCTTAAAAATCTTGCGCTCTCATTTTTCTGTCCCCATGATTTTTACCTTAAGAAGTCAAATTCAAGGCGGAAGCTATACACAATCGGAAGAAAATCGACTAGCCAATATTCGCCGTCTTGCAGAATTAAAACCAGAATATCTCGACTTAGAAAATCATGTTTCAGCTTGCTTGATTGCGGAAATTTCTTCTCAATGCCCTGAAATTAAGTTGATCTCCTCCTACCATAATTTTACAGAAACCCCAGAAGATCTTGAGAGGATTTATCAGGAAATGCAGAAGACCCCTGCATTCCTCTATAAAATGGCTGTGACAGCAAAAAATTGCTTAGATGCACTGCGATTAGTCTGCTGGGCAAAAAAATCCGATGATAAACTTATTGCGATAAGCATGGGCTCTTATGGGCAAGTTAGCCGAATTCTCGGGCCGATGATGGGGTGTCCAATCACTTACGCAGCTCTAGAAGAAGATCAAAAATCAGCTCCCGGACAATTGTCGGCCAAAACACTTATCGAACGCTATCATCACCGTTCCTTAAATCCCCGTACAGCCCTCTATGGATTAATTGGTAATCCTGTTGATCAGAGCATTAGCGATGAGACGCATAATAGTCTGATTACAGCCTATGGCTTAGATGCCGTGTATGTTAAAATCCAAGTCAGCCCATCAGAATTATCTGATTTTTTACAATTTGCGAAACAATTGCCTTTTCATGGAGTTAGCGTCACGATGCCTTTAAAGGAACAGATGCTTCCCTTTCTCAATGACATAGATCCTCAAGCCCTTGACATTGGAGCCGTCAATACTCTTCTTTTTGAGGAAGGTAAGATCTTCGGATTTAATACCGATGGAATCGGAGCTTTAGATGCGATTGAGAGAGAATATCAAGTGAAAGACAAACGAATCGTGATTATTGGTGCTGGAGGTGCTACCAAAGCGATTGCTTATGAAGCACATCGAAGGGGCGGTCTGGTCACAATCGTTAATAGAGACGAAAGAAAAGCCTTTCAGATTGCAGAGCGCTTGCATTGTATTGGGAAGGGCTTAGACTACATGGCGGCTTGTGCAGAAACAGGTTATGATATTTTGATCAACTGCACCCCCTCCCCTCTGCCAATTGCTTCTGATTATATCCTTCCTCAGGCTATTGTCATGGATGTTATGACAAAACCTAAAGAAACTATATTTTTAAAACTAGCGATGGAAAAAGGCTGCCCCATTATTTATGGTTATCGCATGTTTATCGAGCAGGCTTTAGGCCAATTTAATCTTTGGTTCAAGGATCACTTCGATATTCAAGAAAGTAGAACAATTCTTGAAAAGATATTGCATGCCTCCTAACTGTAACACCCCCTTATACATCGTGCCCGTGTGCGCATCCTATTACCCATCAGTGATAAAACGCAAAATTTGATGGCCTTAGGAGCGCTTTTAGAGGCATTTTTCTTTGTATTTTGCGCTCCTTCGGCGGCCATTTTAAATAACCTTCTCACACATGCCAAAGAGGCCTTTTTACCACTTATGGGTAATAGGATGCGTGTGCGTGCCCGTGTGCGTGCCCGTGCCCGAATGAAATTAATTATCCACAGTGACTGTGGCAAAATTCGGGCACGGGCACGCACACGGGGCACGATGTAAGGGGCTGAACAGTTACTTCGATTTATCTAAGTTCCAAGCCGAAACTTATGAAATTTAGGCAATATTTCATCCAATATAGTCGTAAATTTCATAAATTCGCCTTGAAAATAGCTAAATTCGAATTTAAAACAGGGGGATTGTGGAATGTGGGATAAGTGGCGCAGCGCCTTTCACTCTCTTACCGCTATTTTCTTCCCGCCCCTTTGCATTCATTGCCAGGAAAGCCTAGAAGATAGCAATACCCTTTTATGTGGGATTTGCAGTCAACAGCTAGAGCTGATCGATAGCAGCAGCCGTTGTCCCCGTTGTTTTTCCCCCCATTGGTCTCCTTACCGGCGTTTATGTGGCCATTGCCACTCTTTCCCATCACCTTTTAGCGGCCTTGCTGCCACCCTGGAGCATATAGGACCCGCGGCAACGCTTGTCAAAAAGATGAAGTATGGCAACGAGCCCTACTTGGCTCGAGGTGCAGCAGCATTACTCGTCGCTCAGTGGGCGCAGCTTAACTGGCCCCTGCCCGATCTCATTGTGCCAGCTCCTATTAGCCCGTTGCATCGCACCGTGCGCGGGTATAATCAAAGTGCTCTGTTAGCTACTGCCATGGGAAAGATCCTCGGAAGGCCTGCAGTATCGCTGCTGCGGCGCCATGGCAACAGTTGGCGCCAAGCGGGGCTTAGCCGCAATCAACGGCAGAGCCTATCGCCTTCTGCATTTACTCTTAATTCCTCAACGGACATAGAAGATAAGCGTGTGCTGCTTATCGACGATGTATTGACTACGGGAACGACGCTGCGCTGCTGCGCGGAAGCCCTTGCCGCAGGATATCCTCAGTCGATCTATGGGCTCTGTCTAACGGTTTCAACTAGTTAGGAGAACTGTTCAGCCCCCCTTACATCGTGCCCGTGCCCGAGTGGATAATTAATTTCATGCGGGCACGGGCACGATGTATGAGGGGGTGTGAACAAATCGAAGATGAAATGGAGAGGTTGCGGAATGTGGGATTTATCATTCACACAGAACCCAAAGATATTTCTACATAACTATATAGCTCGCCCATGAGCTCCTTTCTATACTGAGGGTAGTATTGCTTACACCAGTTATCGATCCTTGTTAGTGTTTTATTTATATCCTTTTTGAAGAATAGAAGCTCTTCTGTCTCGCTTGCTTGTGTCAAATGGCCTACATCGAGGTGTATAGGCTGTTCACTGGCGAATCCTACATTGCGCACAACGGCGTGGTCGCGGTCGTAGATCTTTTTGCGATACCCTCGGACATACATATCAACGACCTGCTTAAGCCGCTCTTTGGCTAGACAGCTGTTTCCTCTTTGCAATGCGTAATCTAAAACGCTACCCAGCGTATCGCTATAGCGCTGTAAAACAAATATAGCCTCTCGCAGAGGAATATGCCAGCGCCAGCCCATTCCATCGCGCACACTAACTGTTCTAGGTAGTTCCCCTCCCCCATTAAAATGGAGGAAAAGTAATCCGCTATCGGGGCCTAAAGATTCATATGCGAGTAGATATCCGCGGAAAATAGCATCGAGTTGCTGTTTTTTTTCTTCTTGTTTTTTTTCTAAATAATGGGCAAAAGGGGGTACATCTGGAAGGAGCCTTGTAAGAAAGCTTGGCTTATGGTGCTTGGACTTAAAAAATTTGAGAACATATTTTCCATCTTGACTGATAAAAGCAAAACATTGAGCCCCCTTTCCAATATATGTATAGGGCTGCTGGAATGCTTGCAGCACAATGGCGTGTTCTTCAGAGGAAAGAGGCAAAACATCTCGAGAGTGATGATAGGGCAAATTTGTATGAATATTGCCCAAGGTAAATCCTCCCGTAAGTAGGTACCAGACCCTCCACACTACCCCTATTAGGAATAGGGGAAATAATATGACTGCAATTCTGCGACCCCAACTCATCTTTACTCTCCTTTGTGGCGGAGTGTATGGGTTCGTAAGGAAATAACTTTTGCATTTTGGCAACGCGAAAGCTCCCGCGATTTGACAATCAGAAGCGACCTTGTATTGCGATACTAGGTCGCTTCTGATTGTCAAATCCCAGGCTTTGGCGCAGCCCAAATGCAGAAGTTATTTCCTTACGAGCCCTATGTTATCATACCCGAGGAGTGCAAGCAATGCTGGTAAGCAGGCCTATACCCATAGCATTAGCAATGAGCGAACTGCCCCCTTGGCTAAAAAAAGGTAAGTTCAGGCCTGTCGTTGGCAATAGCCCAGAAACGACAGCGAGGTTGAGAAAAACTTGTAGCGCGATGAGAAATACTATGGATCCCGCTAAGTAATACCCTGCCATATCCTGGGCTTTCATAGCTATGCAGAAGCCGGCAGTGCTGAATATTCCATAGAAAACAATGAGCACAACCATTCCAATAAAGCCCCACTCTTCGGCATAGATGGCAGCGATATAGTCATTTTGAGCCTCAGGCAAATAGCTATGTTTTTGCCAGCTTTTTCCCACGCCATTTCCAAAAAGACGACCCGAGCCTGCAGCAATTTTCGCCTGATAAGGCTGATGTCCCTTCCCCTGAAGATCCTCTGTAGGGTTGAAATAGGCTTGAAACCGCGCTGACACATAAGGCAATTGTGAGGCAAAAAGTGCTACTACCAGACAACCTATAAAGAGAGGGATAGCCCAATAACGTATAGGTATTTGGGCCAAAAGACAGACCGCCAGAAGCACCATTCCCACGACAGCTGCTGAGCCATTATTGGGTTCTACCGCGATCAAAGGAATAGGTATTGAAGCGGCTACTACCAGTTGAAAGAAGCGCAAAAAAGTGAGGGTATGCTTTTCCTTAAGCAGTTTATAGATGAAAAATAAAGGAGCAATATATTTAACAAATTCAGAAGGTTGAAAAGAGATACTCGCTATAATAAGCCAACGACGAGAGCCGTTTACAGATTTACCCACTGCAGGAATCAAGGTGATGAGCAAAGCAAAAATACAAAGAAAGAAAAATAGAGGGCTTAGCCGCAAGAAAAAGCGGTAGCCAAGTTTTTTCACAGTAAGTGCAGCAGTACATCCCACTAGGCCATATAGCAGCTGCCGCAAAGAGGCATAATAAGGACTCCTCTGTAAGCCATGGTCTAACACTTCAGCTGATGTGGTGCTAAAGATCATTACCAATCCAATGGCAAACAGGGCTATCGCACTTGTTACCAAATAAGCCACAGAAAAAGGCGCCCTAAAAATAACCGTAGAATCCTTTGTTGCACATTTGTGAAGACAGCTCCTTAGGAGCTGTTCAACCTATTATTGAACAGTCCTTAACGCACGCGCAAGCGCTGACCTATTTTAAGATTCCGAGCTTTTCCCTCATCGAGGTCATTGAGCTTGAGAAGCTCTTCAAAGTTTATATGAAATTGCTTAGCGATATTCCAAGGATTATCGCCGCTTTTTACCTCGTAAAATCCTTCTTCACTGGTCATTGCCTTTCCCACCTCCAAGGCGGCCGCTGGGCCCTGTTTTTCCCCCACAGGAATACGCAGCAGCTGTCCAATGGCAAGTCTTTCTCCTTTTAATCCGTTGGCTTGCTTAATCGCTGGCACTGTTGTTCCATTAGCGCGCGCAATGCGTTCCAAAACATCTCCACGCTTTACTGTTATCTCAAGATACTCTGCTTCTCTCTTATTTTCCACAGCAGCATTGATCTCAGCAGGCTCTTTTTGCTCTTCAACCTGCATATAAACAGCAGGGGTAGTGGGAAAATCGCGCAGCAGGTGATCTAACTCTTCTTCTCCTAGAGGGATCACTGAGGCTGCAGAGCGACTTAAAGCCGATGTTCCAGAGACGCCTAATGGCGCAATAGCGACAGGTAAGGGCTTTTCCTCCTCTTTTTTCTTACCCTCAACAGCATCATTCATAGTCATAGCAAGCAAGGCCGCAAGAAGTGCGACATTGAGAAGTACTGTAATGATGATCATATCTCGTCGGTTCATCTTTTTACCACCTAATATACCTTATAAGGCCCGTACGAGCTGTTGAAAGGTTCGCCCCCGATCTGCATAATCGGCAAACATATCATAGCTGGAACAGCCCGGTGATAGCACAATGGCCTCTCCAGTAACCGCTAAGCTATATGCTTTGTTTACCGCTTGGGACAACGTTCCACAATGCTCCGTGGGGATACAGCCAGCAAGTTGTTGTTCAATTTTGTAAGCAGCTTGTCCAATTGTCAATACAACTTTGACTTTATTCTTAAAGAATGAACGCCAAACAGTATAGTCGCTTCCTTTGTCTACCCCCCCGGCTATTAGGATGATCTTATGGGGGATGGCCGCTACTGCCTGCAAAACAGCATCGACATTAGTGCCCTTACTGTCGTCATAGTACACAGTACCGTTGATCGTTGCAACCTCTTCACAGCGATGCTTTGGCCGTACAAAAGAGGGTAAAGACTGGAGAAACTGCTGACAAGTAATACCAAAGGTGCGGCAAAGAGCTAAGGCTGCCAGTTCATTTTCAGCGGTATGGGGAGCAAGGGTAGAGCCATAGGGGTGCTCTTGCCACGAATATAACAGGACACCATTTTCCCATACTCCAGTAGCATTGGCATACAAACCTTTTTGGCCTTGTTCGGAGTTGGTGGCCGAGTTTGCTTGCCAGCCAAAAATGCTAGTATGAGCAGAGCAAAAAAGATGGGGAAATTGCAAGTAAGAGCGCTCTTGAACAAAAAAAGTGGCGGTTTCTTTAAGAAGAGCTTTCAAGCGCCCCTTGGCTCTGGCGTATCCTTCTAGTGATATATGGCGGTCCAGATGGTCTTGCGTCAGATTCAACAGAGCTGCGGCATCCACAGCAGCAGTATACGCACTTTCTAGCTGGTAAGAGCTAAGCTCTGCCACCAAAATGGCCTGAGAAGGCAGTAGATCATCCAAAGCAGCAGTAAATGGCTGTCCATAAGTGCCTACATTGCCAACGGCAAAGGCCGCAAAGCCGCAAAAACGTAAAACATGGGTCACAAGCAAAGTGACTGTCGTTTTGCCATTGGTGCCTGTAATAGCTATGCAGCGATGAGAAAGCTCTTGAAGAGCCAGCTCCACCTCTCCTATTACCTCACATCCCGCACTTACAGCACTTTGCACAACGGGATGGGAAAAATTAATACCCGGAGAGAGCAAAAGCAGGTCTTGGGCAGTCAACGCCACTGGTCGATCCGGGCAAAGAGGGATAGCTAACTCTTTGGCTCGCTGCTTTTTACTCTCTGCCTCAAAAGAGCCATCTAATGCTGTAACATGGGCGCCGCGCCGAAGCAAAAAATGAGCTGCTGCGTAACCACTTTCTCCGAAGCCCAATATGAAGGCACGCCGCCCTCTCCACGTTGATTTCACAAAAATAGCCTACTCCTTATTGAAACTTTATCGATATCATGCCGAGAATGGCAAGTAGAAGAGCAGCAATCCAAAAGCGCACGACTACTTTAGTTTCAGGGCAACCCATAAGTTCAAAATGGTGGTGCAGCGGAGCGCATAAGAAGAGCCGCTTTTTATTGCGCAATTTATAACTAGCTACCTGAAGAATCACTGATAGCGCTTCTGCGACAAAAACACCGCCTATAATTACCAAGAGTAACTCTCGTTTGAGAAGGAGTGCAGAAATGCCTACGATGCCTCCTAAAGTCAACGAGCCTATATCCCCCATAAATAGCTGAGCTGGGGGGGCATTATACCATAAAAATCCCAGACAGGCCCCTATAAAGGCTGAGAGATAAACCGCTATTTCTCCGCTGCCGCTAATATAGAGGATGTTTAGGTAAGCTGCAATGTCTACATTATTGGAGAGAAAAGCTATAGTTGCCAAGCAAGCAGCCACCATGATTAAACAGCCCGTGGCAAGGCCATCGAGGCCATCGGTAAGGTTTACAGCGTTGGAGGAGCCAGCAATAACGAGAAAAGAAAACAAGCCTCCCAAAATAAGTGCTGCCGAGCTCAAGGTCAATATGGGCTCTTTAAAAAAGGGCAGGTAAATGCGCGCCGCATAATCAGCGACAGAAAGAATAGTACTGCCATCCCTCACCTGGGGGGCTACTATTTTCATAGAGTCGCTAATGCTGTGCTGTACCGCCGGTATAAACAGATAACAAGTCAGGCAGCTGCTTAAGACAAGTTGTCCTAGAAGTTTTTTTTTAGCAGAAAGTCCTTTGGAATTGCGATATTTTACTTTAAGGATGTCATCCCATCCACCTAGTAATCCCAAAAAAATAGTAGTTACTAAAAGAATCCAGGTAAATATCTGGTGCAGATCTGTCCAAAGAAGCAGTGAAAAGATCATGGCAGCGATGATCAGTCCGCCTCCCATGGTAGGCGTATTGCGTTTTTTGCCATGCAGCTGCTCTAAGGGTGGACACTCCTCGGAGCGAATAGCTTGACCAATATTAAATTCTTGCAGCTTTCTGATAAACCATGGGCCGAGTGAGATAGAAAATAGCAACGAGCTAATCGCCGCGAGCATCATGCGTGTGGATGTATAAGTAAACGCTGTGGGCACCTTCCACCCCACCTGCTCGCGCACAAGAAAAATTAGCCATAAAATCATGCTATAATTTCTCCTGTTTGTACAGCTCCCTATCTCGAAAAAAATCGATGAGTTGCCATAGCTGTTTGCCATGCGATCCTTTGACCAAAACGACATCGCCAGGCAAGAGCAACCGATGTAACAGCTGAATAAGCGGAGCAAGCGTATCAAACCAAAAAGCATGCCGTCGAGCTTTTCTCCACTGTTCCCAGATTACTTTTGCCTGTTTTCCACAACAGAAAAGAAGGTCGACGCGGGAGAGGGCATAGTCGCCTACAGCGCAGTGGCAATGGTGAGAAAAGCTGCCAAGCTCGAGCATATCCCCTAAGACAGCAATACGTCTGCCTTGTGGTAATAAAGGGGCAGGGCACGCATCCAAAGCCGCTTTAACAGAGGCCTCGCAAGCATTATAGGAGTCATCGATAAAGAGGACGCCATCTATTATCGCCTTTTCCAACCTTTTTTTCTCCGTCGATAAATGGGGCAGCTGCCGGGCAATTTCCTCCCAAGTAATGGCGAGGGAACGGGCGACCAGCGCTGCTGCCAAAAAATTATGTCTATTATGTCTACCTATTACAGGCAAAGAGGGTAGCTGAACCACTTCTTTTGCCCATTCTACCTTCATCCCCCCTTGAGGAGTCATAAAAATGCGGGCGTCGGCCTGTTGCGCATTTTCTAAGGCAGAAAAGCTGATTTTCTTACAAGATCCATGGTCAAATAACAGAGGAAAAGGGCGGATATCGCGAGAAAGAATAGCAAGCTTAGTGCGGGGATGAGAGAGAATCTCTGCTTTGGCATAAGCTATAGCTTCTAAAGAAGAAAAGTTTTCCGCATGGGCAAGCTCGACAGCTGTGACCACAGCGATATCGGGGGGGGCTATATTTACCAAAAGGGCGATTTCAGTAGCCTGAGACATACCCATCTCTAAGACCATCACTTCGTCTTCGGGCTGCAGCTCATTTGCTATCGCCAAAGGAAGCCCTAATTGAGAGTTGCTATTGCCTGCAGAGCTACTTACCCGCCTATAAGGACGCAGCAAAGTATGGATGAACCCCTTAGTTGTCGTCTTGCCAACAGACCCTGTCACAGCTACTACGACGGGATTTATCTCGTGGATTTTTTGACGTGCGAGCTGTTGCAGTGCCTGTACGGGACAGGTGACCGGCAGAAGAGGTATGGGGTGCAACCCCGAATAACTTTTTTGTACTACGGCGGCGACAGCGCCGCGCGCTGCAGCCTCAGCGATAAAGAAGTGACCGTCTGTGTGCTCTCCTTTTACAGCAAAAAAAAGAGCTCCAGCGACAAGGGTGCGGCTATCGATACTAAAAGAGCTAATGACAAAATCGCGATCTGGTAGTGGGCATTGAAGCTCAGTAGCAATCTTATACAGGGGCTCTGTCATAGACGTAATAGTTGTTAAGATAGGTTCTAAGTTCGCAGGAACTGTAAGGCAAGAAGTCCTTTAAAGCAATAGCGGCCTTTCTTCTTCTTTTGGCAGGAATTGCTGGCTATTTGTCACGATTGCTTGAAAAACGACGACCAATAGTTTATCCTTTCAAAATAGACCAACGGCTATGATCTCATTTTTTAGGAACCATGTAAAGCGGGAGTCATTCACTCATGTCTACTCGGCGATCGATTTGCTATTGCGAACCCTCTTATACCCATACGGGAGCGGTCAATAGCTGGCGCTTTCTATATACTCCAGCGGTAAACCTTCCTAAAGGTACAAAAATAAAATTTGATCTGATGAGCTCAGACCGCAATGACTGGGAAATCCCTAGTATCACCCTCAAAGATAAAAAGAATGTTATCTTCGCACGCCTATCGAATGGCAAGATTCTTGCCGCAGTAGAAAAACCATCTACAGAGGCTCTGTATCCCCAATATGAATTTCTTTTGCCTACGGCGTTATCTGCTGGCGATACCTTTACCATTGTTGTGGGATCCCAACGCGATGAGGATCCCATATTGGCAGTGAAAGAAGGAGGCCGCGCTCAGCTTCACGCCCAACGCCGCCGTCCTTTTCATCTTTGGGTAGATCCTGCGGGAAAAGGGCGCTACGAGGATCCCGAACTATTCACCATGGATGTCCGTGGCAATATTCTCACTACTGTTATTATTATCACGCCTTCTTTTGTCACACGCAACAAGCGCTTTGACATCACTCTACGCTTTGAAGATGCTTATGGTAACTTAACTAACTACGCTCCTGAAGACACTCTCATTGAGTTGACTTACGAACATTTGCGCGATAATTTGAATTGGAAGCTATTTATTCCTGAGACAGGATTTATTACCCTACCCAATTTGTACTTCAACGAGGCTGGCATCTATGTAATTCAACTACGCAACACCAAAACGAATCAGATTTTTCGCTCGGCGCCTATCAAATGCTTCAATGAGTGTGAAGAACAGTTGCTGTGGGGATTGCTCCACGGCGATTCCGAAAAATTTGACTCTATGAAAAATGTCGAAGGATTTTTGCGCTATTTTCGCGATGATAAAGCGATTAATTTTTTTGCAACCTCCTGTTTCGAATCGTCTGAAGAGACCTCTAATGAGGCATGGAAACACATCACACAAAGCGTCAGCGAGTTCGATGAGGGCGACCGTTTTTCCACTTTCTTGGGCTTGCAGTGGGTAGGCTCTTCCCCTGAAGAGGGGGTGCATCACCTTATCTATCTTAAAGAGGGAAAACAGCTACTGCGCAAAAAAGATAATAAATACAGCACCCTAAGTAGAATCTATAAGACTTTCTCTCCCAAAGAGCTCCTCTCCATTCCCTGCTTCACCATGGGAAAAGGGTATCATTATAATTTTGAGCAATTTAACCCTGAATTTGAACGAATAGTAGAGATTTATAACGCCTGGGGATCGTCGGAGTGCAGCGAAAAAGAAGGCAACCCCTGCCCCATTGGCCCTACAAGTAAAAAAGCTATCGGTGAGGCAGCCGAAGGGTCTATCGTTAATGCCTTAAAAAACAACTGCCGCTTTGGTTTTATAGCCGGCGGATTAGACGACAGAGGCATCTACGCGACTTTTTTTGATAGCGAACAGCAGCAATATTTCCCAGGGTTAACCGCCATTGTCGCAAAAGAACATTCGCGCAATGCCATAGCCGAAGCGCTCTATCGGCGCCATTGCTATGCCACTTCAGGCGTGCGCATTCTCCTCGGCTATACCATAGCCGGCATGCCCATGGGCTCGGAGCTATCTACAGCTCAGAAGCCTGGACTGATGGTAAATCGCCACCTTTCTGGTTATGTAGCTGGAACAGAAAAGCTTGAGAAAGTGGAAATAATAAGAAATGGGGCTGTTCTTCATACTTTTCACCCTGCTGATCACAAATTAGAATTCGCCTATGACGACATGGATGCCTTAGAAAAGGTAACCCTTCACTCTGCGGATAAGACAGCATTTATTTTTTATTATATGCGCATCATTCAAAGCGATGGGCACATGGCTTGGGGCTCTCCTATTTGGATTGATTACCACTCCACTGAGGCGAGCAAAAGGCTTGAGACGAAGAAAACAAAAGGCAATAAACCCCCCTCCAAGAAAAAGGAATAAAGGCTCAGAGCACAGTGCTCAGAGCCCTCTCATATGGCCCCTTGAGATCCTTAAGGAGAGAAGATAACACCTATTTCAGGGGAAGAGTAGTAACCATAAGGATAATAGCCATAGTAATCATAGGGATAATACCCGTAGGGAGGGGAATAGTAGTTGTACCCATAATTATATCCATAGGGATATCCCCCATCATGATGATGCCACCCGTGATGATAATCGTGCCATCCATGATGATAACCATGCCATGCGTGATGACCGCCACCGCCATGCCATCCGCCACCACCGCCATGATGGCCGCCACCACCACCGCCACCACCGCCCCTCTCATGAGCAGATATTGTGGTCAAGGGCAACATAACTGCTAAAGCTACACACAGCTTAGCAACAACATTTTTTATCAGCTCCATACATACCTCCTTAGGATAGTGTCTCCGGCAGAGTGCAAAGGCCGCATCATCTGCCTTTCTATCCTCTCAATCCTCATTCTAGGAAATAAATTTTTATTTTACAAACCATCCAGATACAACGCTACCCACTTGTTCCAAGATTCTTGTAATCAGCATGGCCAAGAGATATGATCTCGCTTTAGTGGTCCATGTCAACAGGGCCCTGTTCGGAGTCTCGGGCAGATAAGGGATGATACAGAAGGGAGTGAACCGATGAGAAAAGACAATATGGGAGAAGAAGAGAGTCGTATTGTGATCCAATCTATCGAGATCGCCCTAGCCTTTCCCGACAAATTTGACTTCCAATGGGTGGGCCAACGCGATGTCCTCGATCAACTCCTCGCCGCTTGGCTTGTCATCGATGAAGAAGATATCCCTCTCAATCCCCGCTTGATCGGAAAGCCTGGAGTAGGCAAGACAACATTGGCCTATGCTGCTGCAAAAAAGTTGGAAAAGCAGGTGTATATCTTTCAATGCACCATGGATACTCGTCCAGAAGATCTGTTGATCACCCCAGTCGTCGATCAAGGCGGTGGTATACGCTACGTCGCCTCCCCTCTTGTCACCGCTATGATCCGCGGTGGAGTATGCATCCTTGATGAAGCGAACCGCATGACGGAAAAGTCGTGGGCATCACTGGCTCCTTTACTCGATACACGCCGGTATATAGAATCGATTGTCGCAGGTCTTAAAATATCTGCTAGTCCAGAGTTTCGCATATGCGTCACCATGAATGAAGATGCCTCTACCTTCGAAATTCCCGAATATATCCACAGCCGTCTACAGCCACAAATCTACCTAGATTTTCCCGAAGAAGAGGAAGAGAGGCGTATTCTGCAAGAAAACCTTCCCTTTGTCCAGGAGCAGATCCTCAATTATGTCGTGAGTTTTTTACAGCGGGCTCACGCCTCTCACGAGAGCTATACCGTCCGCGACGGTATTAATATCGCCCGTTATGCTGCCAAGCGGCTAGCAGCCTTGCCAGGTTTTTCTGGCAATATTAATAACATCTTGCGCCAAGCTGTAGCGATGACCCTTGGCGACGAAGCTCTGCCCTATGTGGACTAATTCTACTACAGAGCTTTTTGCTATCCAAAAAGGCAATATCTTTGCCGTACCTATACTGCACTACAAAATGGAACTGGCCGCTTGCGTACACCAAGCTTTCCGCCATATTCAGCCCGATTGCGTCGCTGTAGAACTCCCCCAGGAACTTGAATCACCATGCTTACGGGCTAGCTCTCGCTTACCCGATATCAGCCTCGTAGTCACAGATGTCGAAGAAGAGAATCCTTTGTATTATATGTGTGAGCCATGTGACGGCGCTTTCGAAGGGCTGCGCTCGGCTTTAGAGGCGGGCGTAGCTGCCCGCTGTATCGATTTGGGTATCCCTTCATACCTGCTTGACAATGGGCAAAGGCTGCCGGATAGCTATGCTGTGCGCAAGCTAGGCCTCGCTGCTTACTATAGAGCCTACCTCGACAGTACCGTATATCGACAAGGAAGCTTAAGCCAACAGGATCAACAAAGGGAGCTTTTTATGGCGCGCCGCCTTAAAGAGCTGTCGCTGACTCATGACCGCATTTTATTTGTAGCGGGAATGTTCCATGTGGAACGAGTCCTCGCCCTTGTCGATAGCAACCATTTTCCCCTTCTGATACCTCAGCAACATAGCAGTTGCGAACTCATTACAGTCACAGGATCTTCCTTACGAGAAGTTCCTGCCGAATGTGGCTGGATAGCCCGCAACTACGAACTGTGGCGCACTAGCCTCGAAAATGACCCTCATACCAGGGCTCCAGACCGCCATAGACTCCTCTATCGTCTGTATAAACAGGCTGCTGTCCCCTATACAGAGGAAACAGGACAACCCTTTGCGGGCTATAATATCGGCAATTTGATGAAATTTGCTCATAACTACGCCTTAATGAGTAAACGCCTCGTCGTGGACCTATACCAGCTGATTACTGTCGCCAAAGGCTGTGTAGATGACAACTACGCCTATAGTGTTTGGGAGCTAGCCACAGAATATCCTTTTTTTCTCAACATAGATGGCCTACCAGAAGTTGATCTAACAGCTGAGCAGCTCTGGGGATATAGCAAAAACGTCCATTTTAGACTCAAAGAACGAAGTAGAAAAGCCTTTAAAAAACGCCAAGAACAATCTAAAGGCTTCTATCGCTTTCGCTCTCCTGCCCTTTTCGGCATCTGCTCTCATCAACCAGAGGATATAAGGATAGAAAATTTTGGCCGATTTTTAAAAAAACGAGGCAAACAGCTCCTCATGGAGGCCGCAACGCGCTCAATCCCCTTTTCCTCGAGCCTCGAAGAGGGTGTAGATACCCGCGAGACGATCCGTCACTGGTTTCAAAGAAAGCTCTACGTCAAAGTGAAGGGCCGCCCCCCTGGAGAGGTAAGCAGTGTCGTCATCATCTTTGACGAAGATGATAAAGAGCATTACCCCTGGCGCGGCTGTTGGCTTGGAGAGCATGAGCAGGAGTCTGATATGGCTTTTTATGCTACACCCCTTGCTGCCCAGCTGGTAGGGCCTGGAATCAGCCGCTGTGAGTATGGTGGTTTTTTGCTCTCATATCCGCCGCGACGCCTTGAAGATATCTGGAACGACCCCGACTATGAAGGATGCTATAATAAGGCAGAACTGCTACTCATGGCTGCCATTGACTATGCCAGCTCTTCTACTGTTATCTATGTTGCCGCCATACCTCCGCGCACAGCCATTAAGACCTTTGCCACCCGTTTTGGGAAAAAAATAATTTATATACCCGTCGGCCAACTCTCTCCCCGCACTTTTTATAAGCTGCGCATTTTCCATGTCTTAGATGGCCATGACAAGCGCGCCATAGCAAGCGAATATATTACGTGAGAAGAATATGAAAGATCAGCTGCACATAAAAACGCCGCTCATTCGATCAGATAAGCTTGAACGCCTTCTCAATAAGGAGGTATTCTTAAAAATTGAAACGCTACAGCCAACGGGTTCCTTCAAAAATAGGGGCATAGGCAGGCTATGTATCCACTATGCCAAACAGGGTGCACGCTGTCTGATATCGTCTTCTGGTGGCAATGCAGGCCTTGCCGCAGCCTATTCCGGGCGGATGCTCGGCGTTGCTGTAAAAGTCGTTGTCCCCACGACAACGCTGCCAATGATGCGCAAGAAAATTGAAGCACAGGGTGCTGAGGTCATCATTCATGGGGAGCAGTGGAGCGAAGCAGATATGCTGGCGCGCTCACTAGTCGAGCAGGAGAATGGCGATTATATCCCCCCTTTCGACCATCCTCTTATCTGGGAAGGCAACGCTACGCTAATCCACGAAGTGGCTCAAGAGGGGGTACAGCCGGAGGCTATCGTATTGGCAGTAGGAGGGGGAGGGCTTTTGTGCGGCATCGTTCAGGGGATGCAAGATGTGGGCTGGCCCATTATTCCCCTTTTTGCTGCAGAGCCAACAGGGGCAGCTTCTCTCGCTGCGGCTATGAGTTCTGGCAAGGTGATCTCTTTGGAGAGCGTGGACACCATAGCCTCTTCACTAGCAGCAAAAAAAGTTGCTGAGCAGGCCTGGCTTTATACCCGCCATTTCCCCATATTTTCACAACTCGTCACAGATAAACAAGCTATAGATGCCTGCTGCTCCTTTGCGCAAGACCAGCTCATTCTTGTCGAGCCAGCCTGTGGGGTGGCCCTCGCCCCTTTATATGGAAACTTTGTCGAGCTTGTAAGCTATAAGAGTATCTTGGTCGTTGTTTGTGGCGGTAGCGCTGTAAACTGCGACCTTCTCACCAGCTGGACTAAGGAGCTATCCAACAATAAGTTGAACGGCTCCTAATAGGTGAGGCACTACCGCTAGGCGCAAAAAATGCCGTAAAAATCAGGGCGCTTTAGTTTTGCAATTGCCTCTATGTACAACAAGTTCATTTGCTAGGAACTGTCAGCAATTCTGGGCGAATCTCTAGATCCTTTGAAAAACCAATCATTTTTTGTGCAAAGCCTTTTGCATAAAGCCAAACAATAGCCACTCACCCTATATATTTAATGGCTGGAAACCTCAGTCTAGGCGGGTACGACAAGCCCGAGCTACTCTTTTGCAATAAAATAATTTTCCACCATCATAAAAAAACTCCATTAAATATAAGAAACGTTTTAATATATCCCTTTCAATCATATTGTGGGGTATCTTTAAGTGAACATCAAAAAATATTTGAGTTTTAGTGGTTTACGAACATTTTTATCATCTGTCTTTAACTCTTTCCCTGACGGTCGGCAAAAAAGTAAGGTAAAATATAGCATGCATGATGCGGTTATGTCCGCGTTTGCCTGCATGCACTTTCAGGATAAGTCTTTCTTGCAGTTCGAAAAAAGAATCGATGAGGCCATGCATCCTGAAAACCTGAAACAATTATTTGATATCCAAGCTGTGCCCGAAGTAACGCAAATTCGTGCCATCCTTGATGACGTTGACAGTAAACAATTTAGCCCCATGTTTAAGGAAGTGCTTTCAAGGCTTCAAAAAGAAAAACTTCTTGAACAGTACCAAGTCCTTCCTGGGCTATATTACGGGGCTATGGACGCTACGGAATATTTTAGCTCAAAAAAAATCAACTGTTCTTCTTGTCTGACTTGCGAGCATGCAAATGGTGATATCACCTGTTCACATAAAACCCTACAAGTCGCTCTTATGCACCCTGATTTGAAGCAGGTAATTCCTTTAATGCCAGAAGAAATTCGCAATGGCGATGGCACTGACAAACAAGACTGTGAAATGAATGCGGCTAAACGGCTGATTCCCAAGCTTCGTCAAGAACATCCACAATTGGGCTTGATTTTAGGAGGTGATGCTCTCTTCTCTAAGCAGCCGATAATTGAGGATGTCCTCAGTAATGGTATGCATTATCTTTTTGTCGCTAAACCAGACGACCACGAATACATGATGTCATATATAGATACTATCAAACAGCTCAAGAACGTCCATACCTTCTCTTGCAAGGAGAAAAATGGAAGAATTCATAGATATGAATGGGCTAATGATGTGCCTCTCAACAAGCGCAAAGGCGGGATTAGAGTCAATTATTTCAGCTTAACAATCATTGCGATACAGAAAGATGGAAGTGAAAAAATTACATTTCGCAGCTCCTGGGTAACGAACCTAACGATAGATAAAACGAATGTAGTGATTCTTTCAAAAGTAGGCCGCTGTCGCTGGAAAATTGAGAATGAGTGCTTTAACACCCTTAAGAACCAAGGATATGAAGTTGATCATAACTATGGTCATGGCAAAAACAACTTGGCATTCAATATTTACTTATTGACTCTTATCGCTTTTTTATTTCATCAAGTTTTTGAACTTACAGACCAGCTTTACCAAGCTTGCCGTAAAAAATTTGGGAGCAAATCCCATTTATGGGAGACACTTCGCACCTATACAAAAATTTTTGTATTCAGTTCTTGGGAGATGCTATTGGACTTTGCTCTTGATCCTATAAAATATGGGCCAAAAATATATGAGTTGCGGAGTCCGTAAGAAAATCCGCAAAATGTAATAAAGTTTAGGCCTACAAAAATCCACTCTTAGGGCACTTTGGATGTTGCTGCCTTTATTTGATTATTTTTCCTGGTTTTTTGAGGCTAAAAATGATATTCTTTGAATTATTAAGCAATAATTGTAACTATTCACCACCCCCATGCTATGTTTCAAGGCACTTAAATTAGCTTTTTAAAATAAGCCCTGTGCTGCTAATCTGCTGCCATGAGCACAAATGAATACGCAAAGTCCAGTCAGATCTATGTCCTAATAGAGCAGGCTCCAGAGGCTTTGCGTGGCTATATTAGATTTCTTGAAGAACGATTCACGGGACACTCCCAAATCATCGAAAGGCAGACGCAGCAGATACAATCCCTTACAGAACGGGTTAAGGATCTGGAGGCGCGCATAGCCAAAAATAGCTCAAACAGCAGTAAGCCTCCGAGCAGCGATGGGCAACGCAAATCCAAAACGCAAAGCTTACGAGGAAGGACCGGTAAGAAGCCTGGTGGACAGCCCGGCCGCGTTGGAAAAACTCTTGAAAAGGTCGACAGTCCTGACCATATCATTGAACACGCGCAGAATAGCTGTCGTGGCTGCGGCAGTTCACTTGAAAACGTAATTGGAGAGTGCGCTGAAGCGCGTCAAGTATTCGACATACCTGAACCCCACATGGTTGTGACCGAACACCGTGTAATTTCCAAGCACTGCCCCTGTTGCGCAATCAAGACAAAAGGATGTTTCCCGGATGGCATTACAGCACATGTACAATATGGTGAACGTGCTCGTGCGTTGATGGTTTACTTGAACAATCAACACCTGATTCCATTTGAGAGAATATCGCAATTTTTTGAAGACATTTACGGAAAAAAAACATCCCCCAGCACGATTATCAAAGCAAACTCTCGAGCATTTCGCAATCTAGAACTATTCGAAGCAGGACTAAAAGCATATTTGACAGCGTCACAGGTTTTACACTTTGATGAAACTGGTGTGAGATGCCTAAAAACGACATATTGGGTTCACGTAAGTGCTTCCACAAGGGCAACTCTGTACCATGTGCACAAAAAAAGAGGACGGGAAGGAATGGTGGCAGGTGGGGTAATAGACTTCTTCTGTGGCACAGGTGTTCATGATGGCCTGAAAACCTATTCGTCTTTTGAGAATATGGTGCATAGTCTGTGCAATTCGCATCATCTGAGAGAGCTAAAGTTCGTTTATGAGCAGGAAGACGAAGCCTGGGCAAAGGAAATGGAGACCATTCTATTGCAGATGAAAAAAGAGGCTGAGGCAGCAAGAGGGGTTGGAAAAGTACCTGAAGAGCGACTTTTGGCGTTGAGAAAGGAGTACGCCTCAATTGTGCTTAGGGGGTTGAATTTTCACGTTAGTGCGGCTCCCTTACCGAAAGGTCAACGTGGACGACGGAAACAGCGAATAGGGAAAAATTTGCTAGATCGGCTGTCGGATGGGATGGATAGCGTCATACGCTTTCTCACAGATCTTTCTGTGCCATTTACCAATAACCTTGCGGAACAAGATTTGCGAATGATTAAGGTTCAGCAGAAAATATCTGGGTGTTTTCGGGATCTAACAGGAGCTACTATGTTTTGTCGTATCCGGAGTTGCGTTAGCACAGCGCGCAAACAAGGCTGGTCTATTTTGAATACATTAATGAGCGCTATTAAAGGTCATCCATTGCCAGCCATGACCGGTTAGTTTGCTGTCATTCTTGTCCTCTTTATAACTATTAGCCCCCACAATCATGGGGGTGGTGAATAGTTACAAGTTTTTATGAAAATATAAAAATGATGGAAACAGATATTCGTACAGAGGAAAAAAAATGCAGAACGTCTATTGGCAAAGAACAACAACAATTGTTTTTTAGTGATGATACTGAATTCACGTCTAAAACCATAGAAAAAGTCACGGAGACTCTCAACGATTTTCCTTTGAACGTATCCGCAAACAAATTTCGGAAAGGACTACCGACTGAATATCAGTTGGCGATTTTGTTCCTCGCGCATATTCAGATAAATCATTTATTGGATAAAGATATCCTAACGGGCCAAGAGCGGCAGCTTATTCAATTCCTTAATAGCTCTCATAAACTTTACAGCTTTCTAGAGCCCTACCGTGACTGCTTTTTCCGAGAAAAATCTTCTATTCCTTCGTCTTCACTGCATAATTTGTCTATTGCTTATTCATACAATTCTCCAATATTTAAATTGCCTGTCGAGAAGCTTCAGGGCGTATCAAGTCAAGACAAGCAGCTCTCTGAGATCATTACCCAGGCAAAGCAAGGGGAGATTGTTGACGCAATACGTGCTGTCGAGGATATATCTGTCAGTAAATTAGACTTTAATGAGGCCACAGATATTTTATCCGACAGTGCTGCGCGCCTTCTGGCGCTAGCTAATAGCGATCCCTATCAGCGCGTTGCCCATGTTCTTAGCTATATCGCCGCCTATCCCCACAGCTTGAACGCTGCTATTCTAGCCATCTTGGAACAGTATGTCCACAGCCCTTATGCCCTTGTCCATCAGGTAAAAGCTAATCCAGAGGTGATTACAGAGGCGTGTCGCCATTTTGGACAGGCTTATACGTTGCTTACCGAGAGACACAAAACCATAGAGGCGCTGGAGCTGCTTGCTTTTGCCGTTCGCTTTGTCGCCGCTATCGACCAGATCGATCCTTCTTTGACTGAAAAATACCCCCCCTACCGCGAGAAGCTCGCCGACATATGTCGCTCTCAAGCCTTCATGCAACCGCAACTGGCTGACGTTTACTTGTCTACCCTACCCCCCGCAGATCTGTTAAACCTCTCCCCAGGCGAGGAGCGCAGTGCGTTGAGGATGGTGGCTATATCGCTGGCGCATAAAGGAAAAAAAAACCTTAATATGCAGATGCAGACATGGGCATTGGGTAAGCTAAAAGAGCAATCATGTCGTGATCAGTTTTTTGCCGACTGGGTTCAAGCTAGGATCGGCACAGCTATATCGCCACAGAAGCTAAGCCATCAGAAACAGCAAGAGAGGGAACATTATGTATTTTCTTTAGACAATGGGAGAGCAGAGCTGACGATATCTTATAACAATAAGATCACCATTAGCGTTGATAACTCTATTCAGAGCTGCTGGTATGCGAGCGATACGCTATTGCAGGAAAATCTGGCAAGGATAACAGCAGAGCCCTTTAAGGAATTAACCATTGATGCAGATCCGCAGCATCCCGGAGAATATATCATCGCGAAACATGGCTGCCGTTTGAAGAGAGAAAATGGTAAAGCCCTGATCACGAAGGAATTAGTTATAGAGGGAGGGCAGCGGCAAGAGCTCATATACGCTCAGCAGTCTGAACAGCAGCTCGCCGAGCGTTACGGTGAGGTATGGAATAATGAGTACCGAGCTTTTATTGGCCCCGAAAGTAATGAGCTGTTGATTTTTTGCCGCGATAAGCTGCTGTATCGAGTAAAAAATGAGCCCGTTCTACATCTGCAGCGCATTAGCGATGGCGCAGTGTTGTCGCCACCAGCCGCAAACTTTTTATCCGCTCTGGGGATAGGGATACAGGGGCTGCTGTGGGGGCGTCTGGAAGGCGACCGTTTTATTCCCACAGAGATAGAGGGTAGCGCTCCTCCCCTGCGGTTAAAGGTTATGAATAAAAAAGAGGGCGGCTATTCTTTCGCCTCTCTTGACTTTCTGGGGTACTCTTTGGCTACTCCTGAAACAAATGGTCGGCTCATGCGCCCCACTTTGATATTGCAGAACGATCGCGGTGAGCAGCGGCTATTCTATCCCAGCGACAAAGGCTGGATTCATCTCAAAAAAAGCGAAGAAGGAGTAGAGGGCGGAGATTTTGCCGATGCATTGCGTTATGCGACGATACTTGCTACGCAGGGGAATTTCGGTTTTCTCACCGCTTTATTGGAGAAGGTACAATTCAGTTGCCAGATGACAACGGAAGAGACACAGCTCATACAAGAAGCTGTATTGCTGCTGGAAAATCACGCTCCCGCAATCGCTATTAAGCTCTTGCTGCTCCAACACGACAATAGCCTACAGTATGATGAACAAGCGTCACTTTTGTCTTCGAAGAGTTGCCATCAGCTATTTTTGCTCTACAGAGGCTATGTCGAGGCAGAGAATCTCTTGGGTAAGGGGCTCTTGCATAGAGAAGATGAGCGCCTATTTGTCATTGCTTTAAAGAAGAATGCGCAGAGGGAAGAGGACGAGCTTATCAGTAGGTGGAACAGTGCCAAGGGGGACTACGACAGGCAATGGTTTTACGACAGATGGATGCCTTCTAAAGAGTGGCTAAAGCTGGCGGACCATAGGCAACAGATTGACAGTTGGCAAGGCGGGTATGCTGCCTTTAAAGCGGTGGCAGAAGTGCGCGGTGCCTCTCTACATAAAGGTGAACGGGTGGGGGAGCGCTATGTACCATTGAAGCAAGTATACGCTAGGCAGCTGTTGTGGCAAAATATAGCTCCTAAAGATACCGGTAGCGGCGCTACGCCCATTTTGAAGCGGTTGTGGGACGCATGTTGTGCACGGGGCAAAAAGATAGATGAATATTACCCGAATTTCTCATTGGCAGACATATTTGATAGCCCTATGAAAGGCGAGGTATTGTTGGAGGCATACCGTCTCATACGCGAAGGTAGTGAGGAAGAGAAAAACCGGCTGGTAGAGCTGATAGCCTTTAATGGCGATAAGAGCGCCGAGATGGCGTGGCTCGTCAGCGTAGCGGCCTCTCCGGCGAAATATCCCACGATAGAACAGATAAAGCAGTGGGAGATAAAGAGAGTGGAGTGGATGAAGGGGCAGATAAAAACCAGTGCGGAAGAGAAGATGAAGTTGTTTTTGGAGGCACCCCGGGACGACTTCTCGTGGCTGAAATCTTTTATTAAGGAATATTCTTATCGCTATTATCGAGGTATGGGTACAGGAAATAATTATATAGAGCATGATGAGACAGAGGAGGCTCTGTTAAAGCTTGCCGTGCAGGATAAGGCCTTGGCTCCCGATCCAGAGGCGATGAGACGATGGCTTACTCTTAATAAAGTCGATAATGCAGCATATGCCGAAATAATAGCTGAGGCAAAAAAGCCGTCAAAAGACCCTAGAATAATTAGACGTCAAGAGTATAACGCAGTACTGCGAGAGAAAGAGGAGCAGGAGAAAGATTGGGCTTATTACGAAAATAGGGCGAAGAAGTTTGAGATAAAAGAGGAAGAGGTAGAGCAGCAGAACAAGGCTTCATGGGAGGGGATGTTTGTCGGCACTCTAGCAAAAATAGGTGCGCTGTTGCAGCCTATTTTCATTACGTTGTCAGTTTTTTGGCAGATAAAGTGGAAAATAGAGGAGTCCTTAGATATATCTACAGGGGAGGTAGGTTATAAACGCCAATGGGTTAAGCCGGTGAGTGCGCAGGCAGTGAGGGCAGAGGACTCATTGCAAACGATTGGGTCTATCTTACAGAAGACTGATACCGCGTTTAATATGCAGTTAGATAGCTGGCAGGGCTTTTTGCATGCCAATAATGGGATAAATAATTTAGTTGGCGCGCTTACAGATACTGAGCAGAGATATTCGAAGCAGTTGAAAATTCGAGAGCAGACGCTGCTTCTGCAAGCCAATAGCGCGCGCGGATCTGAGCAGAAGCTCCAGCAGCTTATTGAAGGCAAGGTGGTGGATTGGGAGCGGCTGCAAAAAATGATATACAAAGGGCGAGCAGATGGCTACCAGAAACAGTTGGCAGACCCTACAGCGTGGGAGGCTCTAGAAAACGGCTTTCTCCAATATCTTGTGGAGCGCACCCAGCATATCCAGCTGGGTAAGATTCTCAAAGCTGCTAGCAAGGTGAAAAAGGCCACGCGTAAGTTGGAGCAGCTACAGAAAGCTGGTGATCAAGAAAAGGTGAAAGCAGTGCAAGATAAGCTGATAGCACTGCATCGCAACTTGAAGATACTGCTAGGGGAGAAAAGAGCGTATGAGCCGTCGCGCGAGACGCGCAGCCTCTTGCTCTTTGAAGTCGCTGCTCAAGGGTTTTATCGCGAGGAGCAGCTGAAAAAACTGTCAGAATTTACCAAGGAGGATCGTGATCCCGTGCAGCTCGCTGAGATGCGCACGGGCTTGGGCAAAAGCGAATGGATCCTCCCTTCGTTAGTTTTTCACATCCCTACAGTACAACAGATGCAGGCGCAAGAATCCGAGCGGCTTAAAGGCCCAGCACACAAATTAATAGAGAATATATGGCCAGCAACACAAGCCAAGAGCAATACGGAGAGCTTGCGGCAAAAGCTTTGGCGGGCCTTTTCTAAGCGCGTTGTTGCACTTTTTTTCAATAGAGCGATGCATTTTAATGCCAACCAGTTGGACAGGCTGGCCCATCGGGCAGAAGAGGCCCAGCGCAAAGGGATTCCCTTTAGTCTCACTGCGGATGTTATCCATAGCATAAAGCTTCACTTCCTAGAAACGTTAAGCAAACTCGACGAGTCCCCGGAAGATCGGGAGCTCCAGCAGCAAGTCACCCATTACATCACCATTTTGCGCCAGCAGTATACCAACGCTTTTGCTGCTGTAGACGAATCTCTAGCAGCTTTTGATCCGCGCAATATCACCATCTATTCTTTGGGGAAAGCAGAGCCTCTGGAACAATATCGCGTTGCCTTTGGCTGTTTTATCTTCGGCAAGTTGCCGAACATGGACGAGATAAAAGCAGCCATGAAGGCGCACAAACCCCGCTCTGCTGAGGAAACAAAGGCGTTAGTTGACGCCGTCGTCAATAATCTATTTCCAGATCTTTATCTGTATTTTGGTATTCAAGATGGGCAGAAAGAAGAGTTTAGAAATTTTTTACTGGGCAAGACGACTTTGGAGCCTGGATGGCTCAAGGGCAACCGACGCCTGCAGGAGATATATTTAGCTAAGGGATATGTAACTGTTGTCATCGACGCGTGCCTAAAAGGCCGTGTGGGTGTAAATTATGGTCTATCTAAAATGTATTTGGATATATGTAAACATGCTATTCCCTATGAGAAAAAAGATTGTCCAAAAGAGACAAAAAATAAAAATAGTTCCAGCCCCGCGGTGTATCAAAATCCCGATGAAACATTTCTCAAGACGCTGTTTACCTACTACGATCAAGGCTTAGATAACGGGCAGTTGAGAGAGCTCGCCGACCACCTTTTCCAGCTTTACAAGAAGAATTGCGATAGGTACGTGCTACCAAATAATTCATATGCCTATAAAGTCATTCAGCAGTGCTTGGGAGGTGCCGGCATAATACCGCAGACCCATAGTGCCGAAAAGCTCTATGCACAACTGTGCGCTCATCAGGCGACTGTAAAAAATAGGGAGGGAACGCCTCCCCTAGGATTAGTCGAGGCTTATGTCACTTGCATTGTAGCTCCCAAGATAGAGCAATACCCCTATTCTCTCTGTAGTACACCCCAAGACATCATCAATATCTTCCCTGAATCGCTATCCGTATCGGCAACGCCTCAGTGCAAAGAGGCGCACAGTGCAAAGACAGTTTTATGCGAGATGCCAGAGATGCGTACCATGAAGAAAAAGATGGTGACAAAGCAAGGCAACAGCGTAAGGAAAATAGAGACAGTAGATGCAGGGAAGATTATAGAACAGGTAGCAAAACAGGTGAAGGCGGATCCCACGATTCGCGCGCTTATCGATCCCTCTGCTCTACTGATAGGCCCTTCGGCGCGGGAGATCGCCAAGCAATTTGCCCGTGCCTTGCAGGGGACAACTATAAAACGGGTGCTTTTTCGCGATCCCGATACAAAGGTCTTCGTCACCATGGATGTTAACAATCCAGAAGGGCCCCTTGGCGATTATCACGCCGGCCAACACAAACCTCGAACGACCTTTACACTTTATGAGCAGCAAGACGCTTTCGCCACCGATATTGTGCAGAAGGAGGATACTACAGCTTTTGTGCTCGTAGGCAAGCAGACGACGCTGTCAGAGGGCTACCAAGGATGTGGGCGGCTGCGTCAGATAGATGGAGGGGATGGAGGGCAGAAAGTGTGCTTTTTGGTGGATCCAGAGATCGAGAATGTTGACGACTGTGAGGCACTATATGCGTTCATGGAGAAGAATGAAAAGCAAGCTATGGAGACGATGAATGGGGCTGCTATTCGGCGGCTTATGGATGCCGATCTCCATGCGGGACTGGTGTGTAAGATCCTCGGCTTGCCTATAGGCGATGTAGATGCACAGAGGGTTCCTAGCGCCTCTGAGGCACTACAGAACTTTAGGGCTAGCAAGCCATTTTTTAAACGCGGAGCGGGTTTGACGCCTGAGATGCTCTACCGGTCTATAGGGGACGAAATATCTGGGGAAGAGCAGCTGAACAACCATCACAAGAGTGTGGAAAGAGAAATATCGCAGCATAAGAACCTCAGCAGACAGGAAAAGCATTGGCTGCATGAACGCCTCAAAAAGCATAAGTGGAGTGGGATTCCCCTTGCAGAGAAAGAGCGCCAGACAGCCAATATGGGCGTTTGTGCCGAAACGTTGCAAGAGATTCAAGTGCAACAGCAGGTGCAACAAGAGCAGATGGTGGCTATTGAGCTAGAACCAAAGTCCATTAGTAGCACAATCAAGAAAAAATACTCATGGTCTAACAGCGTGGAGAGCTTTTACACAGACAATTGGCATAAGATAGACGCTACAACCATTCGTGCTAAGCTATTAAGGAGTACAGGGGCATCGCAATGGTTGCGGGGCAAGATAAATAAATTAGAGAACAAGCAAGTAAGCGCCTCTTGGTGGCAAAGGCCTTGGCTCTGGCTACGACACATGGACTTAAGCGTGAGGCTGACAAATTTAAAGAAGGAGCTCAACCAGTTGCGTGTGCAAGACTTGCTCAGAAAGGAAGTATCCTTTTCCCCTATAGGCCAGCTCATCGACAATGCCCTGCCCCCCGGTATGCAAGGCGCTGCTAGGTTCTTTTCGCCGAATTTTCTCTGTTCCTCGAATTTTGCCGAGCAAAGAGCAGAAGGTCTTGTCGCTCCCTTTGGTTCCAGGGCTTTTCCCATAGACAGAGTGCTCATTATTCAAGATGAAACGGCGTCTGGCGAGAAAGAGTATACGATCATTGCTGTAAATGCTAATGACACCACAACGATTAATAAGCTTTTTGAAGATGAAAAAACAGCAAAGAATGTGAATTACAAGCGCAAGATAGCGCTTTATGACCGGAATACCAAGCAGATTCACAATCAAGGCAAAAATAAATTTAATGAGGAAGAGCTAAGTAATATAACCTTGCAAGGATTATTGCAAGAAGCCGACATCTTCGCCGGTGTTACAGCGCTTGATGCAGCTGAGGAGACATTAAGGACAAATATCAAGAGGATACGAAAGAAAAGGGAAGATGGTCGAGATCAGTTACCGATAGATAAAAAATCTTGGAGTATTTTTGTGAACATGTATGTGTATTTTCTCCCTGAGGAGGAGATGCGATTGGCTGGATGGCAACATCTAGATTGGGCTGTGCATCTCTCCGACGAGGCGACAACGAGTACGCTGCGTAAAAAATAGTAGCGACCTCTTTATGGAGCCCAAAGGGCTCCTTTCAGAATAGGTCTATTGTAGTACTCCTGCACAAACTAAAGTAAAAAATTACATTAAACTATGTAAATAACATGTCCGGTTGTTTTCAATCAAATTGAATTGTATAATGGTAAATACAATATTCTGCATAAATTAAAATTAAAAGTTGCTGTAACGATATGAATAACAATACCCCCATTGCTTCCAGTCAAAAACAGTTCACCTGGGAATTAGTTTCAAATAAAGATGGAACCCCGGCTACTTTGGATGAAAATCAAAAAACAATCATTACATCTGCCTTCGATCAGATGAATTTAAATTTAAAAAATAACTATAAACTCAAAGTAACGGTCCTCTCTGAAGATAGCTTCCGCATTATTGTAAATGACAAAACTACTTTTTTTGTAAAAAAACGCGATGGAGTATCACCGCCTCTTGTCCTCACACACGATGGTGAAAAACAGTCGATATTTTCTAGTTTTAAAAATTTTTGGGACTTTATTCTTCATCTCTTTTATTTGCCCTTGTTTCATCCCACATATGAAGAGCGCTCCCCACAGAACGCCGTCATAGAAGACTACCGTTTATTGAGAAAGAGCTTGGAGTCGGGCCATTATTGGCTAGATCCTGAGCGCGAAGGGAGCTTTTCGTCAGAACAGACAGCGCAGCTACAGGCGAACTTACAGCAGGCGATAAGCACTGCCAAGGAAATAGAGGGACAGCTCCATAGTCGCCGCCCCAAAAAGGCTCTCGAAGCTATGCAAAAAACCCTTGCTACAGCCCTCGTTTCTATGGCAGCGCAGGAACAAAAAATTATTCCCGTTGGTTATTTGAATCGAGAGCAGCAGCAGCTGCCTATTATGTTGCGCTTCTATAAAGATCATGCCGGAAGTTTATTTCTGGAGATCTATTCGCTTGCCCCAGAGGGCGGTACAAAGGTCAATCCTACACAGACAGTGGCATTTTTACCTGGACACTCAGAACAAGATGTAGAAAAAGTTCTGGCGCTATTTTTTTCGCCTTTAGTACCTGAGCAGGCAAACCAAGCGCTGTTGCAAAAAGCAGTCACTCCCAGCAAAACCTTTGGCAATGTAGCAGCCGCCATAAAGCAAGAGACGCTGGGGAAAATGAACGTAAATCTCTCGCACAAAAAAAAAGAGCCTAACGCTTCTATCGAGCACGATTCTGGTACAGCGTGTTTGACTTTTGTAGGCATCATGCAATCTATCGACCACATATCGCCGGAGACGATTCAGCGTGTGCAGCAGCCCCAGGGCAAGTTGACTACAGCTGCAGACTGTCCGGTGCATCGCTTATGTAAGTGGCTAGATCACCTGCAGGCAATAAACCCTCATCATACAAAACGCAATAATAGCCGCTTAGAGCTGCTCTATCGTTTGACAAATGAATGGGTCGAGCAACAGCTGCAAAAAGTGGACAACAGCAGGCAGATGCCCAGTTCCCAGCAATTGGAGATATATGAGAGTTGCTCAGTATGTATTGATCACACGATACATAAGATCGCCAAGGAGATCAATGGGGGCCAGCCCTGCGATGCGGAGGGCATTCCCCCTGGGCTTACAGACAAGCAAAAGCTCTGTAGGGAAAAGGTTGAGCAGATACGAGAGACAATAAGAAGGGAGAAGAGAGAGGCAAGCGCGGGGCAGCATGAGAAGCCTCAGGGACTATTGACGTCGTACTCAGTGGGAGGAGGAGCCGCTCACCCACGCAGTACGCCAAAGGGAGAAACAGCCACCTTACCAGCTGTCGTAGATCCCAGAGTGGTTGTGTCGGGCGCAGTAGGTGCCGCGGCAAAAATAACGGCTGGCGCCATCGACTGGGATGCGGCGCGCGAAGGGCTAAGGCCTCCTGCTGGCTACCCCGCTCAGCGGGCCCGCGCTGCCCTTTCTACACTTATTGATAACTTGACCTCAGAGCGAAAAGCAACAGCACAACAGCTGCTGACAGAAGAAAGGTACAAAGAGCTTGTCGGCTTTCTCGTCGAGGAATTGCTGGTTAAAGACAAGTTATTCGATATCGTTATAGAGGACTTAAAAGACAACTCTACTAAGTACATTATGGGTTTCTCAGATATTCAAGAAAAGGTAAACGTTATACAGCAGTTTATTATATGTCCTCGTCTACTTCCTTCTCAGACATTAGATGGGACTTTGATTACATATTTCTTTCGCCTATTTCGCGTCATTCAAGATGAAAATAGTTGTATCTCCGATAGCAGTAAATCGGCGACAGAGCTGTTGCGAGTGCTCTTACAGATACGCCATCTTATTCCTCAACAACAAATGCTGACATATGAGCAAGAGCAGCTGTCGACGCCCCATAAAGATTCCTCGCTATGGAGCCTTCCGGCGGCTGTGAGCGCATATACGAGCTTAGAGCTCACCAGGTCACAGCAGCAAGAAAAAGAACTCACAGTAGCTATAAATGTACAGGAAACAGTGGGTAAATTTGTCCAGAGTTTTCACAACTTGGCGGACCAATGCATTGCCAATAAGGAAGCAGCGGCGGTAGAAAGAGACCTAAAGAAAAAGTACACAGCCCTCCAAAGGATACAAGAAGATGCCCTGCAGCTGTTAACATTGCTCCCGCCCCCAGAAGCCAGTGGCCTCTCTATTTGGTATGGCCTTACCTCCCAGCAGCGGCAAGAAGCTTGTGCCAAGCTCTTTGCCTTGGAAACAATGATATGGGAGGCTCAGCTACAACTAGCCGAAGCTCCCTTGGATCCTAAAGCGAGATTTTTACTCATTAAGGCCCAAACAATTCGCATGGCACTAATACGCGCTGATGTCCATGAGGTGCAGGAGCAGACGGCAAATTGTCTGCAAGCGGTACTTAAAACAGCTGGCCGCACCGCCCTTGAATTTTTAGGACAGGATGTCTTTCACATATCGGCTACTAATGAATTAGTTGTCGACTGGAATAAGATCACTCCCGATCATGTACAGAAGTTGATGGAGCTGGCGCGGGCACATCGTTCTATACGATGGCCTGACGTGCAGATATTGGCTTTTGGGCGATATACTGTCGATGTGCGCTGTTTCAATATGCTCCTCTCACAGGATCTCACCGCCCTGCTCTCTCGGGATGCCGATTTGGAGAGAGATCTCTTTGCCGTCTATCATTTTCTCGTTCGCGATTACAATCAAGGCACGAGAGAATCTATAGGTGGAAAGGAGCTCCAGAAGCATTTCCTTATACGCAAGAGCTGGATGTCTGAAGGGCAGTGTATTGAATTCAAAAATATATTCGCCGATACATCCTCCGCGAAGGAGTATGCACGCCAGTTGGAGCATGCCAACTTGTTCTATCGCACTGCTAGTGATCCCAACTATACTCTTTACACACATAGCCCTGTAAAAGGTGTGAGCTATTTCCAAGCTATGCCTGATATGTTATTGCGGCAAAAAAAGCCCTATCTCGATAGCGGCGATGGTGAGGTTGTGATTCGAGGAGATAATGGTGACATCTCCGCTAGGGTATATGTAAACGGGCATCCCGATTTTGCCTTCATCGCGCAGAACTCCAACGGTTATTCTGCAGAAGATAAACAAGAGAGAATACGGCCTCAGAAGCCTTTTCTTCCCATTGTAGAGAATGATAATCTCTCCGAAAACAAAATTCTCGAGGATCTACGGACGCATAATTCTAGCATAGGCTGGTGGCGATATGCTGCGTTAAGGACAGAGCAGATAGCTACAGAAATTTCTGTAGCCATTTTTAGGCGCCTGTTGCTCCTCAGGCAAGCGCCTCCAGGGCAGCTAGACCGTGCAGAGACAACCAGTTATGCTGTGCACACGGCACAGTTGGCCTTGCTCTTTCTCGTCGACCCAAAAAATCAGGGCTACCTCGCCAACGACCAGATCCAGAAATATATTGAGGAGACTCTTTTTGGTTCTTTTCTCATGCAACAAGCTTTGTTGGCACATCCTGAGATCTTCTGTAAATATCTGGAGCAGCTCAAAGAGCGGGTAGAAAGTGCTTATGCTAGCAATGACCTCCTATTGGCAGGCTTTTTGAGCAATGTAGTCTATCGCATAGATGCCCACGTATGCTTGGCTGCGGAGAGTTTGCAAAAAGAAGGGTATTTTTCTCTGGCAGCCACCGGCTCCCTTCCCGCCCATGTGGGGGTAACAGGGGGGATCTTTGACAGGTGGTGCACAATTATGCGAATAAGTGTGCGAGAGATATTTCAGCAGCAGCCCCAAAGAGTTGCTGGTCTCAATTGCATGCAGGTCGAACAGCCCTTACTCTTTCGCTTGCAGCATTTACAGCGGTGTATAGAGACGCTGAGTCAGCTCAAAAGAGATCTTAAAAGCCCTGAGGGACGGCTGAAGAACCTCTATTTTTCAGGGAAGCCCGGTGAGCGCGCTATCGATAAAGTAGCAGAGCCGCAGCCGCGCAAGCGCTTATATACTCATGCGCTAGAGCAATATAAAAGGGAGTGGCAGGAAGGACAAAGAGGGCTAACTATCCCCGACATGATAGAGATTATCATTGGGTATCAATTGCTTTGTGATCGACAGCTAGAGGGGGGTAGTACAACGCTGCAGTGCGAATTAATTCAATGGGTACATACGGCCATTATTCCACGCATAGAGAGCATGGACGAAGCAGATAGAGATCAGCTGCTCACGGCGGTGATGAACGGGCAAGAAATATGCCAGCAATCTCCAGTGCCAAAAGATGCTCGTTGGGAGCATATCGCGCCTTACAGCTATCGCCTCTTCAGAGCAAAAGGGCCACTGAAGATAGATATATATAGCATGGATATCAGCGTAGGGGGGAATAAGCAAGTGAGGAAGAGAAAGACATTTCTTCCTGCGACCATTTTGTGCCGAGAAGAGGTCCGGCAGGCCCTACAGGTGACCAACAGCTCAAAAGTTGCTGTCATAGAAGAGAAACCGGGGAGCTATTGCTGGCAGTGCGAAGGGCAAGAGTTTTCCCTCTCCGTTGTTGGGCCTACGGTGACGATCCAGAGGACGATAGACGGTCGGAGATATACATTTCATTGCATACAACCAGTGGCAATGCATAGCGATGCTACAGCGCTTCTGGGAGATCATGGCCTCTGGATAGATGACAGCAACGCCACATCTGGCCATATCTTCACAAAGGGTATGCGCGCGCCGAAAAAGCCAGAGGGCCTATCGGCGCCGACAAGGTCGGCTACAGATCACTATATCGCTCTGCTCGATACGGAGGCAAAAAAAGTTCTCGCCGTAGAGACAACAGAGGGGCTCAAGGTAAGCTCTGCAGAACACGTCGGCAGGCCTTCTCCCGTTCTTTTTGCCGACGCCAAAGAAGTATTAGTAGTTGTAGATGCCGCAGGAGCACCGTGTGAGATGCACCTCAAGCATGCCGATATCTCCTTGTACCGCAGACAGGAACATTGGATTTGTTACCAAGGAGATGAAGAGTGGGGGCAGCTCGCACATCCTAAAGAGGAACAGAAGTTAATTGCTCATTGTGGTGGCAATTGGGATCAGTTTGTCATCCCATTGCAAGATAAAGCGGGAAAGGAAATATATCTTTTGATTCCCTATGTACACAAGGTCGATAGCAAAAACAAGGTCTTCGTCAACCAGCTGTCCTTTCCCAATATCGAGTCACTGGAGCTAATGACCTTGCAGTCCGATGGTACTATTCAGGGGACGATAGCCAGCGACCTTTATCTCACCCATCGTTTGCTTTTACAGGCAAGCAGGACGAGAAATAGCAGTGAAGCCAACAAGCTATACCTAGAAGCAGAGAGGCACCTGCAGCAGCTTGCTAATAGTCGTATGCCTTCAGATCCCGCTAGGGAGCATGCCATTATGCATGCAATAGAGCTCATCGCTAGTCATCCGCCCTTATCTGTAGAAGGCCTGCCTTTATCTACAGCCCTGGCACTTAATTTACGGCTATTGCTGGTTATTCGCCGCTTGCGCAGCGGCGCGCGCGCAGCAGCTTTGCCAGCAGAAAAGAATTTGAGCGAGCTGGAGCAGATCGCAAAGTTGCATGAAATGTATCTCATGCAGCAGCAGCCAGGCGCTCCTCATAGCCCCTATAAGTATACATTCACATTGAATGGCGATGAAATGGCGGAGCTGCATGGCATTAATAACCAATTGCTTCATGAGCTGGTAAAGGATAACCCCGGTAATACAGGAGATAGAGCATATCAGATGCAGATGGCTCTTCCCAACCGGGTAGACCATCAATTTGTATTGACATTGCTGCGGCTCGCTTGCCAGGTAGACCCCGCTAAAGATATTAGAACAATCGTAGCGCCGCTACCTTTGGACGGGCTGCTGGCGAATTTCTGGAGTTATCTCTCTTCTATCCAAGAGCACGACGTGCCATGTGATAAGCTGTCCGTTTTGTTTGAAGAATCCCTTTTGCCACCGGCGGCTTCTCCCGAGGAAAAAAGGCGTTGGCAAGCCATAGACCTACAAGCGCGGCAGTTTCTTTTGGCCTATGCCCATATGCGCAGCAGGCAAAATAGCCTGATGGAGCGTTTTAAAGAGAGCGGAGGCAAGCAGCTGAAGGCTGCTCAAGAGGAGGTGAGAAAGCAGACTTCTCCTGACGCTCCTCTTCGACTCTTGTTAAAAGGGCTCAGTCCTACGTTGATGGGCCATTTTGATAGTTTGTCTAACGCTGTGTTGGAATGTAAAATCATTGAAAAAGAGCAAGAGAACAGCGGGAAAAAAATTATCGATTTTACAAAATTAATTAGCGATCTATCGCAGTTACAAACAACCTTTTTTACATTTTCCACCTCGCTAAAAGCAGTTATTAAAGACGCCAACGATTTTGAATCTGAAATTAAAGTCAAATATAAAAAAAATCAAGACGCGTTATTTCAACTGATCCGAGAAAGAAAAAAGATTATAGATGATAACAGTGAGAAGCTAGAGGAATGTGAGCAGTCATTGCATTCAATGACAGAAAAGTTGAATGGGCATAATCGTGAATTAGAATTGTCACGTGGTGAAGGTGTAAAAGAAAAGAAAGAGATAGTGGCGCTAACGCGATCGCGCTGCGAGGCCCTAGAGCAAGAGAGAAATAATGTTGTGCAGGACCATGAAAAAAAATTAAAAGATATTGATAGCAAAATTACAAGTAAGGAACAAGAGCTACAAGAGATACGTGCTAAAAAAGAAAAAGAGCCTACCATGCAAAACGAGGTGTCGGGACAAGAGGTAATAGACGGCAAGTATCGCTCTACTATGCGCTTGGATGAGTTGCAGCAGCTCTCTCAATGGACCTCCGAGCAGCAGCAATCGATAAAAAATCTGCACTTGCAGATACAAAATGGACAAAACATGGTCGAAAAATTGGCTATCATGGACAACGCTTGCACAGCGATAAAAAACAAACCGTTTTCTCCTACACCTAATCTACATTTTGCCGAAGGAGACAAGGCTACGCAAGAGATACTTAAAGTTATAAATAATCCAAATATAGAGGAAGAGAAGCTACAGCTCGTTAAAGATAGCGTGCAAGCGATGGGCTTGTGGTCTGGTTTTTGCCTGATAAAAGACCTCCTTAGTTATAAGGCAGGGGACTTGAAAGAGAAAGCATCAACATTTTTTATCCCCTTAGAAGGTATTGTCGAAGTAGCTCACTTGCTCAATGATGAGCCCATTATTGTCGGCTCTCCTTCTATAGGCCAGCAGCCTCTGCAGTGCGGCGATATTGCCAACCATACTATAGCGCGCCAGTACTTCACTGAAAAAGAGCTATCTCTTGTGCAGTCGCGGCTCAATTCTTTACCGGCAGATGGCAGAGAGAGTTATATTTCTCGCCTGATGGGGGCGTTAAATCGAAGTAGCTTTATTACCAATGCGCAGACAGGCTTGGCGCGCAATATGGAAGATATTTTCAACTGTTCTAAAGAGTTATATTTTAAGATCCTAAATAAGAAAAATTCTCAAGAGCCCAGCCAGCCTCCTTCTCAGTTAATTGTGCAGGAGAATCTGCTGCACCGCTATGAAGGCTTTTTTCAAGAAAATAGCGGGCTTCCTTCTGATCTTCGTCAGTTAGCAGAGGAGTTCGATGCAGCCTGTCATGGCCAGGGAAACGTTTGCCTGCAGACATTTGTCACAACCCCTGCAGATCAAAAAAATGAGGTATTGCAGGGGCCGTTAGGCAGGGCTGCCTTTCTTCCCATTGTCAAAGCTCTGGAGCTATTAGTGCATGCACAGCAGCATCATGAGATTAATATTGCAAAAAATTTCTTCGCTAGCTTTCGCAACTGTAAAACGACTCTAGAAGCTGTTACGTTGATACGAGATGTGTACCGTGTCGCTGCTTTTCAATTATCTGAGAAACAACATCATTCATTAGTAGATGAGCTTATTAAAAAAACCTTGCCACAAGGGGACGAGAGCGATAGACAATATGCTTGCGACCTAAAACAAGGCTTCAATAACATTAAAGAGAATAATCCCCTTCCTTATGCCAACGTCATTGGTTATGAAGCTATCGACAAGCTGGATGAAGAGGTAAAAAAGCATGCTGAAGAGCTTAAAGAGCTGGTAGAGAGCGATGAGCAGATCATCGTTAAAGGGCTGAAAACTGTTCCTATCAATCAGTTGCCTAAAGAGTTCCAAAGCATACGCCGACGGCAGGGCTCCGATAAAGAGTTGTTGAAGGCAGCTTATCGCTGGTACAGCAAAGGAAGCTTTGCCAATGGCGATAATGATGCCGTCGATAACCAAATTGGCATCTGCCAAGCAAATATGACGCGTCTGCAGCTGTTGCAAGACGAAAATAAGGGGGCTCAAGCTGCTATACAGGCGCTGCGCAGCCTAAAACAGCAGCGCCAGCTGCTGCTGAGCGACTATGATAAGCAAGGTGCTGATAAGGGAAAAGTTGCCGAGCAGCTCAAGGCTGTGGAGATGCGCTGGTGTCGCGAATCGCTGCGCCTACAAGATTGCCTAGGCCGCTGTCAAAGCACCTCTCATCTGCAGCGGCTTTCCAGCAGATTACAACGTCATAAACGCAAAATTATCTACTTGCAGCAGCGCCTAAATATGGTTTTGCGCAAAAATCAGATAGATGCTCTTGATCAGATAATCTCTAACCCATCCATGCTCAAGCAGCTGCGTATGGGCCTAGGAAAAACAAAAGTTCTGCTTCCTTTTGCCTTGGAGATACTCGCTTCAGAAGGCTATAACGTCATAGGAATGGTGCCGAAAGAGCTATTCACGACAAATTTCGATGAGATGGATGCAACAACGCGCTTGATATTCGAGCTGGCGGGAAATCGCTTCTGTTTCAGCAGCAACGATGTCCCTCGGCCTTTTTCCGAGGCAAGCCTCTATCAGCTATCACAACAGTGCGCCGACTTTTTGCGCGCTGCTGCTAAAGGGGAATATATCCTGACGACCATTGAGTCTACAGCAGCATTGAGGAACAAAATCGAGGAGGTAAAGGCCTCGCGAGCGCAGCTATTGAAAGAGTACGGTAAGTTGTCTGATAACAATAGTGAAGAGCTAAACGGGCAGCGTGCAGGGCTATATGGCAGGCTTGTTGACCATCAGATGGTCTTAAATATGCTCTATAGCGTTAAAAAGCTCTTTAAGCATGAAAATACACGACTCATTGTCGATGAAGGAGACCAGGTGCTGCGCCCCAATTATAGCGTCAACTCCGAGCCTGGAGGGGAAAAAAACGAGCTGCCACCTCCCTTGTCTGAGACGGTATCGGCAATATTTGCGATGATTCGCGATGAGCCAGGCCTCCAGGAAGTGAAAAATGCTATAAGAGATAATAATCAAATTGCCCTGAAAGAAAAGCAGGTGAACGACCATCTTGAAAAGATAGGGGCAATATGGCTAAAGGGCTGTTATACAAGACTTCCAGAAAAATGGCAGAGCGCATCAGAGCAAAAAAAGATCGTCATATGGCTGGCAGGAGGGAGCTCTCCTTTTAGTAGAGAAGATCTCAAGGAACTAGGAGCTTTTGCTACAGAGCTTGCGATGATGAGCAGGGCCCTCAATAGCGGCTTGCGCGCCTCTTTCAAAATGAAGGTGGGCGGTAAAGCGGCACAAGACTTCACACATCACGTCATCGGTGTCCCCGCCTCTCAAGGCGTTCCTTCGCCGAAGACTAGGTATAGCGATCCTCTTATGCAGCTTTGCCTGACGCATATGGTCGCTATGTATACGCCGCCCGGAGAGCCCTTCTTATCGAGTGCCATAGGCGAAATATATGACACCCTAAAGAAAGATAGCGCCAATGCACAAAAGATAGGGAACAAAAAAATCCTCTATGAGGAAGCTATCAATAAATTAGGTGCGTTGATCAAAAAGCAGCGTGAAGGCGAGAGAGTAGACTGGGCTACAGCTCTTGCAGGGCAAGAAAACTGGCAGCTACTGGTGCGGGCGGAGTGTGTGCCGCTGACTGTCGGGCGCGGGCTTATCTATATCGCTCAGGCAGAGACGAGCAGCGCCGTTCAGCATGTGCTAAAGGGTGCCAATCTCATCGTTTTGACAGGGACGGCAACGCGTAACTTGGCCCATGTCATCGGGAGCAATGGCAATAAAAAAGGACTGGAGGGGTTGGAACATGAGGGACGCCAAAGCACCGCAGAAGTGGTATATCGCTTGGCAAAGAGTTCACCCCAAGGGCTCGATACTCCCATCGATTACTATCCTGTTGATAGGCAGCAGGCTTGGGAACAGTTTAAATCTTTCGCCAAAAAAGATAGCGGAACGAACATCCTCATCAATCAGGCTGGGGTTTGTGACCAATACACCCAAAGGCAGATTGTCGCCGGGCTCCACGAGGTAGCTAAGCGCCCTATTGTCTTTCTCGACTCAGAGACAGGGGAGAAATTAGTATGGATAGGGGGCATCAAGAAGACAAAAGAATATGAAAAATTGACGCCAGAGGAGACAAAAGAGGCTTTTTTCTATTATCAATGTACTCGTGGGGTGCACTTCGACATCCCTACAGGTTCTTCTGGAGTCTTGATGCTGCTGCCTACGGTAACCGCTGACGATCGCGACCAAGCAGCCTACCGCGCTAGGGAGCTAGGAGAAGGGCATAATATCAGGCCCTATATCTCTGAAAGGCAGTGGGAAGAGTTTGGTGGAGGGCAGAAGTCGGTGACTCTTGCCGATGTTTTGCGAGTTAACCATGAGAATACGGCAAAAGAAGAGGCCCAAAGCGATCTAGAAGCCTATAAGTTACATCTGAACGGCATTGTCATCGCAGCAGCAGAGGATATAGAAGAAGCAATACAAGCAGAGCAGCGGGGGAAACTGCGTAGCCACTGGTTGAGGCAGGATAAAAGGCCAGACTGCTTAAAAATTATGGAGGGAGAAGAATTCCTAGCGGAGCTATTTCGCACTCTTTTTATTCAAGAGGGTGGCAATGAGCTGTACCTAGAAGGGCTAGCAATAGAGCTAGATCGAGGAGAGAGGGTCGTGACTCAGCAGTACCTTCTGGGGATAATTTCTCGCCTTGAAAGGCGTACAAAAAAATTCATCGATAAGATAGAGGAGGAAAACCTCAAAAAAAGTGAGCCGGCCAATTCACAGTTGCGAGAAATGTTAAAAATTGCCAAAGGCAAAATGGTCAAAATTCAAGAGCAATTAGTCAAAGAGAAAACGAAGATAGAGACGCAGTGGCAGAATATCTCCAAACAGGTTCCTGAGGTCGTGGCTGCTACAGCTTCCATAGTGGGGACGGTGGAGACAGAGGCAGAAAATGAAATGGAGGGAGAAAAAGAGCAAGAAACAGAAGCAGAAAAAGAGAGCATTCAGCGCGCTCAAGGTACAGCAAGCGTGCTCATGGCATGCGATGAGGAGATGGCAAAGAGTGTGACTACTCCTTTCAACTTCGAAGAAGGAGTAATTAGTGCTATGAACTCAATGCTATCCACACACAGTAAGTCGTCGGCTCATTGGCTTGTATTACCTGCTAGTATACCGACAGGTGGTGCTACGCCAGGCCAGGGAAGGCTGTCGCATGAGTTGATTGTAGCTATTTCTCCGAGTGTAAAAAAACAAGGATCCTTTCGCCAAGCTTCAGCCCTCGTCGTGCAATTTGAAAATAAAAATCACATCCTACTCGCCGATGCTCAGGAAGGTATGGTATTCCTGACTGGCTATCAATGGGGAAGAGCCGCCGATATGCCGAAGATCCAACGAGCAGGCCTAATCACAATCGATGAGGCGGCAACAGGGGAGCTCAGCCTTAAGTACACAGTCGCTGCTCCAATGGTTATGGATTGGGAGAAGGAGTTTAATGAGGATGGGACGGTGCAAGCAGAATTACTGCTGGCCCTGCTTTCCGTCGGCATTGCGCAGCTGAGTGAGCCACAATGGGGGACGATAGACCATTATTGGCAGAACATATTGGATTTGGATCAGAAGAGTATATGGCAGAAAAAATTTGAAGAAATGCAAAAAACTAACCCTACCCTGTTTAAGGCCATAGCAGACCACCTGTGGGATAAGCCCCAGTCCAAACAGCTGGCGCTGGGAGGAGGGGCCGTTCTGCCAAAACAGGAAGAACATGCCGGGACGAAATACCGCGACGAGGCTCAAGCATGGGCAGCTATACAAGAGGCGTATAACAACGACAAAATGCTGAATGTTAGGGTGTGGGTAAGTAAGAATGTCGAAGATGTTATTCACATAGATATTAGAGCGTGGACAAAAAATCTCATAAACATGAAAAAGTGATTTTCCCCTTTACATCGCGATAAAGAGCCGTTATGCTCGGCGAGGACAATCGATTGCTGTCAAAGGTTTTATGCAGAAAAAGCCACACACTCCCCTGCCAGAAGAAAATAAGATCCTTCAGCTTCTAGAGGAAAATCGCTATGCAGATTGGGTAGGGAAAAATGGACGCCTAGCGGTGGCATTGCTAGCGGGATTTATCATATTCCTCGTTATTATCTTCCGCTTTGGCCTGGCGACTACGGAACGGGGAGAAGGCGATTTCTCTCGAGCACAGCTTCTTTTTGTCGCAGCAGAGCGCGCTGCCGACGCGGCAGACATACAGCAAACCTATGCGTTGCTACAGCAGCTCAGCCAGCTGATGGAGGCGCATCCGTCGCTACATGCAAAATATGACGGAGCCATTGCCCAGCGCCTGCTGGCGCTAGAGCAAGGAAAAGAGGCCGAGCCTTATGCACAGAGGACGCTCATGCGCACGCGCTCCGATCAGTTGGTATTATTTAGGAGCTATGCTGCTACGACCCTTCTCATCGGCATAGGTGAGCATAAGCAGGCTCTCGAGGCTGCTAACGCCCTGGCTAAGGAGCTGGAGCAGGCCGAATTGGCTGGAACAGCAGAGCCTATGCTCGCTGCCTGCAATCAGCTGCGCCGCGCCGCTTTAGAGCATAAGGTTGGCAGCGCTGCTGGCGAGCTGGCAGCTTTGCATAGCTATAGCCAGCTCTCCCAGCGCTATGGCAGCGAGGTGACCCCACTCTCTTCCCTTGCCATTGGACAGGTAGACCTCAAGCAATACATCCAAGAGCGCCAGCGGCTCCTCGCCGATGTTTCATCTAGAGCGCCCTTGCGTTGAATTGTCCTTACTATTTGCGGGTAACGATCAGGAAAAGAGGATTTTCGGTCAGAGTCCCTCTCTGTGATCCCTGCGGTAATTTGGTTCATCCGGTTTTGTAGGCCAGTTTATGTAGCGCAGGCTAAAGCCCACGCTACATCTCCTACAAAACCGGATGAACCGGTAATTTATCATTTTTACCAAGGTGAGGTTCTAAAATGTAAAGGTCATTCCTGCTTCTGCCATTTCTATTTCTATGTTGCTTTCACTCGATGCCGCTGCGGTGTGCTGTAGGCTCTCTTGTAGGGAAGAGGGCTTGTGGATTTGTAGCCAGGCTTCTATCTGCGCTTGTAGCCCTACATCGGGTAGACAATCCGATAGAGAGAATTCTTGGTAGGTAAGTGGACATATAATCCTGCCGGTAACTTTATTTACTAGGCGTTGGAGGGTGGTGCGGTCGTAAGTCTGCCTGGAGGGAGTTGTACAAGGATTCCTCATAATGTCGAGAGAGACAGCGTCGGTATATTCGTTGGGAGGCTCGGCTTCTGCTCGCCCTGTGCTCTCTTGTACTGTTCCTTGAAAGATAGTGCCTACAGAGCCATTGTCTTGTACAATAACGACGCCTCCAGCGACTTCAAAGGCAACCTCTGCGACATGGCCCCCCGCAATGATGACCCTCTGAGGTTTCTGCTCAACTTTACTGTTATTATTGTTGTTGCTGTCAATATGAGCAGTTTGTCGATGGCGTTGTCGCTCGATAAATTCAAACGCCGCTTGAACGGTCGTTTTATCTTTTGGTATTATTAGATCGTCGACTTTGATCTGGTTATTGTACATATTTAGCGTGCCCACGCCGTTGCTCGCCGATATGATGATCCCATTCATGGTCATCAGGTTCATATTGCGCATTCTTTGCTGCAGGTCACCAAAGTGTATGCAATAATTGCTTCCCTCGCGAATGATGTGTAAGCGGCCGCTTTGAACAGCCTGTACCAAAGACAAGATATTGCTCGGAATATCTCCTGAGGCCTCTGTTCTCGCAATAGTTGGCGCCTGCAGGGGGGCTTCGAGCACCAATTTATTGATATGGCTATTGACCAGCTTCATCTCGCTGTTTTTCGCCGTTAGTGTCTGCTGTACGACAGAGTTTATTACCTTTACAGCATTTCCGGTAACATTATGCAGTACGGTGCAGTCTTTGAGGGTAATTTCCAACGCAGTTACATTGTCCACACTGGGGCAAAAAGAAAGGTTTGCGCTGCGGGTGGCTTCAATGGCCCCTAGGGATGCACATTGGAAAGCTATAACATCTTGGGCGCTGACCGTCCTGATGGCCCAGCAGCTTTTCAGGGTGACGCCATAGGTACTCTTAATGGATTCTAGATAGCTATTCGTTGCTTCTAGCTGCGCGCATGTGACCTGCGATACTGTAGAGGCTGCCATTTCGATATAATTTTTGGATTGCAGTTGCTCGATATCGCACTCGGCAGCTTGAACCTGGCCATGTGCATGTATAGTATGTAGCCCTTTGATGGCTTTTAACTCTACATAACTACCGCTATGAATAGAGGCGATCTCCGAGTTAGTGGCTTTAATAAAACCTTTAGCTTCGACACGCTTCAGCTGTGTGATGCCTCTTAGCTCTGCATAGCTTTTGGTAGATATGTTAGCTATTTTTGACTCCTTAGCGAGGACGAAGCCTGAGGCCTCGACACTGCCTACATCGCACCGTTTTATCTCGACATAACTGCCGCTCTTTAGCTTAGCAATGGTAGAGATTTGGCAATCGCAAAAACTCTTGGCTCTCACCTCATCTATGCGGCATTCTTGGAGCTGGCAGTAGCTATGTGCATCTAAGATTGGGGCGTTGATCTTCTCCAAATCGGCAAAACTTTTACAGGAAAGCGGTGAGTTAAAAGAGCGATTTTTTTCTTGTAGATAGGAGTTGGTATGGAAGCCATTTTCACAGGCAGTAGAGGCTTTCGAGGAGATCGTCGATGTATACATAGAATGTTTCCTTTTGGTTTAAGAATCGTAAATGGTAACTATTCATTTTTTGAAATAGGCGTTATAGATAAGACGCCAGCGCAGGGAGCCTGTAGCAGCCTCTCGGGCATATGAGGCTATAGCTTGGCTAGAGAGGCAGGCAAAAGAGGCGATTTCCTCGTCGCGCAAGCGCACCGCTACAGCTTCTGCCCTGTCTTTTTCCTGTATCACCTCGGCAATATTTTTCAGGCAGCGTTGCAGCTGCTTATGCCGCCAGAAAAGGCGCAGGGCCCCTATGGCGACAAGGGTTAAGCCAGCAGCTTTGAGCCAGCAGCTTGCAGCAACGGCTTGGAGTGCGCCGCTGTATAGGCTGTAGAGGTCTACGCCGATGATAGCCAGCAGCAAGAGGATGAGCAGCAGGCTCTCTTTGCTAGATTGTACCAGGCCGCCAAGCAGGCGTCGCAATGGCGCGCAGGATAGATTATAGGCCAGCAGCTCTTCAAATTTAGGCTCGTTGAGCATCATGCGGCATACATGGACGAGCTCATGGGCGATCAGCTCGTCGCGGCCATATATCCCTAGATAGTAGGCTTTTTTTTTGAAGGCCGTACGCAGTTGCAGCAGGGCAGCGGTAGGGGCTCCTTCCTTAAGCTGGAAGATACAGGCACAGCCGCCATGCCAAGGCGCTAGCCGGAAGTTGCTAAAGAGCAGCAGTGCCCAATCCGGCGCTAGGTCGTAGCGCTCCATCAAACAATCCAGGGCTGTGGGGCAGCACTCTTTGCAGCTCAGCAGCGCCGTCTGCATGGACGACTCCTCAGCGGCTATTGGCAGGACGTTTCTGAGGTCTAGGCAGTAACCAACGCGTTGGAGAAAGGCATGTTCTTCTTCATGCGCTCCTGGAATAAAGCCGCGCCGGTGGTATTCTAGGAGCATCGCTTCATCCACGATGGCTACGTTGCAGGCGCTGCGCCGGCTTTGTTTGCCTCAGCTGTTTTTCGAGCAAATATCTCCTCATCTGTAAAGATAAGATCTTCATTATTGGCTGAAATGAGGCAGCGCCGCCCCTCTTTCGGGTGGTTTAGTAGCCAAATAGAGAGAGGATCTTCTAGATACTGCTCGATAGTGCGGGTCAATGGGCGCGCGCCCATCTCGGGTTGGAACCCTTTATTTACTAAGAAGTCTTTGGCCTTATCATCTAAGGTGATGTACAAGTCGCATTTTTCCAGTCGCTGTCTTAGCTTGGCGATTTCAATGCTGATCACTTGGAGCAGCTCGGGGCGCTGTAGTGGTTGAAAGATAATGACATCTGTCAAGCGGTTGAGAAACTCTGGCTTGAAGAATTTTTTCACTTGAGAGTCAATTTGTTCTTTCATCTTGTCGTAGCTTAGGTTGGCGCCGACTGCGCCGAAGCCTACTTCACTACTTTTTCTGATTAGGTCTGCGCCCAAATTGGATGTCATGATGACGACAGTATTGCGAAAGTCCACTTCACGCCCTTGAGCATCGGTAAAACGTCCGCGATCCATAATCTGAAGCAAGACATTGAGGGCATCGGGATGAGCTTTTTCTACTTCATCAAAAAGAATGACACTATAGGGGCGTTGGTTTACCCGTTTTCCCAGCTCGCTGCCCTCTTCATGGCCGACGTACCCCGGTGGTGAGCCTGTCATGCGGCTTACGGCGAATTTTTCCATGTATTCAGACATGTCTATCTGAATTAGGGCATCTTCTCCGCCAAAGAGGTGTATCGCTAGCATGCGCGCCAGCAGTGTCTTGCCGACGCCTGTGGGGCCGAGGAAAAGGAAGGAACCGATGGGGCGGCGTGGATCTTTTATGCCGGCGCGGCTGCGCCGCAGCGCCCTTGCCATTCCCTTGATCGCTTCGTCTTGCCCGATGATATGTTCGCGCAGGATTTCTTCGATCTTGAGCACTTTCTGCGTCTCGCCTTCTGTAAGTCTATGCAGAGGAATTCCTGTCTGCTTGGCGATTACTGCTGCGATATCGTCTTCATCTACGAGCACTTCATTTTCTTCTTTGGTGATCTCCCATTCTGTACGGCGCTGCTGGAGCTTTTCTCTCAGGGTCTTTTCTTTATCGCGGTATTTGGCTGCCTTCTCATACTCTTGCTTGCCGATAGCTTCGTCGCGTAAAATGCGCGTCTCCTCGATATCTGCTTCATATTGGGCGATATCTGCAGGCTCTTTCATTACGGCAATGCGCATCTTAGCGCCAGCTTCATCGAGCAGGTCTATGGCCTTATCGGGTAGGAATCGGCCAGGAATATAGCGGTCGGATAGGGAAGCTGCCGCCTGTAAAGATTGGTCTGTATAGTGGCTCTTGTGGTGTTCTTCATATTTTGTTTTGAGCCCTTTAAGGATTTCTATGGTTTCTTCCACCGTGGGGGGGCGCACATGGATCTTTTGAAAGCGACGCTCGAGGGCGGCATCTTTTTCTATCTGCTTGCGGTACTCTTCGCTCGTGGTGGCGCCGATACATTGAATTTCTCCGCGCGACAGCGCGGGCTTAAGGATATTGGAGGCATCGATAGCTCCTTCTGCCGCTCCTGCGCCGACAATGGTGTGCAACTCATCGATGAAGAGAAGAATATTGCCGCTTTTTTTTACCTCATCCATTACCGCCTTAATTCTCTCTTCAAATTGTCCGCGGTACTTTGTCCCTGCAATCATCAGGGCGAGATCTAGGGCTATGAGTTTTTTCTTGCGCAGGTTGTCGGGAACTTCGCCTTTGACGATAGCTTGGGCGAGCCCTTCGACAATAGCAGTCTTTCCCACCCCTGCTTCGCCGACGAGTACAGGGTTATTTTTGCGGCGGCGGCATAGGATGAGGATGAGCCTTTCAATTTCCTCTTTGCGCCCGATAACGGGATCCATTTTTCCCTCACGGCTAATTTCCGTTAGGTCGTAGCCATAGGCTTTTAATGCCGGCGTCTTCTCTGACATGGCGGCCGTTGTGCCATGGCCCGCATTGGGGCCTTTTGCTTGTGCTGAGGGCGACGGCTGGGAGGTAGGTGTTATCGTTGTTCCGCCGATGGGGGGAAGCTGTAGGTTGAAGGTCTCGAGCTCTTTGAGGATCTCTTTGCGCACCTCCTTGAGGTTGACGTTGAGATTTTCGAGCACCTGGGCTGCAACGCCGTCCGTCTGGCGAAGAAGGCCCAAGAGCAGGTGTTCCGTCCCTACATAGTTGTGGCCGAGGTTTGCTGCCTCTTCGTTGGCGTATTCAAAAACCTTTTTTACTTTGCCTGTCAGGGCAGGGTCGCCATATACCTGAATTTCGGGGCCATAGCCGACGACCTTTTCTACTTCATTGCGCCCCGTTTCAAAGTCAATGTTAAGGTTGTGTAGAACATTGACAGCGACGCCTTGGCCCAGTTTTAGCAGGCCTAAAAGGACATGTTCCGTTCCCAGATAATTGTGATTGAGCCGCTGTGCCTCTTTTTTTGCCAGCTTGATTACTTGCTTTGCACGATTGGTAAATTTATCAAACATGGACTCACCGAAGTAATCTGAAATCAACTTCTCTTCATAAATAGAAATTTTAACTTCTGATAGCTTTTTTTGCAAACAGAGGCGGAGAGAATTAAAAGAATAAAAAAAATAGTGGAAATTTGCTAGGATCGCAATCAAGGTACGGAGAAGGTAAACATGCCGAGCAGCGACTCTTCTAGTGAGTCAGATCAGAGCAAAAAGCTCTCTGCAGCTATTCACACAGAAGGGAAAAAATTTCACGAATACTACATGTGGCTGGAAAAAGCAATGGCTCCTGCTTTTTTCAAAGATGTCGGCTCAGAGCATATCATTCTCATCACCCACAGTTTAATGGGTTTTCATTACCAGCAGTATTTCTCGGCTATTAATCTTAAGTCTACAGCTATAGCTATGTGCTTGGATAGTCCCGATGCGGACTTGCGCTTGCTCAAAGGCTATGCTTTGTATGGCATCAAAAACTACCAAGCCTACGTCTCGCTGTTGCCAGCGCCTTTTCCCCGCGTTGCCGCACGGCTGCGCATCGCCACCATTTATTTTACCGAAGCTATAGAGACCGCTCGCCTACCCTTTCCTGCTGAAACGCGCAAGAGTTTGCGCGTTATGGTTAAGCAACGCAATCCTGAGATGAGCGACGAGGAATTCGCCCTTCTTATGGAGGGTATGAATACCCGTTTTTTGCGCTCGCTTCCCCTGGAACGCCTTATCCTCGCCCTGGATATGTTTTTTCGCGCTAAGACGCGCGACAACTGTCAGTATGAGGTGCGGTACAATGAAGAGTGGCAAGAGGCTGGTGAAGCTTCTATGCAAATTGTCTTGGCATGGCGCAACACTCCTAAGCATAACTTTCTTTACCACTTAGCCCGGGTAATCCAGCGCAATAAGCTAGTGATGCAGCACGTCAACGCCACTTATATCAACCCCTATGGCAAGCAAAACATTCTTGTCATGGCGCTATGGCTGCATGGCGGCGATGGCAAGGCTGCCTGGGAGGCCACCGATGTCACAGCATTTTTGCGCGAGTTGGCTACCGTCAAATATTTTGCTAGCTTTGATCTCATCGACGAAATGCTCGTCAAAAAGGAGGTCATCACAGGCGGTGCGGCAAACTTTCTGCGAGCTTTAGTCGATTTTGTCCATCAAATCCTTGTCCACGTAGATCCCAATCTCTATAGCGTAGACCAGATCGAGGAGGCGCTCTGTCGCCATCCCGAGCTTACCGTAAGGCTTTGGGATACTTTCCAGCTGCGCTGTGACCCTGAAAGCTGCAGCTATAAGGGCTATGCTGCCATACGCGAGCAGCTGCTTGCCGATATTAGCAAGCTCGATACAGGGCAGGAGATGAACGATAGGCGCCGCAAAAATGTGCTGCTGCAGGGGATGAATTTCATCCATCATATACTAAAAACAAATTTTTTTCGGATGAATTATACAGCCATCAGCTTCCGCATGGATCCCGCATATCTCAATCAGCTGCCCTTTGATCGTGTGAAAAAATTCCCGACACTTCCTTATGGCATTTTTTTCATCAGAGGAATGCATTTTTTTGGCTTCCACCTCCGCTTTAAAGACTTAGCGAGAGGCGGCGTGCGCACGGTGTTTCCAGATCAGCGCGAACAGAGCATCGCCGAGCGCAATAACGTCTTTACGGAATGCTATAATCTCGCCTATACACAGCAGCTAAAAAATAAAGATATCCCCGAAGGCGGCGCCAAAGGGGTTATCTTCCTCAAGCCCTATGAACAGCTGGAGTCCGAGGCATATATCCTCAGCAAAGAGTTAGAGATTGGTGGCATCCCCCCCGATGAGATTGATAGGAAAATGCGGATATTTCACGAAGAACAGATGGCGGAATATCTGGAGCATGCGCAGCGCTCCTTCATTGAAAGCTTGGTTACCATTGTCAACTGTAATGAGGATGGCAGTATTCGCGCAAAATATATTGTCGACTACTGGAGGCGCCCAGAATACATATACCTCGGCCCGGATGAAAAAATGTATGACCCCATGATCACATGGATCGCCGAGTTTAGCAGGAAATATGGCTATAAACCCGGTAGCGCCTTTATTTCCGGAAAACCTAAGCTGGGGATCAATCATAAGGAGTATGGAGTCACATCTTTGGGCTTGCATGTATATGTGGAGGCAGCGCTGCGCTACATGAATATCGATCCGCAGCGGGATCCTTTTACAGTAAAAATGGCTGGCGGCCCCGACGGCGACGTTGCGGGCAATCAGATATGTAATTTACATCGCTACTGCCGCAATACAGCGCGCCTTATTGCTTTGACAGATGTATCAGGAACCATCTATGACAGCCAAGGTCTAGATTGGGATCTGCTCGTAGAGCTTTTCGCTCAGGCAAAGCCCATCAAATACTATCCACCCGAAAAACTCAGCGAAGGGGGTTTTCTCGTCAATAAGGAAGCAAAGCGCAGCCAATCGGCGTTGATACAACAGACCCTATGCTGGCGTATGCAGCAGGGCAAGCTCGTAGAAGAGTGGCTATCGGGAAGCGATATGAACTACCTTGTGCGCCATAATGTCCACAGCGCATATGCAGACATCTTCATTCCAGCAGGGGGGCGGCCGCGTACCCTCAATGAATTTAATGTCACCGATTTTCTCGATGAAAAAGGCTCCCCCACTGCCAAGATTATCGTCGAAGGGGCCAATCTCTATATAACGGCTGGCGCCCGCCATTTTTTAGAAGAAAAAGGCACCATGATCATCAAGGATAGCTCGGCGAATAAAACGGGGGTGATATGCTCCTCCTATGAGGTGCTCTGTGGCCTTACCCTCGGTGACGAGCGTTTTATCGCCAATAAAAAAGAACTCCTGGGAGAAATATTGGCCCAGTTAAAAATTTGCGCCGCCGATGAAGCCGATCTGTTGTTTCGCACGCATAAAAGAACAGGACGCTATCTCACCGATATTTCTGAAGAGATATCCCAGCGCATTAACCAGTATACCTATCAGTTGCTCGATTACTTAGAGCCACTGCCCTTGTCATCTAATCCTGACGACCCTATGGTGCAATGTTTTCTCCGCTATTGTCCCATGAGTTTGCGCAGCCGCTTTGCCGAAGAGCTGATGCGCGAGATCCCCGAGCTCCATAAAAAAGCTATCATTGCCTGCCATATCGCTGCCCAACTCGTCTATCGGCGCGGCGTCGACTGGCAGCCGACTATTGTGGATATCTTGCCGCTATTGCTTGCTCACCGCGAAATCTAAGAATTTGTTCAAAAGGTGCTGAGAGGGTGTCTGGAAATTATAATTGCCCCCGGGCAGCGTCAAAGCTCTCGCGGTTGAGAGATCGGCCATGTGTAACTGTTCAGCCCCCTTAACATCGTGCCCGTGTGCGTGCCCGTGCCCGAATGAAATTAATTATCCACAGTGACTGTCTCGGCAGGTTTTTAGCTTTTATTAATGCTTTCAAGCCTTCTAGACATTACTGAAAACATAGGTAAGTATATCCAAGCCTCTGTTTTGTGAGGTAAGGTTTCACTTTGATAAATGGTTCAAGATGTAGCGCAGGCTGAAGCCACGCTACATAAACTGGCCTACAAAACCGGATGAACCAGAAGAGCGATATTCAAATGGGCGACAATTGTTGCTATGTATAGCTACCAAATGGGGTTGTATGGGGCGGATACTACCCCACTTACGATCTCTCAACCTCGGGGGGGCTTTGACGCCGCTCAGGAGCAGTTGTAGTTTCCAGATACCCTCTGAGGGAAGGGGTCTCTTTATCTTTGAGCAATATGTTGAGAAAGATGCGCATCACGCTGGAGCTACTTCCGCCAATAGCTATGCTTAGAGGTACCGCCACGGGGAGGCCTGTGCCCCAGGTAGCTACCGCAGCTGCGGTAATTGTTGTTCCAATCAGGATAACATTGACGAATAAAGAGGTTGTACGGCGAATGAGGGCCCTATTGTGATTGACCACTTTAGTATCTATCAGGGCGCAGCGATATTGCAATATAGCCGCTGTAGAAGCCGGTTGCTGTTCATATTCTTTGGCATTTTTTTCTATTTTCTCCCATTTCTCTTTTCCTTTTTTCAGCGGCCTAGAGAGAAAATTTCCCTTTTTTTTCTTTATCAACGCTTTTATCGTTTCGGACTTCTGTTCAGTCTGCCCTAGAGCCTGTTTTTTTGCCTCTATCTTCTCCATTTTTTTTGAAATCTTGGCTTCGCCCTTTTCGCTCACTTTGCCCCATTTATTTTGTAATCCCTTCAACTTCTCGTCGTAATGAGCCTCTATCGCTTGCTTCTGTTCTTGATTAACTACCACGCTGTCCGTAGTCTTACTAGTAGCTGTTAACTCCTCCCAGGCCGCTATTGCTGCCAGAGCTTTTTCTGCGCCGTCTCCCCTTTTTCTTTCTTTAGCGATTATCTTTGCCTCTTTATCTGTTATTATTTGTTTTACACTACTTTTAACTATTTTTTTTGCGCCTGCAATATTTTCACTGTTTTCCTCGTTTTTCTCTACATTCACAACTTTTACTATTTCATTTTTTTTGTCTAATATATGTCTAATTTTTTCATTTATTTTTATTTTTTGTGCAGGGCTGATATTACCGGGTTTTATCTTTCCTTGTAACTTCTGAACGCGCATCTCGTACCGCTCGATCATTTCCTTTAAAGCAGTTATCTCTTTTTGTTGCAGTGAGTATTCTGGCGCACTTTCCCTGTAATTATTCAGTATTGTCCAGGCGGCGCGTTGTTCAGCCTTCTCTTTATCGACAGTTCGTTTGCTCCATACCCTAGCGATTTCCCTAGCATCTATGACGCCGGAAAAAAATATGGCAGGGGCAAAGATCAGCCCTTCTATCCCCGTCGCTACAGGGATTGTAATGCCTGTGAGTTTCAATATGTCTTCGGTGGCCTGAAAAACAGATGCCGCTATGGAAAAAATAGAAGCACCAGAGGTGAGCAGAGGCGTGGTGATCTTGTGCCAGTCGCCTTTTTTCGCCACAATCCTTTCTATACTAGTAGCGAAGTCAGACACAGCGGAGAAAAAGAAGAGCCCATTGAGAGTAATATCTATCCCTAAGAGCGCCGGTGTCAGTGCGGTTTGCTGGAGGAGAAGGTGGGCCCTGCCTCCCTCGCGGAATAGAGGTGTGAGAGTGGCTATTCCTTGCATGATAGACTCTGCAACTATCACCACGGCTGTGGCGAGGGCCGCCATTCGTCCAGTATTTTCTATCACTTCTGTAGGAGTCGTTCTTTCTCCGGCTGGTTCCGTTTGTGAAGTGGAAATATTAGCTGTAGTATTGGGGTTTATTTCTAAAAAAGCATTATTTCTTATTTCTGCGTCCATACGAATATCATTAAAAAGATAGAGATTAAAATAAACTACTTCATATTATTATTATAACTTTTTTTTATAAAAAAACTATTCCAAAAGTGCAGCTATTAATTTCGCCCTTTTTCTCGCCTCTGCATCCTCTAAACACTGTTCTCAGAAGGCTGTACCCCAGTGAACGGATACCATTCTATGAGCACTTATGCCATTTGAAGTGCGAAGAGAGCTTCTTAGGCTAGGACCCTGCAGCAATTCCCCATGATTTTGAAACGCCCTCTTCAAATAGCTGCGAACGGCCCTCCAAAAAACTTATTCGCAAACGTGTGGCTTTTTTCCAGAACAATGCACCAAGCTCATAACATAATGAAGACGAACATATGCGCTTACAGCATATCCTTAGACGCTGTTTGAAATCATGGGGAATTGCTGAGGACCCTGTTTTTTTCTGGATAAGGATTAGCCCTTTATTGTATAAGTGGGCGGTAAGGGACTCATTTGTAACTGTCTGCTCTAGAAGCCGGTAAAGCCTCTATTTTTTCCGGTCTCCAGAACAGACATTTGCCAATACAATGCGAAAGGCTCTCTATCTTCCGGCAGAGCGCTGGAACATAGCTGCTGTTTATACCGAGGCTCTGTACCCCCTCTCGTGGCGCTCCTCCTTAGGGCTTGTCTAAGAGGGTCTCTGGAAATTATAATTGTTCCTGGGCGGCGTGAAAGCTCCTCAACCCCGGGGCTTTGACGCCGCCCAGGAACAATTATGATTTCCAGACACCTCTAAACCACCCCTTGCTGAGCGGCCGCTGAGCGGTCATTGCATATCTTAAATCGTAGGGCTCGGACAATAAACAGCGCTTCGCAGCGGCGGGCGTACAGCAACTTACAGGATTTCCCACATATGCCCCTATCGCAGGTAACAGGAAAGATAAGGGCCTCGGTGAGAAGCACCATCACACTTTTGTGTAAAACAGCTGTCCTAGAGAATGGTTGTGAGGTTATGCTTAAAAATTTTTATGCCAAGTCATGGCTGCAGCTATGAATGGAGAACAGAGCATAGCAGACGGCTCTAATAGTCGCCGTTTCCTCCCTTTTAGCCATCTGGTATATAAAGAGTAAGGTTCCAAAGCAAGTAGTTCCTCTCTCGGCAGACAATCCCTTGTTTATACAGCAAGGAAAGCTGTGGTGGCCTGTATGTCCTTGTATCATTCGCTCCAGAGCCTTTCGTCCATAAAACCAAAAAGGTGCTCCCATGGACGAAATTTTGCTCAACATAGAATCCAAAGAGATGCGCTATGCCCATCTGCGCAATGGCCAACTGCATGACCTCATCATCGAGCGCAAGCGCGATCGCTTGCTGCCGGGCGATATATACCGCGGAGAGGTCGTCAACACGCTGAAAAATATCCAATCTGCATTCATTCGCATCAACGAAAGAGAAAATGGTTTTATCCATATCTCCGATATTTTTGAAAATACCAAGAAATTCGAGCAAATCTACGATATGGATTTCGACTTGGATTTCGATATCAATGCTGTGGGCGAGAGCTCCAAGCAAAACCTCCATATCGAACAGCTGATGAAGCCGGGCCAGGCTGTACTTGTTCAAGTTGTTAAAGAGCCCATAGGCACCAAGGGGGCGCGACTCACTTCAAATATATCCATTGCAGGGCGTTACCTGGTTCTTCTTCCCAACTCATGCCACCGCGGCGTCTCGCGCAAGATAGAAGAAGGCAGCTCACGCGACCGCCTCAAGCGGCTCATACGCTCTTTTGAGATGCCAAAGGAGATGGGGCTCATCTGCCGCACGGCAAGTGCTAAAGCTACTGAAGAGCAGCTGATCAGCGAAGCTCACGAGCTCTTTAAAATCTGGCAAGGGATCATTGAAAAATTCAACCAATCTTCAGAGCCGTGCCTACTCTATGCGGAGTCCGATCTGATCCAGCGCGCCTTGGTGACGGCGGTAAATAAGCGTGTAGACCGCTTGCTCGTCGATGACCAGGCGGTATACCAAGCCTGTAAGCTTTTGTATGCCGGCTATACCAGTGAGCATCCCCTGCGGATTGAATACTACCGCGATAAGATGCCGATATTTGAACGATTTAATGTGGAAAGGGAGATAGAAAAAACACTGCGCCATAAGATACGCCTGCGCAGCGGTGGCTATCTATTCATCGAAAGCACGCAGGCGATGCATACGATAGATGTCAACTCGGGCCGCAGCGGCTCGGCAGATAGCGATGTAGAGGAGTCCCTGGTTCGCATCAACTTAGAAGCTGCTGAAGAGATCGCTAGACAGCTTAGGCTGCGCAATATCGGCGGCTTGATCGCGTGTGATTTTATCGATATGCGCCAGCGAAAAAATGAAAGGCGCATTCTCGAACGTCTGAAAGATGGTATGAAAGAAGATTCTGCTAAATGTACGATCCTGGGTATGAACGAATTTGGTCTGGTGGTGATGACGCGTCAGCGTACACGCGGCACTCTCAGCCAGACAATTTTCTGCGACTGCCCTTATTGCAATAGTAGCGGCATGGTAAAGAGCCACGAGAGCGTTTACATTGAGATAGAGAGGAGCTTAAAAAAGGCCGTGGACTTTTACGAGCAATATGCCCTGCGCCTGGTTATCCACCCCGAGTTGGATCGCTATCTCCAAGGCGCTGATAGGGAATTTTTGACCAGATTGATGGAAGAGCGCCATGGCCGTCTACACTGGAGTACCGATGATAGCCTCCATATCAACGACTTTTACCTCTACTCCACGATCACAAATAAAGAGATCGGAACGTAACGTGGCACCCTATCTCTCCCTGCTGAAAGAATATGAACAGCAGGGGCGTTTGCCTCACCAGGTAGCGGTGGCTTTACGCCATTTTTACCACAGCTATAGCCAGGCAGCCCTTTCCAATGGCTGCTCGCAGCAGCAGTGCGATGCATTGCTGTTGAAATATACATCGCTTATCGATGAACAGATCGCTCACCCTTTTCATTTCGCCCCTTTTCACCTACGGATCAAAAAACCTGTAGACTACTATCGCTTTGGTCTCGACCTTTTCCGCCCCCTTATCCTCTTCGACCAGTCGCATATCAACGGCCTTCCTCTGGTAGGGCGTATGGAGCGGCAGCTAGCCGCAGGGGAGAATGTAATTTTATTTGGAAATCACCAGATAGAACCCGATCCCCAGGTAATAAGTCTTCTGCTAGAAAAAGAGGCAGAGAAGGCTGGAACAGATTATGGACATTTTGCCGAGGAGATGATCTTTGTGGCGGGCCACAAGGTGACAAGCGACCCCGTAGCTGTTCCTCTTAGCAAGGGGCGCAATTTGCTCTGTATCTACTCCAAAAAGCATATAGACCATCCCCCAGAGAATAAGCAAGCGAAGATTATCCACAACCAAGCCACCATGAGAAAAATGAGTCAGCTGCTCGAAGATGGGGGCCGCTGCATTTATGTCGCCCCTAGTGGAGGGCGCGATCGCCCCGGAGCTAACGGCCACTTGCAGGTGGCAGAGTTTGACCCTCAAAGCATAGAGATGTTTTACCTGATGGCCCAGCATGCCGGCCGTGTCGCCCACTTTTATCCACTGGCGTTGGCAACATACCATATGTTGCCCCCGCCGGATAGCGTCCAGCGCACATTGGGAGAAGAGCGGCATGCCCGCGCTGTCGCTGTCCACCTCGCCTTTGGCGAGGAGATCGATATGGAGGCCTTTGCAGGCTCTGATGTTGTCGATAAAAAAAAAAGGAGGGCCTTGCGAGCCCAGGCCATTTGGCGCTCCGTTCAGAGCTCCTTTCTCGCCCTCATAGCCGACGACCCCCTCTATGCCTCTATTAAAACGTGTTGAACTTAGGTTTATGTAGCGTAGGCTTTAGCCTGCGTCGTCTAATAGCAATTGACAAGGTTGAAGCCAGTTTATGTAGCGTAGGCTTTAGCCCATACGCATAAAGCTAAGGAAAAGTTGTTTTAGCATATTTCACAATGTGGCTATTTTTTTTAAGCATGTCCATATATGCACCAAAACAATATTCATGCTATTGCTTTTTTTCGCGGCACCGCCTCTTCAAGCACTTTTAAGGCTGTTTTTCTTTTTCGTTGACCTGAAGGGCTGCAATCTGAAATGAGCCCAAAGGGCTCAAATTGCAACAGCCCAGGGCATCGCCCTGGGAAAGATTAGAAAAAAAAGGCAGCCTGAAGGGCTGCAATAACAGTAACTATTCAGATACCCTACCCCATCGAACACGGAGCGAGCTGAGCCAAAAATTGCGGATCGCGGCGAGGGCATAGCCTGAGCTCTGTCCAAAATGAATTTACAGAAACAAGGTTACACTACCGACTCGAGAGACGGTTGCTTAACTTATAAAATAATTTTTTCGTGAAATGTGAGCATATTGAAAATTTAGTGCAATACATTGTACTATAACAGCATGGGAAAGCAAGCGCATACAATTTTTAAAGACACCAGAATACGTAGGATGGTACAACGATCAGCGGCTTAAAGACAAGGCTCAAATCGAAGAGCGACTTTTACATATTCAAGCTGATGGCTATTTTGGAGCGCAT
>Ga0206859_1002_pt1 | contig 70076 bp, 61 predicted proteins | sample Alteio_BWOrgCont_47_FD_152882 | JGI IMG/M metagenome (GOLD analysis project Ga0206859, IMG submission 152882) | Enriched cells from forest soil in Barre Woods Harvard Forest LTER site, Petersham, Massachusetts, United States -... | ecosystem: Environmental > Terrestrial > Soil > Temperate forest >... | reverse complement strand
CTTGGCCGGCCATTGAAACATCGTCAGCAAGCAAGGATTGCATCGCCAGACGGACGGAATCTATCGTGCGCTCACCCATAAGGATGAGGTGCTTGCGCAGGTCTTCGAGTTCGTGATGAAAATAACGTTTCATTTTATAACCTGTATTTTATTGCATCAACCGAACCGGCCCGAGACGTAGGCCTCGGTTTGCGGATTTTTCGGGTTCATGAAAATTTGCTCGGTCGGACCGAATTCGATGAGGCTGCCCATATAGAAGAACGCCGTGTTCTCCGAAACGCGCGCGGCCTGTTGCATATTGTGGGTGACTATGACGACCGTATACTGCGACTTAAGCGCATGGATGAGTTCTTCAACTTTAGCCGTGGCGATCGGATCAAGCGCCGAACAAGGCTCGTCCATGAGCAAAATTTCTGGGCGCACCGCGAGCGCTCGGGCAATGCACAGACGTTGCTGCTGACCACCGGAGAGACCAGTGCCCGGGCGACTCAGGTGATCCTTAACTTCGTCCCATAGCGCCGCCATACGGAGGGACTCCTCGAGGCGCTGGCTAAGAAATGCTTTGTCGCGCACGCCATTGAGACGCAGACCCACCAGCACGTTTTCCGAAATGGAGAGCGTGGGAAAAGGGTTGGATTTTTGGAATACCATGCCAACACGGCGGCGCACCACCGTGGGGTCGATATGCGCCGCATAGAGATCTTCGCCCTTCATCAAAATTTTGCCGGTGTGGCGGGCTCCAGGCGTAAGCTCGTGCATGCGATTAAGCGCGCGCAAGGCGGTGGATTTGCCGCAACCACTGGGACCGATGATGGCCGTGACGCTCATTGCCGGGATTTGCAAATGAACGTTTTTGATGGCCTGAGTCTTGCCGTAAAAAACACTTAAGTCCTGAATGTCAAAGGCCACCTGCGCCTTGGCGGTTGGGGCAGACGCTGGAGCTGCCGGGCCAGGCTGAGGAGCCGGTGTCGGAGTGGATGTGGCAGACTCGGCCACAGGCTTGGCTTGGTCGCTCATGGAAAAAGGCTTTCTGGTAATAACGGGATTCATGGTGGTATGGCGAGTATCAAACATTAGCCTCGGCGGCGGGAAGCAAAGATCCGAACCGAGGCGCTAAGCAGGAAAACGAGAATAATCAGCACTAGCGCACCGGCCCAAGCCTGGCGATTCAAGTCATCATAAGGCGCCGTAGCATAATTGAAAATTTGCAAGGGTAGTGCCGCGATCGGCTCCTTGAGGCTGTGATTCCAGTACATATTGCCGTGAATGGTGAACATGAGTGGGGCCGTTTCTCCGGCAATACGGCCCATGGCCAGCAACACGCCGGTAATCAATCCTTTCATCGCCGTGCGTAGAATAATCTGGGACACAATTTTCCAGCGGGGGATGCCCAGCGCCATGGCCGCTTCACGGTAGGCGTTGGGCACGAGCACCAAGACTTCCTCTGTCGTGCGCAAAATAAGCGGAATGGCAATGAAACCGAGCGCGAGACCTCCAGCATAAGCTGATTTGGTTCCAAACGGCACGACCGCCACCGCGTAGGCCGTCATGCCCCAAACAATCGAAGGCACCCCGTTAAGTATGTCCGCACCAAAACGAATCCAAAAATTGACCTTTTCCGAGCCATATTCCGAAAGGTAGATTCCCCCAAATACCCCGATCGGAATGGCGATGATCATCGCCAGAGCAACGAGTTCTAGTGTCCCGACTATCGCATTGGCCATACCCCCGCCGGTTTCACCATGGGGTTTGGGCAATTGGGTGAAGAAATTCCAGTCAACCGACCCAATACCCTTGCTCAGCAGATGATAAAGAATCAGCCCAAGCGGCAACACCACCATGAACGCGCATAAAACTGCGAGCGCACTCATGCAGGTGCTCTTGTATTTACGGTATTGATCGTAGCGGGACATGATGAATTTTCAGGCACGGCGGCTGCCGGGAGTTTCAAAGGCTTTGATGAGCAGGAGAGCAAAAATATTGATGATGATGGTAACACCCATCAGCACGAGACCGATTTCGAACAGCGCACTGCTCTGCAGATCACTCGACGCTTCAGCAAAAACATTGGCAATGACGCTGGCCAGGGTGTAGCCCGAAGCAAAAAGTGAAGGTTTGATTTGGGCCACGTTGCCGATGACCATCGTCACCGCCATGGTCTCGCCCACGGCCCGGCCCAAGCCCAGCACAGCCGCCCCCATCAGTCCTCGCCGGGCATAACTCAAAACCGCAATGCGAGTCACTTCCCAACGCGTCGCGCCCAAACCATACGCCGCTTCACGCTGCAAATCCGGCACCGAACGCAGAATTTCGCGTGAAACGGAAGTAACTATCGGCAAAATCATGATGGCGATGACCATGCCACCGGCCAGCATGGAACCGCCGATGCAGGGTCCTTGGAATAAGGGCAAAAAGCCCAAAACACTTTTTAAAACTGGAACCAGATGACTGTTGAGCCAGGGCACCATCACAAAAATCCCCCACAAACCCCAGATGACGCTCGGCACAGCCGCCAGCATCTCAATGATCGAAACCAGCGGTTGGCGGATTTTCAACGGGGCTAAATCGGTGAGGAATACGGCCGTGCCGACACTCAGCGGCACGGCAATAACCAACGCCAAGAGCGAAGAAACCACCGTGCCATAAATGAAGGGCAATGCTCCGTAGTTTTCACTTCCCGGAGTGGGATCCCACTCCCGGGTGGTGAGAAAACTCCAGCCAAAAGCCTCGAACGACAGCTTCGATCCGCGAATCTGCACCCCAATGACCAGGAGCAACAACAGCACGACCGCAATAGCCGAAGCGAGCGCGAGCAAATAAAAAAATCGGTCGCCAAAGCGCGAGGTCGGTGAATTAACGATGGCTTGCTGCTCGTGCGAAGGCATGGGCGTCACCGAAATCGGCAGGTCAGTCAGGGTCGGCATGGCCAAAAGGACGATAGTATTTATCGAAGGAAAAAAACCGGGCGGAGAAAGCGAAAACTTCTCCGCCCGGTTTCCCAAATGAACGGTCTCAATTAATTCTTGACGGGCTCATACTTGATGGTGTCGACCACCGTCTTCACGCGTGCCACCAAATCCGCCGGTAGCGAAGCGTAGTTAAGGTCGTTGGCCATTTTCTGGGCACTGTCGGTATAAGCCCATTTAAGAAAATCAACCAGCGCTTTGCCCTTAACTGGATCTTTTTGCTGCTGATAGACCAGAAGCCAGGTCGCACCGCAAATGGGATAAGCGTCGTCACCCGGAGCATTAACCATGGAGAAACGGAAATCGTCCGGAATCTTGGCCGTCTTCAACGCGGCGGTAACCGAAGCAAGCGACGGCGTAATAACCTTGCCTGCGGCATTTTTTACGTTCGCATACGCCATCGTGCCTGAGTTTTGCAAAGCATAGATTAATTCCACATAGCCGATTGCCCCTGGTGTGTTCTTGATCAAACCAGCGACGCCATCATTGCCCTTGCCGCCCTGACCCGTCGGCCATTTGGTGCCAAGGTCTTTGTTGGTGCCGACTTTGTCCTTCCACTCCTTGCTGACCGTGCTCAGATAGTCGGTGAAGATATAGGTGGTGCCGCTGCCATCGGAACGGTGGGCGACCGCGATATCGGCAGTGACCTCTTTCAATGCCGGATTCAGTTTGACCAGAGCCGGATCGTTCCACTTGACGATTTTACCCTGGAAAATACCAACGATGGTGTCCGCATCCAAGGTCAGCTTCGGGTTGCCCGGAAGATTATAGCTCAGCACCACTGCACCAGCCACCGTGGGCAGGTGAAAGAGTTTACCGCCTTTTGCTTTTGCGAGATCGGCATCAGACATCGGGCCGTCGGAAGCACCAAAAGTCACACTCTCCTCACTGATGGCTTTAACCCCGGCGCCAGAACCATCAGCGTTGTAGTTGATTTGAATCGTGGGATTTGCCTTATTGAATTCACTGAACCATTTTTGATAAATTGGGGCCGGAAAGGTGGCGCCTTCTCCGTTGATTAATAGATTCGAATCCGCCGCTTGGGCGGTCAGCGTAGCAAGGCCCAGCAGGCCGGTGAGCAGAAGTTTTTTCATGTGAGGGAGATATGGGTGAATGAGTGAGCTTTTTGATTTCGCGCCTGAAGGCGTTCCCGGCGCAGCGAACGCATACTAGACGGAAATTGTTACGATTTCGTGTCGCTTTGGTGAAGACACGGCAATATCGCCAACCAGACTTTTGCGCATCGAAGCAAAACCAAAATCGTGAATGGATACCTGCATTACAAAACGAGATTTTGCCCCCCAAACTGCTCTTAGATACTCTTCATTTTTTCAATCAAACGCAAATTTACGCAATGTTTATGCAATGCAAAAACATTGCGTAATTTACGAGAAAAATCCTCGAGACGTTATGTTTATAAATAAAATCTGTTTAAATCATTGCTGTGTAAATGTTTAAAAAATATCTGTCGAAGTTGGCATGATGCGTGGTATCAACTTAAGTACAAACTTTAAAATCTCCCTATGAATCGTCTCCCCCTGCCTTCAGATTCCAGCGAAGCCCACCCCACGGCCTTGGCCACGCGGCCCTTGACGCCGCAGCAATGTGAGTTGGTGGAAAAGCACTATCCACAAGTGCGCACCGTGGTTTCGCAGATGCGCCACTCCCTGCCCTCGTGTGCCGATCTCGACGAGTTGCATAGTGTGGGACTAACCGGCCTGATCGCCGCAGTGCGCCGTTTTAATGTGTCACAGACCAAAACCTTTGAAGCTTACGCTGCCATGCGCATCCGTGGCGCGATTCTCGATGAACTCCGTCGGCTAGACTGGATGCCCCGCTCTGCCCGCCACCGGGCTCGTGAATTGCGCAAAACCGTGGATAATCTCGAGCAAAACTTGGGTCGCACCCCAACTTCCGAGGAAACCCGCGAACAACTCGGGCTTAACCGCATTGATTTTGACAAACTGCAACTCCGTGTGCAACCCATCCGTTTTCTCCCGCTGGACAAACCGGTGGAGCGTGATAACGGCAACGGCCTGATGCTCAGCCTGCACGAGAGCATTGCCGATGAAAACACTCCGCCGACACATGCCAACATGGAGCATGAAGAGACCCTCCATGCCCTTTCCCGCACCCTGACGCTGCTGCCAGACCGCCATCGCCAGGTGCTGCTGCTTTATTACTTTCACAATCGCAAACTCTCGGAAATCGCCGAGGCCTTCAAAGTCACTGAGGCGCGCATTTGCCAGATTCATGGCCAGGCGCTGCAATTGCTTCGCCAGCGCTGGGTGGACCGTAACTAAGGCCAAGAGGCTGCCTGCACCCCAGGCACTGTCTCACTTAGGGGTCTGGTTAGCCTTACCACCCTTTAGGCCTCCTGCACGCCCCAAGGCGACCGCAGCGGGGTTCTTGCCTGCGGGAAATGGGATAACGTCGGCCCCTTGTTGTCGGGAGAGAAATTCCTTCATCACTGCAAAAGCGGTTTGGGTTCCATCTGTAGCCATAGCGGTCAAGCTAAACCATGATGACCTGAAAAGCAAGGGCTAGATTTCGGGGTTGAAGCCGTCAAATATGACGACATAAGTAGCCGCATGAGAAACGCCTATTTCAACGAAATATTTAAGGAGAATGAGGACGGAACGTTCTCCGTAATCAGAACAACGACCTTTCCTAGCGACATTGGGCCCATAGAACCCCTACTAAAGTTATCGAAAACATTCAAGGCGTGTGGCCTTTTTTTGCCAGATTTGAAGCATCGCGTCTTTCTTGTAGATTCCGAATCTCCTTACAGCGTTCAAGTTCGCGGGCTGGGCAAATAAGGTGGCGGCCTTTGAACTCCCCGGAAGAAACCAAAAGCCTTACGCCGTCAGGAAAGACAATCGTGCCTTCCTTAAAGTCTATAATAACATTGTGAATAAAGGCCATTCCCGCATCTTTACCGTAGTGCGCGTCAGGATTAAACCAGAAGGCCGGAGGAGACCTAAATCCCCGCCAAGCGGCTTTTAACCTAGTAATAAAGGACATGAAAGTAAAGGCAGACTGAGACAGTGCCTGCACCCCACCCGTCCTTGACTGGGTTGGCGCATTCAAGGTAATCTGCCGGGTTTCCCTACCCGGCCATGAGTTCTCCTGACTTCGAGCATCCCGCGCCGCCGTTCGACACCGTCGAAGCGGCCATCACCGATATTGCGGCAGGCAAGCTTATCGTTGTCACCGACGACGAAGGTCGCGAGAACGAAGGCGACCTGATTATGGCCGCGTCCAAAGCGACGCCAGAGATGGTCAATATGATGATTCGCTATGGCAGCGGCATCGTCTGCGTGCCGACGGTCGAGCCACAACTGAAGCGATTGGGTCTAGGTCCAATGGTCGCACAAAACCGCGAGGCGCACCGCACCGATTTTATGGTTAGCGTGGACGCCGCTGACGGTATCACGACTGGCGTGAGTGCTTACGACCGCGCCAAAACCATTGGCATTTTGTCCGACCCTTATGCCACCTCGGACAAGTTGGTCCAGCCGGGTCACGTGTTCCCACTGCGCGCAAAACCGGGAGGCGTGCTCCAACGCGCAGGCCATACGGAAGCCGCCGTTGATTTGGCCATTCTCGCAGGGCTGCATCCGAGCGGTGTACTCTGCGAAATCGTCAATGAGGATGGCACCCTCGCGCGTTTACCCCAATTGGTGGAATTTAAAAACAAGTTCGGGCTGAAACTCATTTCCATCGCCCAACTCATCCACTATCGGCATTTGCGTGAAAAACTGGTCAAGCGCGTGGCGACGCTGCCATTTGATTCCGAATTCGGTCATTTTGACCTTTATATTTACCGCACGCCGCTCGACGCCCGCACGCATTATGCGCTTACCCGCGGCACTCTTGACTCCTCTCCCACCTTGGTGCGCGTGCAAAGCGAAAATCTCCTGGGTGATGTCTTTCGTGCTCGGCAATTTGGCGGCTTTCACGCCCTGGCCAACGCACTGGCCCGCATTGCCAAGGAAAACCGTGGAGCACTGGTCTATATCGAACAACCAGCGGGCGGCTTGCACCTCGAGCCACAAGAAGGCGCCCCAGACCATCTTGTGCCCGCGCCCTCGCGCATGGATTTTCGCGACTACGGCGTCGGCGCGCAAATTCTCGCCGATCTCGGCCTATGCCAAATCCGCCTGCTCACCGGCTCACCCCAGCGTCGTGTCATCGGGTTGGATGGCTATGGTCTTGAAATCATCGAAACCGTCGCCTTGTAAAAAAATTTATACTGTTAACTCTGTCTAAATTTTTCCCATGAGCAACCAGCCACCCAAACCGACCGAGATAGACGGCGCCGACTTTTTCATCGGCATTGTGGCGGCGCGCTACAATGGCGAACTGGTGGATGCACTGCTCGAACGCGTGACCAAGACGCTCAAGGAGCATGGTGTGCGCGAACGCAACATTGAAATTTTGCGCGTGCCAGGATCAAACGAAATCCCCTATGCCGCGCACATGCTGGCCGCCACGGGCGAGTTCGATTGTCTCATCGCGCTCGGCGTGGTGCTTGCCGGGGAAACCTCGCACCACGAAGTCATCAGTTACGGCACCGCTTACTCCCTGCATTCCATCGGCATGCAGTCAGAAATTCCCGTCATCAACGGCATACTCACCGTTTCCACGCTCAAACAAGCTTCCGAACGCGTTTCCGGCAAACATAACCGCGGGGCCGAATTCGCCCGTGCGGCATTGCAAATGGCCTGGCACAAGCTCAAGTTGGTGGAGCGCCTGGACGCCCTCGAAGACCAAAAGGAAGATTTCGACAAGGAAGAGGACGATGACGACGAGGACAAGGGCTTTGATCCAAAACAACTTTTCAAAAACAATTAAATGACCTCTGATGAAACCGCCGGCGTGCCTGCCGCCCCGCCCGCCGCAGCCAAGTTGAGCCGGCGGCGCGATTGTCGCGCTACGGCCATGCAGTTCCTTTATATGTGGGACATGAATCCCAGTCCAGACCTGGCGGGCTCATTACTCCAGTTCTTCAGCGCTCAGGAACAACCGCGCGAATACTATTCTTTTGCCGAAGAGCTGATTAATGGCGCGATTGAGAACCAGCCAAAGATTGATGAATTAATCAAGGCCAGCGCCCACAACTGGGCGTTTAACCGCATCGCCCGCGTAGATCTCGCCATTCTTCGCCTTGGGATTTACGAACTCCTGCACCGGCGCGACATTCCGCCCGTAGTCACCATCAATGAAGCCATTGAACTGGGCAAATCTTTCTCCAATCCTGATTCGCGCCGGTTTCTCAATGGTATTCTCGATAAAGTGAAGGATTCGCTCGACCGGCCTTCGCGAACCGCCGCGGAGAATTAAGCGACCATGCGCGCCCTGCTGAAAAAATTTGCCGCCGGACTCAAGCGCACGACGCCGACCTTCCGTGCGGCCTTTGGCAAAGTCGGCAGCCTGTTCACTAGCACCCTCGACGCCTCCAGCATCGAGCAACTCGAAGAGGCACTCTACGGGGCGGATTTGGGCGTGGAGACCGCCAGCGAGATTTTAACCGAAATTAAAACCGCCTGGAAAAAAGATTCGGCCCTGCGCGGGGAAGAAGCGGCGAAAATCGGCGCGACTGTCTTGAAGCACGTGCTTGCCAGCGCAGAGAAACCGCCCGTGCTTTCCTTCAAACCCGGCCAGCCGGAGGTGATTTGTCTCGTCGGCGTCAATGGGTCAGGTAAGACGACCACCGCCGCCAAACTCGCAGCCTATTATCAAAAGGAAGGCCGCAGCGTAGTGCTTGGAGCATGCGACACCTTTCGCGCTGCCGCCAACGAGCAACTTAAAGCGTGGGCCACGCGATTGAATATGGAAATTATCGCCAGCCAGACAGGCGCCGACTCAGCCTCAGTGGCCTTCGATGCCTGGCAAGCTGCCGCCAAACGCGGGAAAGACCTCGTGGTACTCGATACCGCCGGCCGTCTCCATACGAAGCATAATTTGATGGAGGAACTGAAAAAAATTCGCCGGGTGCTGCAAAAGCACGACCCTGCTGCGCCGCGCCACCGCTGGCTCGTGCTCGACGGTTCACTCGGTGCCAATTCCATTGAGCAGGCGCGGGTGTTCCACCAAGCGTTCGACTTGACTGGCCTCGTCATCACCAAACTTGATGGCACCAGCCGCGGCGGGGCACTCGTGGGCATCCACCGCGAACTCAAGCTCCCCATTCACTTCGTCGGCCTCGGCGAACAGCCCGATGACCTGCAACCATTCTCCGTCGAAGATTTTTCCGATGCGCTCTTTGGGGTGGAGAAATAGTCGGTCAGCTCCCGCTCACCCATTCTCACCGTGCCAAATCGCTTTGCGTTAATACGGTAATTTGGTTGCGCCGGAGCACTTCGGCGGCAAGGTCGGGGTCTTCCAACCGGAGCACAAGCCCCGTCTTATTGTGCGGGCGCATCAGGAAAGGATATATATAATGGATATTAATCTCGGCCTGCACCAGCGCAGAGGTCACCTGTTGCAGGCGGGCCTCCGTGTCGATTTCCACCGCCAGCACCTCAGCCAGGCTATGAGAAAACCCATGTTCACCAAGCAACGGTGCAGCGTGTTCGGGGTAATCCACGACCAGACGGATGATTGTACTGTCCGTGGTGTCTACGAGACAGAGAGCAAGAACATGCACATCCTTGCCAGCAAGCAAAGCAATGACATCGTGCAAACGGCCAACCTTGTTCTCGGCAAAGATGGAGAACTGTTTGACGACGCCACCGTGGCTGTTTTTGCGTGTAATAGTCTGAGCCATGTGAAGGTGAAGGACACCGCACCCGCGCGACGAACCGTTTCTACCTGATTAGAGACTAGCTTAGCTGATGGGGGCGGGTTTGGCACGCCCAATTTCAGTGAACTGCGCGGGGTATTTCCCGATTGCTTCAACCAGAACCTTTCAGGCATAAATAAGGCCGCCCATCCTTCTTTCCTTCATGCCTTACACCCCCAGCAGCAAGCGTTACGAAAAAATCCCCTATGCCCGCAGCGGGCGCAGCGGACTGTTGTTGCCGAGGATGTCATTGGGGCTGTGGCACAATTTTGGCGAAGACAACAACCGTAATGAAATGTGCGATTTGATTTTGGGCGCGTTCGACCATGGTGTCACCCATTTTGACCTGGCCAATAATTACGGTCCGCCCCCCGGCTCGGCCGAAATCAATTTCGGCAAGATCTTCCAACAGAACCTCGCCGCCCACCGTGATGAAGTCATCGTATCCACCAAAGCAGGCTACGTCATGTGGGATGGACCCTATGGCGACTGGGGCTCACGTAAATATATGCTGGCCAGCCTGGACCAGAGTCTCAAGCGACTACAACTCGACTATGTGGACATTTTTTATTCACACCGGCCTGACCCAAATACGCCGCTGGAGGAAACCATGGGCGCGCTGGCCCACGCTGTCCGCACCGGCAAGGCGCTCTATGCCGCCCTCTCCAACTATGGGCCGGAGCAAACAGCCGCCGCGGCAAAAATCCTGCGTGAACTGGGCACACCCTGCCTCATCCACCAGCCACGTTATAACATGATTGACCGCAAGCCGGAGCAAGGGCTGCTGGCGGTGCTGGAGCGCGAAGGCATTGGCTGCATCCCCTTTAGTCCTCTGGCCCAGGGGATTTTGACCGAGCGCTATTTGCAAGGAATGCCCGAAGGCTCGCGCGCGACACGCAATATATTCCTCAAGTCGGAAACCGTGGAACGTCACCGGCCCATGATTCAAAAACTGCAGGCCGTGGCACTAGCACGCGGGCAGACCCTTGCACAAATGGCTCTGGCCTGGGTGCTGCGCACACCGACAATAACCAGCGTGTTGCCCGGGGCCAGTTCGGTGCGGCAACTGGAAAGCAACCTGGCTGCGTTGAAAAACACTGAATTTTCGCCAACAGAACTGACGGCGATTGACTCTGCCGTGGCTGGAGCAGATCCCGCCAAGGCCGGGCCACCCATTTAATATTTGTCCATCGTCTCGGCTTCCGGGCAAGTGTCCTTGACGATAACCTTCATGTGATAGCGCTGGCCCACACGTACATCATTGGAAACGCTCTCAGGAACAAAAACGGTCAAGCGACCACCACCATTGACGAGCTTCACGGCCAACAGACGGCCAAAGCCGGCGTTCCATTGCAATTGGGAATCAATCTGCGCATCAAGACTGTATTGATTACCCCGCATATCGGCGGCAGAACTGTTGTAGGCCGCCAAGTCGAAGGGTTCGAGAGACCCATGTAGGCGATTGCGCGCTACCATAAAAACAACGGCCGCCAGGATGACAACCAGTGGAATGAGAAACGCTATGAGGACCGGATTAACTTTGCCTGGCAATGAACGGGGCATGGGGAGTGGACGGGGAAACCAGCGTAGCCATGATGAGGGTGTGCGGGTGGTGCTGGCAATCGGAAAACACAGGTTAATCATAGCCTTGCGCATGGAGAAGGTGACTGCTTTTTTGTCTGGTTGCAACGACGCAAGCCGGTTGATTGGCAGCGGATACCTGTGCTGCGCAGTGTAAGCAACGACACCCTGCCGCCTTGGAAAACAGCTTGAGGGCAGCACGAGCTATCACCACACTCCTACTTAAAGAGCCCAAGAGCTGGCAAACAGCAGATTTATAAGTGGATAATTTGCGGCATCAAGTGAAGCTATGAAAAAGAAAAAGCCGCCCGAATGGGCGGCTTTTTCTTTGTGAAACTTCTGACGATTAATAACTGACGGTACCAGAGACAGAAACAATGTTGATGTTATACGTGGAGTTTGCTGCGTCGGAACTGTTCATGAAATAGGAATATCCAGCAGAAAGGGTCAGGTAGCTGTAAGGCTTCCAGTTGAGTGTTATTCCACTGGTCTTGGTGTCATCATGCCGGTTCTGCCCGATGTATTGCGAATAGGTGTAGGTAATCAAGTTGGCCTGCAGGCTGATGTTGTCGCTGTAGTTATACCCAAGTCCCAAACCAATAGTGGTGGCTTGGACATTCTGGCCCGCTGTGCCTGTGCTGAAATTACGACTGCCAGACAAGGTAAAATTGACTTTTTCAGAATACGCATACTGCAAATTGAGGCCGTAGCTGATGGTGCCGGTGTCGGTGGCCGATCCTCCCGCTGTGCCATCCACATGATTTGAGGTTACGCCAACATTAGCCGAACCTGTCAGGTTGTTCCATTTGGTCAATTTGGTATTGAACGAAAATGTGTTGTTGTAACGAGCTGGACCAGCCGTACCGCCCCCGGCAGCCTTGAGGTTCGTCTGGGAGTAAGTGTACCCCAGGCCAAAACTCACTTGGTCGGAGTAAACATAATAGCCCGAGAAGGGAACCGTATAAGTGTCCGTGTCCTGGGAGCCGGCTCCGGCGGCATAAAGATAATGGACCTGGTTGTAATCAATCCCCGTTTGGAAATTAAACTTGGCCGAGTAATTCCAATTAGCGTTACCCGAGAGGTCAATGACATCGCTGCGGAGAATGGAAGTGCCGCCGCCGCCGGAAGGAGTATTGGTATAGTTCTGCACATACGATGCAGCCGCCGACAAATCAAAGGTGCCTTGTTTGCGGGTGACGCTGAAGGCAACGTTCGAAAGATCCTCATTGAGCGACGGGTGCTCGTAATAACGCAAAAACGTTTCCGTGTAATCGATGCTCAATGTGGTATCCGGAATATCGCCGTATTGCAGTTTGATGCCGGGGTTGAAAGTAAAGATATAATCATCAAACTTGGTTTGAACGCCACCGACATTGCCAGCGGAGGACAACACATTCGAATTGTAGGAACCTGCCACGCCGCCGTGAACGGTAAAATCAATGCTCTTAAGTGGATCGGGCAATGGCGTCGCCGACAGACTGGGCGTGAGGCCCGCAGAGACCAGCAGGCAGCTGGCAGCAAGCATGAATTTTGAATGGAATTTCATTGGGTTGGTTCAGTTGGAAGGAGAGGGGGGTAGGTTCGCTAGGCAAAAGACAATAAGAGTCAGTCCCCACCGTCAACTATCTTTTTAAGGGCAAGAAGCTGGGGTATAGGCCTACCTAGATGGAAGGGGCTCATTCCCGTTAGGAGATGACCCCCATCCGGTTCCAACCCATCCGTAATCATCGAAGATTGCCAAGTCGTTACGGCCTATTCATATTGCATTTTAGCCTGCGGCGGAACTTTTTCCCAAAAGCAGGGGGTCTTACTTTATTAACTTCTGGCTATGCCGCCCATATGGTAAAAGATAATTCATCCGGCCAATACGCTGAAGTCGTCACCCCGATTTGGTGGGGGTTGGCGGCCATCCACCGCAAGCCCCCTGGCCCACGGCGTTTGCGCATCCGCTGGTTTCGTTTGGCTAGTACCGTGGTGGGTTTGAGTGCGGTTTTCTGGCTGATGGCCGCACTGGGTTTATATTTTTGGTTCAAACTCGGCCGTGGTTTTCAGGATGAGAAATTCAGCATGGTTTTGATGCTGCCCTTTCACTGGCCGCCTTTTCATTCCGCGGAACATGACAAAGCCATGGGAGATTACTACGCCCGTATGGCTGACCTGCACCTTCAGAACAAACGCATCATGGAAGCTTACAATGCCTACCATTTGGCCGTGACTAAAACCCCGGATAATCTCGATGCCCGTTCACACTATGCGCAATTTTCCTACATGGCCGACAAAAACGTGGATCATTATTTTTCCATTCTTGAGGACGGCCTGCCTTACGCCCTGGCTGACGATCCCAAGCATTACATTGACAATTATTTCCTTGAGTTGATGAAAGCGCAGTTGCCCGACCGGTCGGATCGCATTGAAAAAATCTGCCGTAAGTATCTGGAGCAAAATCTGGTAAATCCCAACGTCCGAAATATCTTTGCCCTTAACCTCGCCATCGTCCTCATTGACAAAGGAGATTTCGATGGCGCTGACAATACCATCAGCAAATATCAACTCGAAAAAACTTTTGACGGGGTGCTGGTGAAAAGCCGGCTGCTGTGGGAAGAGCGACGGCCCAGCACTGCGATTGCCTACATTGAGGCCGCCCTTCCTCGCTATAATAACAACGACTATCTCCTTGGTCTGCTCTCGACCTATTATCGTGAACTGGGCGATCTCGACAAATCACGCCAATACACCATGATGCGCACCATCACCAATCCGTCCAATGTCGCACCCCGTATTGAACTGCTCTACATCTTGGCCAAGACGGGGGACCAAGTTCATGTTGACCATGAGGTGGAGGACATCATCCAGCAGTTTCATACCAACGCCCCGGCCATGACCATGCTGGCCAGCTTTGCCACGGATCAAGGCAATGTGAAGCTCGCTCTGCGTCTCTATCAAATGGCGATGGACCAGGATCAGCAGCTGCGTCTCGCTGCTCAAAAATCTGATTTTGTTATTCCCTCCTTCGCTCTGCTCGTCGCCGAAGCCTACCTCACCAATAATGACTACCAAGACACCCTCCTTTTCCTGGATCAAATCCGTCAAGAGAAGCCGGACTGGCTCGCCCAAAACCAACTGCTCTTCGACAGCATGCGCGCTGTTGCCGATTATGGTCTCGGCCAGGACACTGAAGCCGAAATGTATGCCAACGCCCTGATCGAATCAGACAAGACCGATCCGCAAACCCTCCTGCTCGTGGCCAATCGTTTTTCCAGCCACGGTGCGATGGGGCTCGCCGCACGCCTCCTCGCTGAGGCCAACCACATGGATCCGCACAATCAGGTTATTCTCGCCCAATTGATTGCCACCAACTTGCAACTTGGTAATTGGGAGAACATGGACAAAAACATCCACGCCCTGCTCCAAACCAACCGCCCCCCACTCGAACTCTTATACGACGCCAATCGTCAACTCGCCAGTGACCATTTTATTTTTGTAGCCGACCGCGAAAAACTGCTCGCTGAACTCAGTAAATATATTGATGACGCCGTCAAAAACCACCGGCTGGACGACCAAATCTGAGGTAGGTCGAGCCGATGGACTGCGCGCTAAAATGCGGCCATGAACATTTTCACTTTTCAAGTGATGTTTCGAACACTGGCCACTGCACTGCTGGTGGCTGCACCGTCATTTGCCCAAGCCACGCCAGTGCTTGCGGCCAATGCCAATTCTAGTTCAGTCGTATATACCACCAACGATTTCGCCTTTAGCCTTTATCGCCACTTGGCTCTCGCACCGGGCGATAATGTTTTCTTCTCTCCCTACAGTGTCTCTACTGCTCTCGCGATGACCTGGGCAGGCGCCCGCGGCGATACTGCCGCGCAAATGGCGAAGGCTTTGGGTCTGGACAAGCTGCCCATTGCGGCGGTCGCTTCCGCTTTCGGTCAATTGCAGCAATCCCTTGGTCAAACCCAAACCAAGGCCAGTGCGCGATTGGTTATCGCCAATTCCCTTTGGCCGCAACTTGACCACCCCATCCAGCCGGACTATGTGAAATTGATTCAAGGGGATTTCGCCGCCGACATCACCCCGGTGGATTATAAAATTCATGTTGTTGACACCATCCAGCACATCAACGCCTGGGTTGAAGATAAAACCGCAAAGCGCATTAATAAACTGCTGCACCCGGGCGATGTTGGCCCGGATACCCGCCTCATCCTTGTCAACGCCATCTATTTCAAAGGTAACTGGGCGGAGAAATTTGACACTGCCGCCACCGCACCAGCACTCTTCATTACCGCCGATGGTAAAAGCAAAACCATCCCGTTTATGCACCATAAAATGAACGAAGCTCGCTTCGCTGAGGTTCCTGGTGCTCCGGTACCCCTGCAAATGCTCACCCTACCCTATCAAGATAAAGAACTGGAGTTTGTGGCCCTGCTGCCAAAATCTCCCAGAGATTTACCCGTCTTGGAAAAAAACATTTCCACTTCCCAGCTCATCGAGTGGCTCGGAAAACTATCCGCTCCACGCGCCGTGGAGGTCTTTCTGCCCAAGTTCAAACTTGAGCAACGCTACAGTCTAGTGCCGCCGTTGCAGGCTTTGGGTATCTCTGACGCTTTTACCAATCAGGCGGACTTTTCGGGCATGGACGGCGCGCGTGATCTCTACGTCGGCGGCATTATCCATCAGGCTTTTGTTGAGGTAAACGAAGAAGGCACGGAAGCCGCGGCGGCAACCAGCGTCGGTATGCGTACTCTGGCCGTGCAAGTTACCCCTGTTTTCCGTGCCGACCATCCGTTTATTTTCCTCATCCGCGACCCAGCGACCGGAAGCATTTTGTTCATGGGGCGTTTGTCGAATCCCGAATGACGCGACGCATCAACGCGAGATCAATGTCGCTTGTTTCCACACCTATGCCCAAGCCCCGCAACATTGTCAGCGTCAATGCCCCACCCAAATGTTGGCGAAATTCCTCCAGTCCGGCCAAAACTGCGTTTCCGTCATCCTTGAGCAACAGTCGCCGTACCCACGGATTGATCCGGCCATTGCCCGTATCGCAGCCCAGAGTTTCCAAGGTTCGCGCTATGAGCGCAGCGTCCTCTGACTTCAGCCAGCCACATGCCGTCGCGTAATACGCATCCAGTGCCAGACCAACCGCCACCGCGTCGCCATGCCCAAGGCGGAAGTTCGACATCTGCTCCAGCTTGTGGGCAACCCAATGGCCATAATCGAGCGGGCGGGCAGACCCCATTTCGAATGGGTCACCCCCAGTGGCGATATGACGTAAATGCAGACGTGCGCTGGCAATTAGCACCTTTTCAAACGCCGCTCTTTCTCGCTGCGCCAATCGTTTGGCATTTTTAGCGATATAACGCGCTAATCCCGCGTCTCGAATCAGGCCGACCTTGAATGCCTCAACTATCCCACCCCGTGCTGCCGAGTCCGGCAATGTGTCGAGAAAATCCAAATCATTGACCACCGCTGTCGGCACCGCGAATGCCCCAACCCAGTTTTTCTTGCCAAAATAATTCACCCCGTTTTTCACCCCCACCCCACCGTCGGCCTGGCTCAGGCTTGTCGTCGGCATTCGTACCAGTCTGATGCCGCGATGTGCCGTTGCCGCGGCAAACCCGACCAGATCCAACACCGCCCCACCACCGACAACGAGAATGGAGGATTGCCGCGACAGGCCATGCTGCTCAATGGTCGCCCACAATTTCTCCACCAACCGCCAGTCGTTTTTCGCCGCCTCGCCACCGGGCACCAAGATTGGCGCTGTGACCAATTCCGCGCGCCTGCTATGAGCAGAGAAATACTTCGTTATCTCCCTTATCAATGTAGGCCGCGCCTTGGCCAGCACATCATCCACCACGATTAACACCCGCGCCGGCCGCCGCCCCTCCCACGAAAATACTTTCGCCAAAGTGAGATTGCCTCTCTTCAGTGATCCACGCGTAAAAACAACCCTGTGTAGTAACTTCGGACGGATGCTGTGCTGAATAATCTTCGACATCGTAAGAATTTATGCCGACTAAGTAGCAGAGGCTATCCGCCGAGTTGCCAATGTCAGCAAAAAGCATCCTAGCACGACGAGCGCATATTTGTCGAAACCCATGAGAATCAGAAAGGTTCCATCTAACAATGGCAACGCCGCCAACATACCGATGACTATCCTTCGCCTCCCTGGCACGCTTTCCTTCATTGCCAGCCAACTGAGGACGCACACATAGAGAAACAACATCATTATCCAAAAGCAAAACCCAGGCATCGCCAGCAGCGTGCCATTAAAATGTGCCGTCACCATGACCCCTATTGTCTCGGCAAGCATCACGCGACAGGCACCCATTAACAAAATTCCGACATGGACAGAACGCTCATGGAGATATGCGTAACCGAGAATGCAAATCAATAAAAGCACTGCCGCATAACCTCCCACAAAACAAAATGCCGCAAGGCCGCAGCCCAAAAGACCTGCCGCCACAAAATGCGCAATCCGTGACGAAATGCGTCCTGCAGGGATGGGTCGCTCCGGTCGATGAATACGATCGGATTGTGCACCCACGGTATCACCTAAAGTTGTTCCGCCAGCATAAAGCAGAGTGCCTCCTATCATGGCGGCGATTACACGCGTCAGATCCCATTCATAGGCAAAACCGCCTCCTGCCAGCACCCACGCCGTGAAAATATTGCTCCAAACTGTAGGCACATTCGGCAAGCGCGCCATCGAGGCCCAGTCACGGAATTTTTGGGAAAAACTCATGCGACTCATCCTCCAATCGCCTGCCCCAAACTGCAAACCGTAAACTCTGCTATTCCGCCAATCCCCGTTTTCGCAATTCCGCCAGCGTCCAGACATACTCCGCCGCGATTTGCCCCTCCACTTTCGCGGCGCGCAAAGATTCCGGCAATACCGCCCACGTGTAAGTTTCCATTTCCAGGTGCGAGCAAGCCGCTGGGTCTTGGGCAAGGAAATCAAAAACACCCGCGAGGTTTTCCCGCGTATCACCCAATGGCGGTTCCGGCGCGGCATGTAACGGTACATGGAAATGCACCCGCCATTCGGTTCCGCGCGCATTCACCGGCAGATCTTTCGCCCACTCCAGCGCCTCCGGCAAATCCCGCCAGCGGCGCAACGAGCCGTCCTTTCCGCGCACAATGACTTGGTGCAAATACACTGGCTCCTCAAACTTTTGTAACACCGCCAAAGAGGAATCGTCTGGCCTCAATCGCAGCGCTGAACTCAAATGAATTTTAGCCAGACGCAACCCGGCATCTCGCAAAGCGCCGAGGCTCGTTGCCGCATCCTCAAACTCGACCGCCAGGTGGCAGGCATCATAGGTGACCCCAATGACTTCCCGTGCGCATTTTGGCGTATCCTTGCGCGCAAAAAACTTTTGGAAAAACGCCCGTGTTTCTGCCGTTGTCTCCAGTGTGCCCAATGGCTCCGGTTCAAGCCCAAGAATAAAATCGCGCCCATGGCGATCCCGCAGGCGGTCAAGCATCGAGGCGCATTCAGAAATATGGCGGAACATTTGTTCCTCGGCGGAATCATCAAGCGCAAAGCCTTTGAACGATCCCGGCAGCGTGCTGACCGTGCCAAGTTTCGCATCGGCCGGCTGCACCTTAGCTAGCAGCTCGAACAAGCCCATGGTGTAATCCAGCCGTGCCCGCGTTGTCCAATCGGGTCGGTAAACATTTTCCTTCACCGCCTCGCCGTGGAATTTTCCATAGGGAAATCCGTTGAGCGTAAAAACATGGGCGTGGTTTTCCTTGAGCCATGCCTGTAATTCCTCCAATGTACCCGGCTGGCGCAACGATTCAACCGTCTCATGACTCAGCCACAGCCCAAGCCCAAACGGTGTTGACCCCGGCGCCACACGCTCACGCACCGCCTGCACCGGCCCGTCGAGCACCCGTTGCAACTCCAGCCATGACGCCGCCACATGGACATTCGTGCAATACCCGAGATGACGGCCGTGCAAGAGGCGCATAATTTATTCCTCGACCGCGAATTTTCCGCCCTGCCGCAAGAATTCCTGCGGATTGCGGAACAACACCCTATCCACCGCCGCCCAGGAATGGCCGCGTGCATGCAATTCCAGCCCAAGCTTCGGCGGTGCGAGCGGGTCACTCGCTCCCCAATCGCAGGCTGAATTTACCCACAATCGCTCTGCTCCACATGTCTCCAAAATATCTGCCGCCCGCGGCACCGAACATTTGGAGACCGGATAGAGCGTCAGTCCTGCCCAATGCCCGCGCGCCAGCACCTCGCTCACAGTGTGTTCTTCCACATGGTCAATCATTACACGATTAGGCGCGATTTTTTTGAAATTGCGTACAGCGTCAAGAATGAGCCGTGTGCCCTTGAGCTTGTCCTCCAGATGCGGCGTGTGTACCAGCACGAGCGAATTATGCTTTTCCGCCAGCCCCAAATGTTCATCTAAAATAAGCAACTCGTTGCGCGTGTTTTTATTGAGGCCGATTTCGCCGATGCCCAGCACATTGGGCTTGTCGAGAAACTCCGGAATAATTTTCAGCACCTCACGCGCAAAGCCGACATCCTCCGCCTCCTTGGGATTGACGCACAACCACGAATAATGCCGCAGACCATGGCGGCCGGCCCGGCGTGGCTCATATTCTGTAAGCTGGAGAAAATAGTCGCGAAATGACTCCGCCGAGCTGCGGTCGAAGCCCGCCCAAAACGCCGGTTCACAGATGGCCCGACACCCCGCAAGCGCCATGCGCTCGTAGTCGTCAGTCACGCGACTAATCATGTGGGCGTGCGGCTCAATATAACGCATAAAAAATCCTTTATTTCTTCCACGCCCCGGTTGCCGGCGAACCGGCGCGACGGGCCGGAGCGGAAGTCGGGTCGCTGAATGAGCGCAACACCGCTGCGGTTCGGGCAGAGTTTTGTTTATGCACAGAAAGTTTTTTCAGTGCGCCTTGCAAAGCCCGCACGCGATAATCCAATAATTTTCCGTGGCGCTCCACCCGGTCGAGAAACGCGGCGACATCAATCAGCTTGCCGCGAGCATCGAGAAACCCCCTGTCCACCGGGTCGTAGACCGGCAAAGGAGACGAAGGCGGACGGGGTTTCGCCATGGCTAAAAACGCGCGAACGCCGTTAGACTGTTTACTGTGACGGCGGAGGGAAGAGAAAGGCCTGCGAGCCGGACGCCCGCTTACCAGTTACACTGTCAACAATCACCTGAGAAGGTGCGCCATTGATGGAAATAGTCAGATATTGTGTCTGGCTGGCTTGTACTTCTATCGGGCCCTTGGTGGTAAGTGTCACCGGCTTGTCTTTCTTTAACGCGCCATCGTAAATCTTGTGGTTGTCCGACATCTGCCAGACTTGCATGGTGATATCCGTGGTCGTGGTGAAGCTGAACTTCATCGTCCCTGGCACGCTTGAAACAGTAGTGACAGCCGGCGGCACTGCGGTGTTCGTGGTCGCCGTGCTATTGGCGGGTGCAGGCACAGTGGAGGATTCTGTCGTGCTGGCTGTCTTGGTGGCATCCGGCGCATTGCTGCTTTGGAACAGGCGCTGGAAGCCCATGATCAGAAAGACAATGACCAGAACGGCGACGCTGACAATGACCACCAGCCGGAAAGTTTCCGCCTGTTGTTTCGTGCGGGCCGCCCGTACCGCCGACACGCCCTCCCGCGTGGCTTCATGGCCATGACTGAAGCCTCCCGGCGCCTCCACACGACCGAGGTTTTCGCGATCCTCATGGCGCACTCCCGCTTCGCTGCCGGAAAATTGTGCGGTAAAATCAGCCGAAAGCTTTTCCGCATCGAGCTTGAGATAGCGCGCATAGATCTTCAGAAAGCCGCGCTTGTAAACTTCCGGCAGCGAAAAATCAAACGTGCCGTTTTCCATCGCCGTGAGGTAATCGGTACGGATCTTCGTCGCTTCGGATGCCTCGCGCAGGGCAATACCGAGACGTTTGCGAGCTTCGGTGAGGCGGTCGCCAATGTTTTGCATATTCACGCTTAGCATGGTGTTATGGAAAATGGCGGCGCGAGGCAACCCCTTTTCAGCGAATATCTTGTAGCGGGGGGAATCCCTCACTCCACTTGGGTCGTCAGGCCCCGCCCTCCAACAGGCGCACCCGGCGGTTTTGCAGGGGAAATTGGAGGGTGACCGTCGTGCCCTGGCCCGGCGTGCTTTCAAGGGCTATCTGCCCGCCGTGCGTCCGCAGGATACGCTGGACAATCATCATGCCCAGTCCGTGGCCGCCGCGCTTCGTCGAAAAATACGGCTGGAATACTCTGGGGAGGTCGGACTGGGCAATGCCCACCCCATCATCGGCAAAGGCAAGGTAGACCCATATGTCATCCGCCCGCGCCCGAATGCGCAGGTGGCCGCCGCGCTCCATCGCCTCCATCGCATTCTTAATCAGGTTAAAAAAAACCTGCTTAATTTGATTACGGTCACCCAGCACTGTTGGCGGCGGCTGCATCACCTCAACTTCAACCCGAACACCCAGATTTTCCAATTCCTGGCGCTGGAGTGCCAAAACTTCGTCCAAAAGCACGAGCAAATTCACTTCGACGAGATTAGGCGGCTCAGGGCGCATGGCTTCGAGAAAATTACGGATAATGCCATCGAGCCGCTTAACCTCGGCGACGCAAATATCCGCGGATTCACGGATTTTCTTGGACGGGGCTCCGACCGGCAGCTTGGCCAGTTGGCGCTCAATCAGCTGCAAATGAATATTCATCGAGTTGAGCGGATTGCCCAACTCGTGCGCAACCCCCGCCGCCAGCATCACGACCGAGTCCAGTCGCTCGCTCTCAATTAGATCGCGCGTCGAACGTTGCTGCTCGGTGATATCGCTGAGAATCAGCGCTATCTGGCCATCGTTGGCACGCTTACGGTCAGCGGCGAGTGGCACGACATAGATGCGCACAAACCGACGCTCAGGATAAGTAATCTCCATCTCGCACGTCAACGCCCGCGCCGGTGGCGTGTTGCGCGACTCGCCGGGCCGCCAGGCAAGCGAACGGCCCAAGCCAGGGATGATTTTCCACAAGCGCGCGTGCCCCACATCCCGCGCGCGCAGGCCAATGAGCGCATGGGCGGCGGCATTGGCATATTGTACCACCCCGTCGCTATCGACCACCAGAATGCCGTCCTTGATGGTGTTAAAGATGGACTCGAGTGTCTCGCGCTCGCGGGCCAGACGTTGAACGAGAATGGCGAGATTCCCCGGATCGAGGTCGTCAATCCGGCCCAAGATGCGTTCGAGGGAATGGCCGCGCCGTGGCATAATTCTAAACGAGATTTATTTTAGATTTTAACTGCGCAATTAACTGTCGCGCGAGTTTGGTTTTCGGTGCAGGGCCTAAGGTAGCACGGCCACCGTTGTGGCCGATTAAAATCACCGCGTTATTGTCTGCCTCAAAGCCGGAGCCGGCGCAGCCAACCTGATTGGCGATAATAAAGTTCAGAGACTTCTCCCTCAACTTGCGACGCGCATAGGCCTCGACATTTTTAGTCTCAGCCGCGAAACCGACGACGAGCTGGTTGGAGCGCTTGCGCGAGGCGACGGTTTTCAGAATGTCCACCGTGGGCAAAAATTCAACGGTGAGCGCGGCGTTGTCTTTCTTGACCTTGTGTGTGAAAACTTTTTTGGGAGTGAAATCGCTCACTGCCGCGCACATGAAGAGCACGTCGCAGGAATCGAAAAGTTTATTGACCGCCTGAAACATCTCCGTCGCGGAAATCACCTTGTGAATTTTCACTCCTTTTGGCGGAGTCAAGGCCACCGGGCCGCTCACCAAATCCACTTTCCAGCCCGCAGCTGCGGCAGCGGTGGCCAGCGCATAACCCATCTTGCCGCTCGAGGGATTGCTCAGGAAGCGGACGGGGTCAAGGTGCTCGCGGGTCGGCCCCGCCGTCACCAGGCAGCGAATTGGGCGAGTTTTCATCGGCTTCGGCTGACAGCCTTTTTAAAGTGTTTTTCCGCCGTGACGCAATCACGCGCAATTTGTTTTTTCAATGCCTCAACGGAAGGAAACTTTTTCTCGGGACGGATGAATTCCAGCCACTCGATCCGCACCGTCGCCCGCGGGCCAGGTGCAGAACCAGTGCCGAGCAGGTGCGTTTCCAAAAGCGGTCGCGCCGGTTGCCTGTGCTCCAAGGTCGGCCGCACGCCGTAGTTCGCCACTCCGCGTCGCCAGCGACCAGACGCCGTGCGCAACCTCACCGCATAAACCCCAAAAGCCGGCAATGCCTCAGGCTCCCACGCAACGTTAAGTGTCGGAAAACCCAGCGCCCGCCCATGACGCAGGCCGGGCTGCACGCGACCTTCACAATAATAAGCATACCCAAGCAGACGGTTGACCTCGGCCATTGCACCGTCGGCCAGCAATTCACGAATGCGCGTGCTGGAGATAGGCCGTCCGTTATGCCGCAAGCGCGCCACACTGACCACATTCAAGATCGCCTCACGACCCGTACGCACCAACAATTCCACATCTCCCTTGCGTTGATGGCCGAAACGAAAATTCTCGCCGACATAAACCGCCGTCAGTGTAGGCAGATGTTTTTTAAGGTACGCCAGAAAATGCTCTGCGCGCAACCGTGCGAAAGCTCGTGTGAATGGCTGCGCAATGACCAGATCCACCCCAAACTCGCGCAAGAAATTGGCCTTCTGTTCCGGTGGCATAATTAACAGCGTTGGCTGCATCGGACGAAAAAGACGGCTCGGATGCGGCTGAAACGTAAGCACGGCGACCGTGCCTCCACACGACCGTGCGGAATGTAAAGCCGCCTCAATGACCGCCTGATGGCCGAGATGCACGCCATCGAACATGCCGATGGCCAGGTGCAGCGCCCCGCGCGGCAGACGGACATTTTGCAGCGAATTTGCGCGAGGCTTGGCGCTCATGGTAAACCAATTACAAAACGTGGCTGGGTACTGCTTGATAAACCGGAATGAGCCGGCGACGCACATCGGCCATGCTCAATGTGTCGAACTGTGCCAGTGGTGTGGCATCAGCCACCCGGTGCTGGCCGGAGCCGGTGCGTCGCAACGCCGTAAGCGTGGCGCCACAGCCTATCTTGATTCCGAGGTCGTGCGTGATGGTGCGCACATACGTGCCCTTGGAACTGCGCAGGCGGAAACTGGCACTGGGCAAATTGAATTCCAATAAATCAAAGAAAAATACATGGATAAAGCGCGGCTCGCGTTCAACCTCCTGGCCCTTGCGTGCCAGTTTATACAGCGGCACGCCCTTGATTTTTTTTGCGGAAAACATCGGCGGTGTCTGAAACTGGTCGCCGACAAATGTGTGCATTACGCCCTTCAACCCCTCGGCATCCAGCGGCGGCACGGGATGCGTCGCAGTAATTTCACCGTCCGCATCATGCGAGTCTGTGGTCTTGCCCAGTTCAAAAACGCCCTCATATTCCTTGTCGAGGCTCGTCAGGTATTGCGACACTTTGGTCGCGCGGCCAATGAGCATAACGAGCAGCCCGGTGGCCATCGGATCGAGCGTCCCGGCATGGCCGATTTGGCGGATTTTGAGACGATGGCGCAAACGCGCCACGACGTCGTGGGAAGTCATACCAGATGGTTTGTCCACCAGGAGCAGACCTTCGAGCTGATGCGGATCGGACGCATTCATGGAATTGATATTTGGGTTAAGAGATGGCAGTCATCGCAACTATTTCGCGCTTTTATCCACTGCCGCCAGGTGTTCGCCAAGGGCGGACAGAAAGCGCGGGTAAAATTTGTCGAGCGGCTCATTGACATTGAAGCCCGCAGCGCAAGCGTGGCCACCACCGCCAAAGCGCTGGGCCAGTCGGTGCAGCGCGTAACGCGGTTTTTTCGCCCGCAGACTGCCCTTGAGTGTTTGCTGCCGTTCCTCGAGGAGCACGCCCACATCCACGCCTTCGATGGCGCGAGCGTAGTCCACCAGCCCCTCAGTATCTTCGCGCTGTGCTCCTGTTTCCGCAAAGTCGGCGTCACGCAAGGTGCCAACGCAGACGCGCCCCTCAAATTCACTACGCAAGGAATTGAGAAAGGTGCGCAGGAGCCGCGTCTTGCCGAGGCTTTCGCGCTCAAAGAGCAAATGCGCCGCCACCCCCGGGTCGGCCCCGCGTGTGGTAAGTTGCGCGCAGAGTTGAAAGACTTGTGGCGTCGTCGAGGGGAAACGAAATTGTCCGGTATCCGTGGCAATGCCGACATAGAGTGCCTGCGCCGTTACCGCGTCCACCGGCAAATCTGCATCAAAAAACATGCCCGCCAACACCTCGGCGGTCGCGGAAGTCTCGGGTAAGATAATGTTGTGCTCGGCAAAACCCTCGTTCGAGGCATGGTGATCTATGGCCAAAAACGGCTTCGGAAAAAATTCGCGCAAACGTGGACCTACGCGGATGAGATCCGCGCAATCCACGCAGACCGCGACCGTGTTGGGCGCGGGCTGGTAATCCGCCGCGCGCCGCCAGGGAGTGTCGCCGACAAATTCGGTGAGCAGGCGCGTCACCGCATCGTGGTTCACGGCGATGGCGTCATGGCCGAGCGCGCGCAACACCCGCGTGAGCGCCACTTGCGAACCAATACAATCGCCGTCAGGCCGCATATGCCCGAGCACCGCGACCGGCTTCCCGCGCAGGTCGTCGAGCAACTTGCGGAACTTTTTCGAATGAGCAGGGAAATACATGGAAAGAAAATTACTCCTCCTCGTTTTCCTTATGCTGGTTCTTGAACTCGCCCTTGGTATCAAGCTCGTCCAAAATCGCCAGCGTGCGGTTGCCGCGAATCATCGAGTCGTCGTAGTGGAAACTGAGCGCCGGGGTGTATTTAAGAATGACTTGCTTGAAAACGCGTGTACGCAACTCACCCTTAATTTCCTCAAGGAATTTATCGGCCTCGTGGCGCGCCATGGCGTCACCCAGCACGGCGTAATAGACATGGGCGCTGCGCAAGTCGGGTAACACGGAAACTTCGGTAAAGGTGATGCCGGTGGCCACATCGCGAAAGCGCGTATGCAGCACGTTGCTCAATTCGCGCAGAATCAATTCATTGATGCGATGGAGGCGCGACATGGCGAAAAAATTTAATTAATCGATTCGCCCGGACGCCGCAAGCCTGCGCCCGGTGGACGAAAATGAACGGTGAGTTGGGCCGGCTTGGATGGGACAAGCGTAAGAGCGGAGGAGTGCCAGTTTTCCGCACCCGCAAATGAAGGGATGAATTACAGTGACGCCTTGATTTGCAAAATTTCAAAACACTCAATGACGTCGCCGGGCTGGTACCCGTCGTAGCCATCGAGGCGCGCGCCGCATTCGAAACCCGCGCGCACTTCGCTGGCGTCGTCCTTGAAGCGCTTGAGGGTGCCGATTTTGCCGGTGGCTTGAGGCACCCCGGCGCGCAGGACGCGGGCGTGGGCCGAACGGGTGATGCGGCCCTCGGTGACCATGCAGCCAGCCACAAAACCCTTGGCCAGCGGAAAGACCTGGCGAACTTCGGCAGCGCCGATTTTGTTTTCGCGCAACTCGGGGTCGAGCAACTCGCTCATCGCATCGCGCACTTGGGTGATTAATTCGTAAATAATATCGTGCTGGATAATGCGCACACCCTTGTGCTTGGCTGCCGAGGATACGCCGTTTTCCAGACGAACATTGAAGGCGACAATGGCCGCGCCCACCGCACCCGCCATGATGACATCGTTGGGGCTGACGGGGCCGACTTCGGCAGCGACGATTTCGATCTGCACCTTCTCACTCTTGATATCGAGCAAGCAGGCTTCGAGCGCTTCAACCGTGCCGTGCACGTCACCCTTGATGATGCAGCGGAAAGTCTTTTGCTTGGTTTCATGGATGGCCTTGAGCAGGGCATCCAGGTCGGCGACGCGCTCAACCGTGTTGTCGGCATTAGCCGTCTGGCGCAATTCGCGTTCGGCGGCTTCAGCGGCAGCCTTGGCTTCGCGGTCATGTTTATAAGTGACAAATTTTGCTCCAGCATCCGGCGCGCCGGACCAGCCGAGAACACGCACGGGCGTGCCAGGCAATACCGCCTTCACCGGCTCATCGCGGTCGTTTACCATCGCGCGAACTTTGCAATAATGCGCTCCACACACCAGTGCTGCACCGGGCTTAAGGGTGCCTTTTTGCACAATGAGCGTAGCCGTAGCCCCTCGCCCAATTTCTACCTGGGAATCAATGACCACGCCTTCGGCTGGGGCCTTGGGATTGGCTTTAAGCTCAAGAATTTCCGCCTGGAGCAAAACCGCGTCAAGCAGCTTGTCCACATTCGTGCCCTTGAGCGCCGAAACAGCCTCGCACAAAGTTTCACCACCCCAATCTTCCGAAGTAATGCCGTGTTGCTGCAAGGCCTGTTTCACCCGGTCAATGTTTGCACCCTTGGCATCCATTTTATTGATGGCCACGACAATCGGCACACCCGCTTTTTGGGCGAAGGCCAGCGCTTCCTCCGTCTGCGGCATAAAACCGTCGTCCGCTGCCACCACGAGAATGGCAATATCCGTCAGATTTGCACCACGCTCGCGCATTTTCGAGAAAGCGGCGTGGCCCGGGGTGTCGAGGAAAGTAATTTTGTGGCCATTGTGCTCAACCTGATAGGCACCCGTGTGCTGCGTGATCCCGCCAGCCTCACCCGCGACGACGTTTGTCTTGCGGATGGCGTCGAGCAGCGTGGTCTTGCCGTGGTTGACGTGACCGAGCACGCACACAATCGGCGCACGTGGTTCCAGAAACTTTGTTTCGTCCTCCTTGGGCGGCTCCGGCTTTTTGCTCTGCACTGGCCCAGCGGGCGGCGCATCACCACGATGTTTAATTTCGAGTGTGAAACCATGGCGGCGGCCCAAGCGCACCGCCACTTCTTCATCCACCGCCTGATTCATCGAGGCAAAAATTCCCATCTCCATCAGCTCGGAAATCAAACGGAACGGTTTCACCCCCAGGATATTGGCAAAATCTCGTACAATAATCGGCGGTTTGACCTGCACGACTTTACTGTCACCGGCGGGCACTGCCGCAACCGCCTCAGGTGCGCTCGGCAATGTCGGCGGCTTGGTGTTGGCTGTTGCTGGAGTTGGCGGCGGCGAACTCTTGGCCGACGGCGGTGTCGCCGGTGCCTTTGACGTGGGTGGAGGCAAAGACGGCACTCGCGAAGGCGGCGAAGCTTTGGGTTTGGGTGCGGCGGGACCGGCTGAAGATACCGTCGAAGCTGAACGTGCTCCGCCGGATCCACCGCCCATACCGGGGTAACGAACTGCCGGGCCGGTCTGTTGCGGAGTCGGCGCGTAAGAGGTGGGTCGCGCTGGCGTGGACAAAGTCGGCAAACGTGGCGGCAATTTTGGCGCGGCGGCTGGCGGAAGAGGAGGCGCACTCAAACCCATTGGATTACGCGTGGCGGCGGCGGCGGCTTTGGCGGCAGCTTCCGCGGCTTCGCGATCACGGCGCTCCCGGTCGAGCATTTCCGGCGTCTTGACCATGCCCACAGGCGGCGTCGAGGGCTTCGCAGGGGCCGGCGGCACGACCGGCGCAGGTGTCGGTGCCGCGGGCGCAACCGGCGTCAACCGATCCTTGAATTTTTCCAGCACCGCGTCCGCCGTAATATTATCCACCGTCGAAGAAGGGCTTTTTAAGTCGTATCCAAACTGCTCCTTCAAGATAGCCATGAGCTCCTTGTTCTCCATGTTTAATTGCTTGGAGAGATTGTGGAGGCGGACGCTCATATTGAAATAATAGGGACGGAAACTAAAGTATAAGGCGGGTTGAGGAAAAGTGGTGGGGGAAAATAAAAAGGCGAAGCTTACGCGCCCTCTTTGCCGGCCGACGCCATTTCGCGCGCGGCGGCGAGGCAGTTCATTACTTCTTGCGCCTCTTCAGTGGTGAAGCCCGCGCCGACCAGATCGTCAGCGGAGACGCCTTCAGCAGCTTCCAGCGAATTGATGCCCATGGCGACGAGCTTGCTGGCCTGTTCCTCAGTGATGCCCTGCACATGGCCGATGCCCGCGATGGCCTTCAGCTTGCGATCCTCAAAGCCCATGGCTTCCTGTTTTTCGCGCGAGATGTCGAGCTTCCAACCAATAAGGCGGGAAGTGAGCTTCGCATTCTGCCCACCGCGACCAATGGCAATGGCGAGGTCTTTTTCGGCGACTTCAAAATAAATGCGGCGATTGCGCTCGTCCACGCGGACGTTCTTTGGCAGCGCGGGCTTGATGGCCTCCTCCAACATGCGCTGCGGATCCGGATAAAAGCGAATGATGTCAATCTTCTCGCCGCCGAGTTCGCGCACAATGCTCTTCACACGCGCACCACGGGCGCCGACGCATGCGCCGACGGGGTCAACCTTCTGGTCGGTGGTGTTGACAGAAATTTTTGTGCGATAGCCCGGCTCACGCGCCATGGCCTCAATACTCACGGTGCCGTCGGTGATTTCCGCAACTTCCAATTCAAAGAGACGGCGCACAAACTTCACGCTCGCGCGGGAGAGAATGATTTCCGGGCCACGAGTGGTATTCTCGATATTAAGCAACAAGCAGCGGATGCGCTCACCCGGAGCATAGTTCTCGCCCGGAATGCTTTCGCGCGGCGGCAGTGTAGCTTCGGCCTTACCAAGTTCGATGACGAGGTCACCGCGTTCGCGACGGCGGACGGTGCCGGTGACGATGTCGCCAACCATGTCCTTGTATTCCTCGTAAATGCGGTCCTTTTCAAACTGGCGCACGCGCTGCATGATGGCCTGGCGGGCGGTCTGCGCGGCAATGCGGCCCAGCAACGCCGGGTCAATTTCCTTCTGGATGATGTCACCCAACTTCGGGTTGGCCTGATAAAGATGCGCTTTTTCGATGTGAATCTCGGTCGCCGGGTCGGCCACGGAGTCCACAACCTTAAAAGAGGCCCACGCTTTGAGCGCGCCGGTCTTCGGGTTGATTTCCACGCGCATGTCCTGCCCCGCTCCCACACCTTTGACGGCGGCGCCACGGATGGCTTGGGTAATCGCGGCGATCATGTCATCGCGGCTAATGCCCTTTTCCTTTTCCATGTATTCCAAAACGGTCAGGATTTCGTTGCTCATGGCGGTGGGTGGTCGAAAAATGGGATAAAAAAAAGCGGGTGCGGAACACCCACTCCTTTTAATGGAAGTGTTGTAGAATCCTTACACTTACCACCCCTCCTAGGGCCGTGTCAAGATTAGCTGTTGCACTGGAAAATATTAGGGGGATTTACCTGGCTGTTTGGTTCAGAAGGCCGGGTTAATCTTCCTCGACCGCCTGCCCTTCCTTTGTTAAGCAGATTTCCATCATGCGTTGCACAACCCCATTTTCCTTCGCGCTTTTCGGCCTCTCTTTCATTCTGCTCGCGGGTTGCCAGAATCCTCCCGCCTACACTTCCGGCTCTACCATCAACGGCGCATCCCTCGCTGCCAATACCAACGCACCTTCCCCTGCACCCGCAGTCGTGAGCGCCCCGGTCATCACTCCCACTCCGGCACCCGTCGCCGTAGTCGTTGCCTCGCCCGCGGCCCTTCCCCCCGTCACCATCCACCTCGCCGGCGATTCCACAGTCAGCAACTATGCCTCCACTACCGTTCAGGAAGGCTGGGGCATGGAGCTCGGCCAGTTCTTTAACGACCAGGTGACGGTGAACAACCAGGCCCAGGGCGGCGCGAACGTCCAATCATTCCACAACAGCGGTCGCTGGCCCGCCATCATCAATGCGCTCAAACCCGGCGACTACGTCCTGATACAATTCGGCGCGAATGACTCCGGCACCGCGCACGGCCCGGTCTATCCGCCGCAATTCGTCGAGACCCTCAATGCGATGGCCGATGAAGTTCGCGCCAAAGGGGCTGAGCCGATCTTTGTCACGCCCTCCGCCTTTTTCGATTGGACGCCCGATGGCAAAGAAAACAACGCGCGGCTCGCGCCCTATGCGGCGGCTTGCTACACCGCCGGCGAGGCCAAGCATGCGCTCGTGGACGACTTGAACGCCCGCGGCGTCGAATGGCTGAACTCCATCGGCAAGGACACCGCCGCGCCGTTCTACCTGCCCAACAGCCAGCACGTGCCGGACAAGGCCCACTTCGTCAAAGCCGGCGCGGTGCAGATGGCGAAAATGGTCGCGGGAGAAATCAAACGCATCAATAGCCCGCTCGCGGCGTATTTGAAATAATCGCGCGAGAAAAACTGACGGAGAGAAAATTGCTCTTTTTGGGGGGAGGGGGGGTCTGTGTTGTTTATCCCAACCTAGCCAACGCAACCAACGTAACCACGTCCGAGTGCCCGTGATTGAGTTTGCGGAGGTGTAGGAAAATAATTTTAATTTTTTCTAAGAAATATCCATTACGGATGTCTTAATAGGAACTCCTACCCCTTTCCTATGCAACATTTCCTCTGGCTGGCGTTAATTGTTGTGCTCAACCCGGGCATCCTCGGCGCCGCTGACAACCCGCCAGCGCCGATGCAACATCCTCCAGGTCTGCGGTTTGTGGAAGGACCGCCAGGGGACCTGGATGTGGTGACGAAAAGAGCCATGGGACCACCGGACCACCTGAACCCGGTGGACATGGGCCACATGGAAGTTTTGCCGCCGCTGCCCCTTTACACTTTGACCGAGCTGGATTTGGCGCAGCAGAAAGATATGACCGCGGCCACACGCAACCCGTATTTCTATTACATCGTCAAGTCCAACGGCGTGGCCGCACGAAAGGTCGGACTGTGGCAGATAAAGGGCGTGGCCCAATGGGAATCCGAAGGCTCGAATATTGACATGGTCTGGATCAGCGACGCCTTGGATAAACTGACCAAACTTGAGGAATTGAAGAAAGACTCTTATGAAGTGCGGTTATTGCAATGCGGTTTTAACTCGAATCTGAGTTTTGAGGCCATCTGGCTCAAGGCGGACAAACCGGACGGCGATTTGATCTATATTATCTCGCGCGACGTCAACTACCCCACCCACTCGATTTATGAAACGGAGAAATTCTACCACCCGAAGGAGTTGTTCGACCTGGCGCGGCCCGTCGCGCGCGAGATGCTGAGCTTGCCCTCCGCGCCCATTAACTGGACGGCGGATGACCAGATGCATGCTTATTTTCTCAAGCGCTTTCTCCAGGCCCAAGGCATGGGCATGAGCCGGATGGCCGCGCCGTCGCTAGCGCCCGACGATACGATGCAACTGGTAATCGGTGGGGCCACACCCGCGGACAGTCAAAAAAACGCGTCAAGCCAGGCTTACCAAATAAAGCGGGTGGAGTTGATCGGCATCGCCTTTCACGACCCGGCGGTGTTGTTTCGCCAAGAGCTGTATCACCGACCAGATGTGCGGCCCATGCAAGCCGTGAAGCCATTGCCCGACACCTACCGGGCGCTGACCGACTCCGAACAAAAGATGCTGACCAATTTGGTGACGGGCATGCAGGACGTCGTCGCGCAGACGGATCAAGGTGAGCGAGTGGTGTTTGGCGCCATCCGCGCGCAAGCGAGTTGCCTCGAGTGCCATACCACCGCAAAAACGGGCGACGCCTTGGGCGCATTTTCCTACCATCTAGTCCCACGCACGGCATTGGCGGAAATAACTCCCGCAGCGCTGCCAGCCAAGTAATTACTTTGCAGAGGCTGGCGCGAGGTTCACCTGTCTTTGTTTCACGAGGGCGATGCGGGCGGTGGCTTTGACGTTTTTCGGGTCGAGTTTCAGAATCTGTTCGTAGTCGGCCAGGGCACCGTCCCAATCCTTTTGCGCTTCCTTCGCGAGGCCCCGGTTGTTGAGGGCGTTGATGTTCTTGGGGTCAAGCAGCAGGGTGCGATTGTAATCGGCGATGGCGTGGTCGTAGTCCTTTTGGGCGCTATGGGCATTGCCGCGGTCGAAGAAGGCCGTCACGTGCCGCGGATCCAGTTCCAGCGCGTGGGTGTAGTCCGCGATGGCGCCGTCCTGGTCGCCTTTTTTCCCGAGGGAGTTGCCGCGGTCAATATACGCCGCCACGAGGTAGGGGTTGACTTTCAACGCGAGATTATAGTCGGCAATGGCCCCGTCGTAATCTTTTTTGCCGGCCTTCAACATGCCCCGGTCAATATAGGCGACGGTAAAATTGGGGAAAGTCGCCAGCGCCTGGTTGAAGTCCGCCAGCGCGGCATCCACGTCGCCCTTGGCGAATTCGGCCTTGCCGCGATAATCAAAAGGCGTGGCGCGCAGATGGTCGGTGTTCAAGACGAGGTTGCCGGTGACGGTCCAATCCTGATTGGCCGTCTCCATCGCCGCGGGGTCAAAGGTAAATCCCGGGCGCGTCACCCCTGGATAGGGCAGACCCGGCGTCGTCTTCGGCTGGACATAGGCCAGGTTGTTTTTGCCATCCACGACCAGATTCATCCGCGACACAGCGTAGAGGCCGAGCGAAGCCACAAAATTATCGTGGATCGCCATGTCAAAGGCCGTCGCCTGGGCCACCGGCACATCTTTGAGCGTCAGGTTGCCGAGTTTGATTTCATCCGCCCAGGCTTCCTCAAAAGTGCCGGAGCCCGCGCTGATGCCGGTGAAATGCCGGATGGTGACTTTCGCCTGCGGATGCGCCGCCTTCCATGCCTCCCAATCTTTCGTCGGCAAACTCACGCCAAAGGGCGAGCCGGTATCGATCAGAATGGTGCCGGTTTTGCCATCAGCCAGCGCGGTCTCGAGCACGAGTTGGCCGCCGGGATGAGTCTTTAGTTTCAGCCAGGCCGCGGTTTCGTCGGGCAATTTATCCGCACTGGAGACGGTGCGGTGGTCGGCGTTAAAAACCAAAATGTTGTTGCGCACTTCATCCCAGCCGACGAACCCGTCCACCGAGACCAGGGTCATGACGGGAAAGGTTGAAGCAAAAGTGACCGAGCCCCACACAAATTTTGCCGGCTCGGCGAGAATCTCCCGGACGGTTTTGGGTGGAGTCGTGACTCCGTCCACCGGCGGCCCGAATTTCAATCCCAGTTTTTGCGCCCCGACTTCCGACAACATTGCGGTCTCCGAACCGGTATCCAGCATGATGTTGACCGGCTGGCCATCAATCGTGGCCTGAGGAAAATCGATCCGCACATTCCGGCGCATCACCGCCGACGCGATGGGTTGGACCACCCTGCTGGCCGTAATGACGGCCACCATCAGGCATAGCACCAGCCGCAGCCACGTCGTCGAGGTAGTTTTCATGGGGGTAAAACCGACGCCCCTCATTAATTACTACCGCAGGCGTAAAATCAAGTCCTTTGGCTCGACGCGGTCGCCAGAAAAATCTGCCGCAGCCACCGTCCCCTGCAAGGCATATCCCAATTAGGCCTCCCATTCCCCCGGGCTGAACTGATTAGTGGAGTTTTTTCGGGGTTGCCGGGCGTTGGGGGTGCGGGTAGAGACAGGAAAAATATAAATTGGACCTGCCATGATTCCCTTGGATGTCTTCGTCGGCTTGCGCTTGCAGGGAGGATTCGTCATCGCACAAATTGAAATCGGCCACGAACCAATGATGGATGCATTAGGTCGTGAGGCTGTGGCGCAAACTTCCATAAACGGGCATCGCTTTTCGATCCGCCTCGGCGAAGGACTGGATTCACGTGAATCCTCCATCACGCTTTACCATGAAATTTTGGAAGCGGCGACCGTGGCTTGCGCGAATCCACCAGCGAGGCTCATGGATTTTAACGAGGGTGACTTTGAGCATGCGGCCCAGGCTATGCAGCGCAAGTTGGGCCAAGCCAGCCCGGCCACCTTAAACCGCATGTTGCAATTGTATGGTTTTTAGCAATAATAAAGCCATGAAAGCCCGGCGTCATATTCAGGTTGATCTCGTCAAGCTCGTTGGCGGGGAACGCCTGCTGCGGCTGACGGAGGCGCAGTCGGGGCTGTCTTTGGAGAAAAAACTGGGGCCGAAAGAGGCCGTCGTGCGCCAAAAGCAAAAGTTGCTGGAGGCATTTGAGGAAGTCCTGGCCCGCCGCGAATTGATCCCTTCTTGAAGCAAGTCGTCGTGCGTTGCGGGGAAAACTGAATAGGCAGGAAATTGCTTTTGCGTAGACTTATCTGGGTACAATTAGGCTGAGTGCCATAGCCAAAAAATCAAGTCACAGCTAGATGTATTTAACTTAAACGCCGCCAACATAAAAATTTGGCGTTAGCTGTTGATTGCATAGCTTGAATTGCAGTCTCGTTATCAAAACCATGGAGATTTTGTAAGCGATGAAGGAGTTTATCAAAACCCTCTGCACCTTGTGGAACTACACAGCCTGTCTTCAAAGTTGAATCGAGTAATAGGAGAAATACGTCTTCTTGCATTGGGCCTTCATCAGTCGTCAAGATTCCAACCTCCGCAAGGTCATTCCAGCCAATTGAGTTCTTAGAACCATTGGCACGTAGATGCACAATAGCATTGTCGTCGAACGTCACTTGATCGTTCATGCAAAATCTGCGACTACCGCAGGCGTAAAATCAAGTCCTTTGGCTCGACGCGGTCGCCCACTTGCGCGGCGATTTCCTCGACGACGCCATCGGTTTGCGCGTAAAGGGTGGTCTGCATCTTCATCGCTTCGAGGACGACGAGCTTGTCGCCATTCGCGACTTTCTGGCCGACGGAAACGGTGAGGCTGCTGACCATCGCGGGAATGGGCGCGCCGATTTGCTTGGCGTCCGCCGGGTCGGCCTTGCGGCGGGGTTTGCCGCGCGGCTGCACCGACTTGTCGCGCACCTGTGCTTCGCGCGCGCGGCCATTGAGTTCAAAGGTTATCGCCCGCAGGCCCTCGGCATCCGCATCGCCGACGGAAATCAATTTCACGTAGAGGCGCTTGCCCTCTTCGATATCAATCGCGACCTCCTCATTCTGCTGGAGGCCGTAGAAAAACACTGACGTGGGAATGACGCCGACGTGGTCGTAATCGTGGATGAACTTGACCATTTCCTCGAAGACCTTCGGATACATCAGGTAATTATAAAGCGCGTCGTCGCTGTCATCACCGCAAAGTTTGCGGACGGTCGCGCGCGTGGCATCCATATCGACCGCCGGAGCTTTCGGGCGGCCGGTAATCGCCTTCTTGCTGCCGAGGACAACTTGCTGCACGGCCTTGGGCCAGCCCCCGAGCGGCTGCCCCAGCCCACCCGCGAGCATGTCCACCACGGACTCCGGAAACGCCGTGCCGGGAGGGAGATTAATAAGATTCGCCGGCTCGATGCCGCGCGTGAGGAGGAAAATCGCCAAATCGCCGACGACCTTGCTGCTGGGCGTGACCTTGACGATGTCGCCGAGGAGTGAATTGACTTCCTCGTAATAGCGCACGACTTCCGGCCAGCGCGCACCGAGGCCGAGGGCGGCGGCCTGCTCGCGCAAGTTGGTATACTGGCCGCCAGGCATTTCGTGCTCGTAAACTTCGGCGCTGCCGAATTTCGGGCTGGTGTCAAAAGGTTCGTAACGCTGGCGCACGGCTTCCCAGTAAATCGAAAGTTCGTTGAAGAATTCCACGTCGAGCCCTGTCGCGCGCGGACTGAAGCGCAGCGCATGAGCGACGGAATTCAAATTCGGCTGGCTCGTGAGACCGGACATCGAGGACACCGCAAGATCCACCACATCCACGCCCGCGTCTGCCGCAGACAACACCGCCGCTGAGGCGATGCCGCTGGAATCGTGTGTGTGGAAATGAACCGGAATGCCCAGTTCGTCCTTGAGCGCCTTGGTGAGCTTCGCCACCGCGAGCGGATGGCACAGCCCGGCCATGTCTTTAATCGCGAGCATGTGCGCGCCGCGTTTTTCCAATTCCTTCGCGAGCTTGACGTAATATTTGAGCGTATATTTGTCGCGCGCGGGATCAAGAATGTCGCCGGTATAGCAAATGGCCGCTTCGCAAATCGAACCCGTGTGCTCGGTAATCGCGTCCATCGCCGGCTCGAGATTCGGCAAATAATTCAGCGAGTCGAACACGCGGAAAATATCCATGCCCGCATCGGCGCAATGCTTGACGAAGCCTTGAATAACCTTGTCCGGATAATTCGAGTAGCCGACGCCGTTCGCGCCGCGCAGCAGCATCTGGAAGCAGATGTTGGGAATTTTTTCGCGCAGGAGGCGCAGGCGCAAGAACGGGTCCTCGTGCAAAAAGCGCAGGCAGGTGTCGAACGTCGCGCCGCCCCACATCTCCATCGAAAACAATTGCGGTGCGCGACGGGCGATGGCGTCGGCACAGGCGGCCATGTCGGTCGTGCGCACACGCGCGGCGAGCAGTGATTGGTGCGCGTCGCGGAAAGTCGTGTCCGTCACGAGCAGACGTTTTTCCTTGAGCACCCAGGCGGCGAATTTCTTCGGGCCAAGTTCGCGTAATTTATCGCGCGTGCCGGGCGGCGGGGTCTGCGTGCGGTCGTAACGCGGCAAAATAACCGGCAACGTGAGCTTCGGTTTGGGACGGCCCTTGACTTGCTCGTTGCCGTTGACGATGACATCGCCGAGAAAATTGAGCAGCTTGGTCGCGCGGTCTTGTTTGCGCGAAAAACGGAATAACTCGGGAGTATGCTCAATCATCCCCGTCGTCGCCTGGCCGCTGCGGAAAATCGGATGATTGATGACGTTCTCGAGGAAGGGCAGATTGGTCTTTACGCCGCGAATGCGCATCTCCCGCAGCGCGCGGTCCATGCGCTGGCAGGCGATATTAAACGTCGAGGCCGAAGCGGTGACTTTAACGAGCAGCGAATCGTAAAACGGCGTGATGACCGCGCCGGTGTCGCCCATCGCGCCGTCGAGGCGGATGCCAAAGCCTGCGGCGCTGCGGTAGTTGACGATTTTGCCGTAGTCGGGTGTGAAATTTTTCTCCGGGTCTTCGGTGGTGATGCGGCATTGGAGCGCCCAGCCCATGCGCGGGATGTGCTCCTGCGGCGGCAGGGCCATGACTTCGTCGTGCAGTGAGCGGCCTTCAGCCACTTGGATTTGCGCGCGCACGAGGTCAATGTCGGTGATGACTTCCGTGACCGTGTGCTCGACCTGAATGCGCGGGTTCATCTCGATGAAGAACCATTCCCTCGACTCCATGTCGTAAAGGAATTCGCAGGTGCCGGCGTTTTGATAATTGACTGACTTCGCAATGCGCACGGCGGCGGCGCACAAATCTTTCACAATGGCATAATCCAGCCCGACGGACGGGGCAATCTCGACCACCTTCTGGTGGCGGCGCTGGACGGAACAATCGCGCTCGTGCAGGTGCAGCACATGGCCATGCTGGTCGGCGAGGATTTGCACTTCGAGGTGTTTGGCGTGGCGGATGTAGCGCTCGAGAAAAACTTCGTCGTTGCCAAAGGCGCGCTCGGCCTCGCCCTGGGCCTCGGCGAGTTTGGCTAAAAGGTCTTTCGCTTCCAGAACCACGCGCATGCCGCGACCGCCGCCGCCGTGAGCCGCCTTGATGATAAGCGGAAAGCCAATTTTTTTCGCCCAGGTCGTGGCGTCTTTGGGGTCTTTGACGGGGTGCGGGGTGCCGGGCAGCGTGGGCACACCGGCCTTCTCGGCGATGTCGCGCGCAGCGGTTTTGTCGCCCATCTTTTCCAAAATTTCCGGCGTCGGCCCGATGAAGACCAGTCCCGCCTCGCGGCAAGCCTTGGAAAACCGCGCATTTTCGCTCAAAAATCCGTAACCAGGATGCACGCCCCAAATACCCTTGGCCTTGGCCAGCGACACAATGCCATCAATGTCGAGATACGCCGCCACCGGCCCCTTGCCCTCACCAATAAGGTAGGCCTCGTCAGCCTTGAAGCGGTGCATGCAGAAGCGGTCTTCATGCGCATAGATGGCCACCGTGCGGTAGCCGAGTTCCGTGGCGCTGCGAAAGACGCGCACGGCGATTTCGCTGCGATTGGCGACAAGGATTTTCTTGTGGTCGGACATGGCGGCGGGCGAAGCAGGGCGCGTGCCGTCTCGACAGAGAAAACCCGCGCGCCCGCGAGTTATACCACCTCGTCCGGTGGCGTCAATCCCCGCATCAACTCTCTGATGAAAAATTCACTGTTTGTTCATTAACAACCCCCTAATCTCGTGACGGCTTGCTCCCGGGGGGCCAACCGGTCAGATTTTCCCCTTCCGTGAGCGACTCCACCCAGTCCGCCGATCAACCCACTGCAATTCGCACCAGCGTCATGGCGCGAGGCGTGTTCGGGTTTGTCTTTTGTCTGATGACGATCCTCGCCATCGGATTGTATACCGAAGGCAGCATTATTTCTGGGGTCGTGACTTTCATCCTCGCCAGTGCCTTGTTTGTTTACGCTTGGCTTCAAAGCATTGAAATCTCCAACGGCGAACTCGCTTATTATCGTCCGTTCCAGCAGACCGCCAAAGTTTCCTTAAATCAAGTCACGGAAGTGCGTTTAGTCTATACCCGGCAGGGCAGCATGCATCACCGCTATCAATTGTTTAACGGCGATACCCTGCTCTGCGCCTTCAATCCAAAGTTCTTCGCCTTCAAAGACGTGGCGTTGATCTTCGACCAAATTCGCGTTTATTCTCCCGGCATCGTCATTCCCGACGGCACGGAAGACGACTCGGATTCATCGAAATAATTTCCGGCGCGTTTTTGTTTTCCTTCTGCCAGCGCAGCCTTCATTCTGCTTTCGCTCATGCCGCTGCCACCCAAAGCTCCCACGCCCGCCGACCGCGCCCGCCCGTGGGTGCAGATGAAATATTTCACCTACCATCCGCAGGTTTACTCGCGGATGCTGGGCGGAGCCTCGGAAGACGCGCGCCCGGGCGACCTCGTGGCGGTTTACGACAAGGACGGCCAACGGTTCGGCGCCGGATTTTTTAACCCGAGCGCGCATGTGCCCTTGCGGGTGCTCCACCATGGGCAGGAAGCCGTGGATGAAGCCTTTCTCGAAGGCCTGCTCGACCGCGCCTGCGACCTGCGGGAGAAAATCGCCTCGCTCGCCGACAAAAATCAAACCGATGCCTACCGCGTCATTCACTCCGACGCCGATTCCCTTTCCGGGCTGGTGGTGGATAGGTACTCCGATACGCTCTGCGTGGAAGTCCACAGTCTCGGCATTTATAAACGAATTGAAAAGTGGCTGCCGCGCCTGCACGCCCGCCTCGGCACCAAACGCGCCACGGTGCGCGTGAACCCCGACATCGCCCGCATCGAACGCATTTCCGGCCCGGCGACGGCCGGCGACGCCCCGCCCGTCGTAAAAATCCGCGAGCACGGCGTGCGCTTCGAGGTGGACTTCGCCTCCGGCCACAAAACGGGATTTTTCTGCGACCAGCGCGAGAACCGCAAAATGCTCGGCGAATGGGTCAAACAACTCGGCCCGAAAACCCGCGTGGCGGATTTATGCTGTTACACCGGCGGTTTTTCGCTCGCCGCCAAATTGCTCGGCGGCGCGGAAGACGTGACGGGCGTGGACCTCGACGAAAAATCCATCGAACAGGCCAAGCGCAACGCGAACATGAACCAGGCGCGCATCAACTGGATTCACACCGACGCGTTTATGTGGATTCGCCAGATGCTGCTCAACAAAGAGCGCTGGGACGTCATCGTCGTGGACCCGCCGAAATTTGTTTTCGACAAAGACGACGTGGAAGGCCGCCTCAAATACCGCGACCTCAATGGCCTCGCCATCCAGCTGGCCAAGCCCGGCGCGTTGTTGGTGACGTGCTCATGCTCCGGCCAGATTTCCGAGGAGGAATTCACCGACATCGTGATTTCCGCCGCGCATCACCGTGGCCGCCGTCTGCAATTCCTGGCCAAGACTGGCGCCGGGCCCGACCACCCCATCATGTCCAACTGCCCCGAAAGCCGTTATCTGAAATTGCTCTGGGCGCGGGTGTGGTGAAAATTACCGTTTCAGTCGTTTACGAATAACTTCTGGGTCTTGGCGAAGGTCGAGAATCGCTGTGATGATAATCCGATTGCCTTCCAAGCTGTAAAAGATGCCAAAGGGGAAATCCGGAACGAGCACCCGGCGATAGCGGCCCTTGAAAACTGGCCCCACTTGAGGAAATTCGCGCACGTAAGTGAATCCCACATCCAACAGGCGCATGAAAACTTCACCCCGTCCCGGCTGACAATCCTCGTAGAACTCATAAGCCGCCTGGATGTCCTCGTCCGCTGAAAAGAGGAACACTATTTCTTTCACCGCAGCGTTCTCCCCAAGATGCGCTTTTGGATGGCCTCCCAAGTTGTGACCCGATCCGGATGCTTGCGGTAGGCGACCATGCGCTTGTCGAGTTCGGCGATTTGTGCATCCGACACCGGCACTTGCGCCGGATGAGCCGCCAGATCACCCCACAATTCGGTCACCAATTGCAGCTTTTCCGCTGCGGATAGATTCCGCACTGCCGGCATATTTTCGAGAATCATAGTATTAGGTTAACGGTTTAGAAGATAATTTCAAGCCCTCAACTACTCACGGAGTGTCCCGTCGCACGCTGGCGTTTTACCCATTTGATCGCCCGGGGTGCCCAACGAAACATGGCGGTCAGAATAAACCCCCAAAGCACTGCATTGAGAAACATGGGCAGGTAAAGCCAGCCAAAGGCGGAATTACTGGCAAATCCAAAAATTCGCTGCATCAATCCTCCCAGAGGCAAAAAAGGGTAAATAAAGGGGGCGGACAAAATGTCCACCAATATACCCGGCGGGGATGGCGGCGGCGCTTCGTCGATGTGTGAAAGGGCGTCCCACACGATTGCCTGGGCAATAAAAAAATGGACCAACCCGATGAGCGGAACTCCAATCCAGTAACCACTCCAATCGCGCTGGTTTTGTGCAGTCATAAATATCGAGCATCATTTTGGGCTCTCAGCGGAATTTTGGTCAAGTTTTCGTTTCAAATCTAATGTGAACTCGGTAGGCATTTTGTGTGAGCACGGATTGCCTGCTCCACGCAAAAATTACTCGACCCCACCTTCGCGCTTGGCATGGGGTAAATTCCTGCCAACATGGCGGGGCTCTCCGCCGTTTCCATGCACGCCTCCATCCTCTGGCTCGTCCGTCTTGGCATTGAACAGAATATTTTTACCCGCGAACAGGCCGTGACCGTGCGCGCCGCGCTGGGCGATGAAGCCGAACTGCTCGCCTTCGCCCAAAAGTTTGTGGATGACGGCCTGACCACCAATTACGACGACCTCGAAGCGCTCGCGAACACCGCGATGGAAAAGGGCGAACAAGGGCCACCGGAGGGCGACCCCTTCGCCGTGCCGGATGGACCCAAGAAAATTAAGATGCCGTTGCGCACGAGTGCGGCGCCGATGCCCGCAGCCCCTGCACCTTTTGCCGCCGCTGCCGTCTCTGCCACCCCACCTGCTTCGGCCACCGCCACTTTCACGGGGCCATTTCCCTTTGATAAAATCGAAGCGCTCGACGAACCCTCGCTGGCCGCGGCGTTTCGCGAACTCTTACGCGTCACTGCCGGCGATGGCGCGAGCGACCTGCACCTTTCCACCGGCGCGCGCCCATTCGTCCGCAAAAATCGCGCGCTGGCGTATCTCTCGGAACATATTCTGACCCCCACCGACACGCTGCGCATGAACACCGTGCTGCTTTCCGAGGGCCAGAAAAAGATTTTCCTCGAGCGCAAGGACTACGACTACGCCCTCGCGCTCGGCGCGGCGAGCCGCTACCGCGTCAACCTCATGTTTCATAAGAACGGCGCGTCCGGCTCCTACCGCATGATTCCCGCCGAGACGCGTACGCTCGCCGACCTCGGCTACGCCAAGCACAACGAGACGCTGATGAAGATGCTGTCCTACCACAACGGCCTCATCCTCGTCACCGGCCCCGTCGGCTCGGGCAAGACGACCACGCTCGCCTCGATTGTCGCACATCTCAACAACACGCGCACCGACCATATCATCACCGTCGAGGACCCCATCGAAGTCGTGCAACCGGCCAAGGGCTGCAATGTCACGCAACGCGAAGTCGGCTCGCACACGAGAACTTTTGCGTCGGCGCTCAAAGGGGCGTTGCGCGAAGACCCGGACATCATCGTCATCGGCGAACTGCGCGATTTGGAAACCATCGAGATGGCCATTAGCGCGTCGGAAACCGGCCACCTCGTCATCGGCACGATGCACACCAGCGACGCCACGACGACGCTCAACCGCATTCTCGACGCGTTCCCGCCCGCGCAGTTGACGCAAATTCGCTCGAGCGTGGCCGAGAGCCTGCGCGGCATCGTCTGCCAACGCCTGCTGCCCGGGCGCGAAGGCGGCCTCATCCTCGCCTGCGAAATCCTCATCAACAACACCGCCATCCAGGCGCTCGTCAAAGACGGCAAGACCTCCGGCCTGCGCAATACGATGGAGACCGGCCTGCGCGAGGGCATGTGCCTCATGGACAATGTCGTCTTCGGCCTTTATCAGGAGCGCAAAATCACCGGCCAAACCGCCCTCGCCAACATTTCCAACCGCGTCCTGCGCGATAAAATTGCGTGAACGTCATGAATGCCCAGTTCATCAAGAAAAACGGCCGTAAGGCATTCGCCGTGCTGCCCTACCGCAAATTCTTACGGATGCAGGAAAAGCTGGAGGACTACGCGGACCTCATCGCCCTCGACAAAGCCAAGTCCGACCCCTGCAACCGCAAACATCATCCCCTTACTGATTATATGCGCCAACGCGGTATAATTGCATAGCCATGAATGCCTGGATATATATTCGGCTGTTTTCAACTTTGGCCATAGCTGGTTGGTTTTTCCTGCTATCGCTACGAGCCATTAAGTCCGGCGTTGCTCATGCTGCAGGCAGAAACTATCACCGACGCAACTCAGCGCCGATGTTTTGGACCACAGCTGCTGTTCAGTTCCTGTTCGCAGCACTGTTCTTTTTTACGGCAGTTTCAATCTATCTGAAAGATTACAGTCCCCTTCCGGCCAAATAAATCCCATGCCCTCGATTGACCCACTTTTGAAATCCATGCTCGAAAAGGGCGGGTCCGACTTGCATCTGACGGTCGGGCTGCCGCCGAAGTCGCGCATTTCCGGCTCGCTGGTGCCCATTGCCGAGACACCGCTCGACGCGGCCACGATGGAGACGCTGCTCAAGGAGATTTGCCCGGAAAAACGCTGGCAGGATTATCTCGAACGCCGCGACCTCGACCTCGCGCACGAAATTCCCGGGGTCGCGCGTTTTCGCGGCAACTATCTCTACAACCACTGGGGCCAGGCCGCCGTCTTCCGCCAGATTCCCGCGAAAATTCTTTCCTTCGAGACGCTCAAGCTTCCCGAGTCGCTGAAAAAACTCTGCCATTTGGATCAAGGCCTCGTCGTCGTCACCGGGCCGACGGGCAGCGGCAAGTCCACCACGCTCGCGGCGATGATTGACTACATCAACACGAACCTCGCGAAGCACATCATCACCATCGAGGATCCCATTGAGTTCGTGCATCCGATTAAAAAATCCGTCATCGTCCACCGTGAAGTCGGCGAGCACACGGCGTCATTCGCCGCCGCGCTCAAAGGCGCCATGCGCCACGACCCGGACATCCTGCTGCTCGGTGAAATGCGCGAATTGGAAACCATCAAGCTCGCGCTTGGTTGCGCCTCAATGGGCATGCTCGTCTTCGGTACACTCCACACCAACAACGCCCCGAAGACGGTGGACCGCATCATCAACACCTTCCCCGCCGACGAGCAGAACCAGGTGCGCATCATGCTGGGCAGTTGCCTTGCGGGCGTCGTCGCGCAGCTCCTCTGCAAGCGCATTCCGAAGGGCCGCTGCGCCGTCCACGAAATCCTCCTCGCGCACGAAGCCCTGCCCAACACCATCCGCAGCGGGCAGATCGCCAACATCAAGGCCATCATCGAAGGCGGCTTTGCCGATGGCATGGTGACAATGGACTTCAGCCTCATGGCCCGCGTGAAAGACGGCACTATCGAGCCCAAGGAAGCTTACATGAAGGCCGCGAACAAGGCGACCTTCGCCCCGCTGCTCAAGCCCGGTGACCTTGAAGGCGGGCACTAAAAATTTCGTGTTTTCGGTTTTGAGTTTCGGGTTGGAAACAGGAAAGATTTTGAACACAGTGGCAGTTGCCGCGTTTTCACGCGACCCCCCCCCAACCCGAAACTAATTTATGGCTGGCCTCGGCAAATTCCTCAAACAGGCGCAGAAGGCGCAAAAACAGGTTGAACTCGTGCAGCAGCAGCTGGCCGCGCGCGAACTCGATGTCTCCGCCGGCGGCGGCGCAGTGCGCGTCAAAGTCAATGGCCAGGGCGAATTTCTCTCGCTGACCCTCGATCCGGAATTTCTCAAGGAAGACGCCGGTATCGTTTCATCAACGATTCTTGAAGCCGTTAAGCAGGCCGCCGCGCAGGCCAAGGCGCTCGGCGAAGAGGAGATGAACAAGGTGACGGCGCAGTTCCAAATGCCGGGATTGTTCTAAATGGCCACTTCCTTCGACCATGCACAAAAACTCTTGCGCCAGTTGCCCGGGCTAGGCTTCCGGTCGGCGGAGCGGATTGCGCTGCACCTGCTGGTCGAACAGCCGGAAAAACTGGAGCCGCTCCTGAATGCCTTGCGTGATGCCGCCGCCCGCCTGCGCCGTTGCACGCAATGCGGCAACATGACTGAGACCGCCCACGGCGATGGTCCGGTGCTGTGCGATATTTGCCGCGACCCCAACCGCCGCGCCGAGCAACTTTGCCTCGTCGAAACGGTGACCGACCTGCTGGCCTTGGAACGCGCGGGGGCTTATCGCGGTCTCTACCATGTTCTGCATGGCAAACTTTCCCCTCTGCACAAAGTCGGCCCCGAAGATCTCAATCTCGCCTCACTGGTCAAACGCATTGAATCGGGCACGGTCAAGGAAGTCGTCCTCGCGCTCTCAAACGACATTGAGGGCGAAGCCACCTGTCATTATATTCAGGAAACTCTGCTGGCCGGCCATCATCTCGCTGTTTCGCGCATTGGCTTTGGTCTGCCGAGTGGCAGCGGCCTGACCTATGCCGACGCTGATACCCTGCGCAGCGCCCTCGCCGCCCGCCGTGAATACCAATAATTTATTCCCATGCCCGCCGAAAAATTTATCCCTTTCTCGCGTCCAACGATTTCGGAAGCCGCCATCCAGGAAGTCAGCGACTGCCTGCGCTCCGGCTGGATCACCACGGGCCCGCGCTCGGCGAAGTTCGAGGAAATGATGCGCGACTATTTCGACGCGCCGCACGCGCTCGCCTGTCTCAACGCCACCATGGGCCTGTGGATGATTTTTAAGGCCATCGGCCTCAAGCCCGGCGACGAAGTCATCACCACGCCGCTAACCTTCGTGGCCACGCTCAACACCATTGTGCTCGCAGGTGGAAAACCGGTGCTGGTGGATGTCGAGCCGGACACCTACAACATTGACGTCAAAAAAATGGCGGCGGCGATAACCAAGAAAACGCGCGTGCTCATGCCGGTGCATTTCGCGGGGAGTCCGTGTGACCTCGATAAAATTTATGCTTTGGCAAAGAAACATAAATTACGTGTGCTCGAAGACTGCGCCCACGCCATCGGCACCGCGTATAAAGGCAAACGCCTCGGCAGTTTTGGCGACATTCAGGTATTCTCGTATCATCCGAACAAAAACATGACCACGGGCGAAGGTGGCGCGATTGTGACTCGCGATGCCGCCGTGGCCCGCAGCATCGAAATCCAGCGCTTCCATGGCATTGATAAATCACGCTGGTCGCGCCATAGTAAAATCCCCGGCCTCGGTCACTACGATGTTGTCGAAGCGGGCCTGAAGTCGAACTTCATGGATATCCAGGCGGCGCTGGGCATCCACCAACTCGCCGCGCTGGAAGGATTTAATAAAAAGCGCCGCGTGCTGGCGGATTACTACCTCAAGAAGCTCCGTGGCGTACCCGGTCTGACGCTGCCCATCTCACCTTCCTTCGCGCATTTCCATTCGCGCCATTTGTTTGCGCCGGTCGTCGAACGTGGAGCAAAAGTGGACCGCGATACTTTGATGGTTGAATTGAAAAAACGCCAAATCGGCACAGGGTTGCATTACACCGCCTGCCATCTCCATTCCTTTTACGAGAAAAAGTTCGGTTATAAGCGCGGTGATTTCCCCAACGCCGAGCGCATTTCCGACGGAATCCTCAGCCTGCCCCTCTGCCCCACCCTCACCCGCGCCGAACAGGACCGGGTCATCAAGGCGGTTTGGGAAATCATGGGCTAAATCTCCCACTAAGATTTATCTTTGCGCTCGGCATTACTTTGCAGTTAATAACTCCCTACATGCCCGCTCCCGAAATTTCCGTCGTCGTGCCGGTTTATAACGAGGAAGCCAACCTCGAACAACTCTTTGTGCGGTTATCCAAGACCCTCGACGCGCTGAACCGCCCCTGGGAGGTCATCTTCACCAACGACGGCAGCCGCGACCGCTCGATTGAATTGCTCAAGCGTTTTCACCAGCAACGCCCGGCACAGGTGCGCGTCATTGATTTCAACGGCAACTACGGCCAGCACACGGCCATCATCGCCGCTTTCGAACGCGTGCGCGGCAACATCATTATCACCCTCGACGCCGATTTGCAGAATCCGCCCGAGGAAATTCCCAAGCTGTTGGCGAAAATTGACGAAGGCTGCGATGCCGTCGGCGGCGTGCGCGCCAAACGCGAGGACAGTTTTGCGCGCAAATATCTTTCGCGCCTGATTAACCTTGTGCGTGAGAAGACGACGGACATCCGCATGACCGACCAGGGCTGCATGCTTCGCGCCTATCGCCGCCCGGTGGTCGAAGCCATTGTGCGCAGCGGCGAACGCGCGACGTTCATCCCGGCGCTGGCTTACAAATTTGCGAGCAAGAATGCCGAAGTTGAAGTCGCCCACGCGGCCCGCACCGCCGGCGAATCGAAATATAGTTACTACAAGCTGGTGCGCCTGAATTTCGATTTGATTACGGGTTTCACGCTGGTGCCGCTGCAATTATTTACACTCTTTGCAATGGGCTGTGCCGGGGGCAGTCTGCTGCTGGTGCTCATTCTCGCCTATATGCGGATTTTTCTGCACGACAACACCAATGGCGTTTTCACACTGTTTGGAATTTTATTCTTCCTCATCAGCGTGTGCATGGTGGGGATTGGGTTGATTGGCGAATACGTTGGTCGCACCTACCAATGCGTGCAGCAACGCCCGCGCTATGTCGTACGCGAAATTTTTGAAGATTTGAAGTAATCCCGCCATGCCCTCCCCGCGCGTTTTGTTTTTTGGTTACAGCGAGGTGGGTTACGCGACCCTGGAGCTTTTGCTCACGCGTGGCGTGACGGTGGCCGGAGTGTTCACCCATACTGACGACGGTCACGAAACCCAATGGTTTCGCTCCGTGCCGAAACTCGCCGCGGAACGCGGGCTGCCGGTGTTCACGCCGGAATCATTCAAAGATCCAGTATGGGAGGAAAAAATCCACGCATTGCGCCCGGACCTGATCCTCTCAATGTATTATCGTAATATGATTCCGACGCGGTTGCTTAATCTCGCACCGCTCGGGGCGTTTAATATGCATGGTTCTTATCTTCCGCGCTATCGCGGGCGGGCGCCGCTCAACTGGGCCATCATCAATGGCGAAGACCACACCGGCGTGTCGCTGCATGTGATGGTCAAGGAGGCCGATGCCGGCGATGTGGTGGACCAGCAGAAAATTCCGATTGGGCCGGAGGAGCCGGTGTCGGCCATAATCCCACGAATACGTGAGGCGGCGGTCAGCGTGCTCGGGCGGCAACTTGACGCCTTATTGGCTGGGAAAGCCCCACGCACCTCCCAAAACCACACCCTCGCCACTTATTTCGGCAAACGCACCCCCGAGGATGGCCGGATTGACTGGAACCTTTCCGCCCGGCAAATCTTCAATTTTGTGCGCGCCCTGACCAAACCTTTTCCGGGTGCGTTTAACGACATAACCTTGGAGGGTAAAACGAGACGGCTGCTGGTCTGGTGGGGTCGACCTGCTCAGACCACAAAGTTCCCCCAAGCGCACCTGCCCGCTGAGGTTGTTAGCAAGAAACCGCTGGTTCTTTCCTGTGGCCACCAAGAGGCGTTTGAAGTCACTGAATATGAATGGCTTAATTAATTTTTTACAGTGGTGTTTTCAGGCATAAAGTTTACCGTCAAATTAGCTACAGATCCATACTCTTAAGCAGCAAAACACAGGGGAAAGCAGGATGAAGTGATGTAATGCTCAGGTAATGTTTCACCCCACGGTTAGTTAATGTAACTAATTTCAAAAAATTTGGTTACAACTTTTGCTTAATGCTCGGATGATTTGGCCGATACTTCTTCCTTAAGCGGGTATACACCCGTGTTTATCACGACATAACGCCTGAATTCATGTACAACGTGACTACTACTACCCCAGACATGAAGGGTATCAGCCGGATCGACTCCGGTTCGACCCATGGCTGGTTCGTGCGGGCCTACAAAAACGGTAAGACCTACTCGAAGCTCTTCAGTGACGGCAAATGGAAAAGCTCCGAACTGGCTCTTGCCTCCGCGCGTCAGCATCGGGAATCGCTTCAGGACCGCCTGGCGAAAATCCCTGTCAAACCCCGCGGTCGCCGCATTGTGTTTCGCGATTCCCGCAACACCACCGGTGTCCTCGGCGTTTCGCGCAGCATCAAGCACACCCCTGCCGGCGTCGTCAGCGAATCCTACGCCGTGACGTGGCGCCCCGAGCCCGGTATGCAGAAATGCACTTCCTTCTCCATTAACAAGTATGGCGAAGAAAAAGCATTTAAACTGGCCGTGGCCTTCCGTCTCAAAAAATTGCGCGAAATTCATGGTGGCGCCGTGGCCCGCAAGCTCAAGGGCCTGCTGGAAGAAAAAGGCATCGCCGTCTAGCTGCTCAAAGGGTTGCCCCGTCGCTGGGCGCGTCGCCGGACGCGTCGGGCTTTTCATTCCTGCTTTCAGTTGCTAGCTTGTCAGCTTTTTCACGAACGCCTTGCGATCGGGCGCGTGAAAATACGCCGTGCCGCAAACAAAAGTGTCCGCGCCCTCGGCGCGGCAAAGCAAGCCGGTGTCCGGGTCAATGCCTCCATCCACTTCGAGGCGAAAATTTAATTTCCGTTCGGCGCGCCATTGGGAAAGCTGCGCGATTTTCGGCAGCATTTCGGCCATGAATCTTTGGCCACCAAAGCCCGGCTCGACTGTCATCACCAAAATGTTATCCACCATGGGGAGAAAAGGCTCCGCCGTCTGGGCCGGGGTGCCGGGTTTAAGCGCCAGGCCACATTTCAGCCCCAGCGCGCGAATGCGGGCCAGGGTTTTGGCCACAGGATAATCGGGCTCCACGTGAATGGTTATTTGTTGCGCCCCAGTCCGGGCAAACGCCTCGATGTATTGATCCGGGTTGTCGAGCATCAGGTGCGTGTCGAAAAACAACCCGCACAAGGGACGCAAATCTGCCAACACCTGGGGACCAAAAGAAAGATTCGGCACGAAATGCCCGTCCATGATGTCGAGATGCAGCCAGTCCAACCCGGCGTTGGCCACGGCCAGGCACGCCTCGGCCAGCCGGCCGTGATTAGAGGCCAGCAGCGAGGGGGCGACTACAGGCTGGTTGGGGCTGGCTGGCATAGTGCGTTCTCACCACGTGCTGATAATCGTGTCCTTGATTTTATTGCTCAAGTCCCGGGCCAGCCGCGGCATGGCCTGGTATTCCGATTCATTGAAGCTCACGCCATTTTGCACGAAGGCCTGCTCAGTCACATCCACGCGCCGGTCCTTGAAATAAGTTTTGCCCGAGCGGTTATCCACGAGGGTGCAACTGGCGGTAAGCGTGAGCGTGAATGATTCCGCATTGAGGCTGTTGTTTTGCTGGGTGGCGGCCGCACCGCGCTGGTAGTCTACCAGCACAATTTCCAGGGTGGCATCGGCGTCCGCCTGGTTCGACAATTGCAAATTACCCTCCTGCAAGAGTGACTGCCGCAGCATTTCGGTCGTGGGCGCCGCCGCTTGGGGAACCAGGGCCAAAACCCGCGTCGGCTCGACATAAAGCGTATGAAACTGGAGCGGTCCACTTGCACCCAAGTGATAATTGGCACAACCACTCAGCGCGATGGCACTCACGGCAGCCAGCAGACGCAAATTAAAAAAGGGTGTAAAAGAACGCATGAGACAAAAAATACAACAACCGTTCAAGGGAAGGCTGGCTGAGGTGACGGAGCTGGCGTGGAGGGCGGAGCGAGGGGAATCAACTGACTGGGATTAGGCGGAGCGCCAGTTGGCATTCCGGCAGGATTAAGATAGGGGGCGAAACCGGCGTCGTCCGTTGTCTGTCCCGTGCCACTGATGGTTTCAACCGTCTCCTGGCCCGGTGTTTCAATAAAGTCTTCGGCGGTGCGCACCTGAAAGGCCTCCGTGGCGAGTTTCTCAATGCGTCCCTGCTCCTCGGCCGGGCTGAGGGCGTGGTCGTTATAGCGTCCAAAAAGCATATCGTAAGGCGTCATCGGTGGAAGGACGCCCTTGGCGATTTTATCAATCTGGGCGCGCGCTTCCGTCGCCGCGGGCGACTGGGGTGCGAGGGTGATGGCCTGATTGTAGAAAATAAGCGCAGCCCGATTGGTGTTGCGGTAATAGTAATAGAAATCGCCGAGCAACAATTGCGAGCGCGCATAAACATCGAGCATGTTGTCGCGTTTCTTCTCCGCCTCGGCGGCGTTCATGTTTTCCTTGTAGTAAAACAGATAATCCTGCAGATAGCGGACCGCCTGGCGGGTCGCACCCTGATCGTAAGCAGGGCCGATCACCATGCCGGAATAAATTTGGGCGAGTTCCAGGTACGCATCCGAGGCAAACATGCTCTGCGGGTAGTCGTTGATGACGCGCCGGAGGGCGTCGATGGCCTTGGCCGAGGATTCCGTGCGATCAAGAAAACTACTGCGTTCCAATGCGAGAAAGGCGATTTTCATCAAGGCCATCGGGGCATATTCCGTGGCTGGCGCGCTTTTGATCACTGACTCATAATAATCGTAAGATCTATCTGGATCCTTGAACCATGGCATCCAGCCCCAGAGGTAGGGACGCTCCACCGTCATCAAATCGGCCACCTTGAATTGCTGGCGGATGACTCCATTAAAATTCGGGTAATCCGGGTAGCGTTTGACGATGCGGTCAAAACAATTGAACGCCGTTTCAAATTGGTGCCGTTGAATGTAAATGATGCCTTCCTGAAACAAAGCCTCGGGCGCAAAGACCGAACCCGGATAATCGCTGATGACCTGGTCATATTGCGAAAGTGCGCTATAAAACCGGCCGGCTTCCTGCGCGGTTTTGGCCGCGTTCATCGCTTGCAGCGCACTTTTGGATGCGCCCATGTCGCCAAAGATTGGGCCCAGCACGCCACCCTCGATTTTCCAGCCGCCATCCGGCGTCCAGACCAGATCCGCCCGGGCGGTCGTCGCCAATCCCAGCCAGATTGCAGCGCCCAGCCAGAGGCAAAGGCGGCTCAACTGACCCAACCGGCATGGGAATAGGTGCTTCATCGTGAATGCCATTTAATGAGCGTTGCGCCCCAGGTCAATCCCGCGCCAAAGGCCACGAGCAGAATATAATCACCCGGGCGAATACGTCCGGCCGCATGGGCTTCATCCAGTGCGAGGGGAATCGAGGCCGCCGAGGTGTTGCCGTAACGGTCAATATTGACCACAAAGCGCTCCATCGGGATTTCCAACCGCGTCGCCAGGGCATCCAAAATGCGGATATTGGCCTGATGCGGCACCACACAGGAAATTTGGGCAGAAGTAATGCCCTGCTGAACCAGCAAATCGCGAATAACCTGCTCCATCTCGCGCACCGCGACTTTAAAGACTTCCTTGCCGTTCATCTTGAGGAAGTGTTTGCGCTCCTCAATGCTCGTAGGCGTCGGCGGGCAGGCCGCGCCACCACCGGGTTGCAGCAGCAGGCCCACACCAGCGCCGTCGGTGTGTAAGATGCTGCCAATCACGCCGACACCCGGTTCTTCGCTGCGGGTCAGCACCGCCGCCCCCGCGCCATCGCCGAAAAGCACACACGTCGAGCGGTCTTTCCAATCCAATGTCGAAGACATCTTGTCCGTGCCGACGATGAGGGCATTACGATAAGGTCCGCTGCGCACCATCGCCGCGCCGACTTCCAAAATATATAAAAACCCCGAACACGCCGCCGCTACATCAAACGCCGGAACCGTTCGCAGCCCCAGTTTTTTTTGCAGGATGCACGCCGTCGAGGGAAAGGGTAAATCGGGCGTCATCGTGCCGACGATGAGCAAGTCAATGTCCGCCGGGGAGAGACCAGCCTTGGCAATAGCCAGTTTGGCAGCCTCGGCGCCCATGTCGGAAGGATTTTCCTCCGGCCCGGCGATGCGGCGCTCGCGAATGCCGGAGCGGGTGTAAATCCATTCGTCCGATGTCTCCACCATGTGCGAAAGATCGTCGTTGGTCAGCCGTTTCGCGGGCACATGGGAACCCAGGCCTTTAAGGATAATCGAGGCAGGCATTGAGATAAGCCAGAAGGCTGAAGGATGAAGGCGACATTGGCAAGGGGAAGAAAATGGAATAAAATTTGAGTTTTCGCGGATTCAACGTAAGTTGCCCGCCATGTCCATCACGCCCCGCCAACTTTTTCTCGCGGGGTTGATGATTACTGCAGTTGCCAATGGAATACTCGCCAGCAAAACACCCACGCCGACACCTGCACCCGCTCCTGTGCCAGCTTCGCCCCCGGAATATGCCGAGCCACCTTTGAGCGATGTAAAGCCACCGCTGAAAATTCGCACCACCGCCGATTCCTTTGCCAAGCTCGTTGCTGCAACCAAACCGGATTTTTCCTGGGGTGATTGCTATCTGATGTGGGTGCATGACGGGAACACCGACCATCCCGGCTTTGAACTCAGCCGTGCGTGGCTGCTCCAAAAGCCTGCGGAAAAACCGCAGTGCATCTTGCTCGAAACGGACAAGGATCTTCGGCTGACACTTTATAATCAGCTCGGGGATGATGCCCGCGGTCTGTTCATTCCCACCACCATCCGCCTCGGCCAGCCGAAGGAAGATTTCGGTGATGGCGACTTGGCTGGTAATTACACCCGGGTGCTGGCTTCGGATAAAGACCACGGCACGGTTTACGAAATCGGCTGGCAGGGCGAGATGAACGGCGGCACGGGCCATCCCATTCTCGAAATGATGCTCTATGTATGTAAAGATACCACGGGAAAATGGCATTTTGTCGGCGAAGGGCCGTCGTTGCTTGGCTCCCGTGGTGGCAATGCCTCACAAACCGCCCAAATCGTCTGGAATAAAAGCTCCCCGGCTGGCACGAGCATCCTGTTTACTGCTGAAAACACCGAATACGACCCTTTTGCCAATGAACCGGAGCATGACCCGCTGCCGGATCGCGATGAATATCAGGATGCCGTGCTGGACGGCACTTCCCCGGAAACCCATTACGCCGCCCACCCCTATCTCCTCGCCAAAACCGGCGACACTTTGGACAGTCTCGTCCACCTGCTTTCCATCTGGTCCTTCGAATGGGGCGCCGGCAACGCCGCCGAGCGCGCCAAGGTCGAACAAAATTATCGCAGTGAATTATTTCGCCTCAACCCCGATTTATCCAAAGATAAAATCACCCCGGGCACCAAAGTTTTTATCCTGAGTTACGCGCAGGAAATTGACGAAGCGCACGACGAAAGCACCTCGACGAAACCTTGAATCAGCTTTGACCCAAGAAAAAAGCTAGCTGCTTAGTAAAACGGAACCGGCGAGCCGCCGATGGGGCCGGCCTGCTCGGTGCCATTCAACTTGACCGTCGCATTATCGAGCACCAGCGGCTCACCGACGGCGGCGTTAATTTTTACGTTATCGAAGATAATGCCCTTGGCGTCCTGCACGAGGAAACCCCGGTCGGTGTCGAACTTGACGTTGGTGAAAGTAATATCGTGTGGCAATTGCTCGGGCACACCCAAAATGCGGCCCGCCAGCGGCGAGCGGGTAACCGTAAGATTCGAGATATGGATGTCGTGAAAATTGGGGATGTTATTTTGCGGCTGTCCTTCGGGGCTGCGCGGGCCAACGTCCGTGGGCGTATTGGCGTTGCCGTTGTAGAGCATGTTGATGTCAAAAGGCCGCCGCACATTTTTCATCGTGATATTGGAATACGAAATGTCGAAGACTTCGCCGCCCGCGCCGCGATAGGACTTGATGCGCAGGCCATTGTCGGTCCCGTCAAAAGTGCAGTTGCGCACAATCATGTGGCTGAGGCCGCGCTGGGTGCCGCTGCCAATCGAGATGCCGTGGCCGTGGAGACAAGTCAGCCCTTCGATGAGCACATCGCGAGAGCCGCTATGCACGGCGACATCGTCGTCCCCCGTGTCAATTTCGCAGTTGCGGATGACAATGCGATTACCCGCGGGGTCAATGGCATCGGTGTTAGGTGCATCGCTGGGAGCGAAGATGCGAATATTTTCAATCGTGAGGTCCGAGCCGCTGGGAACGAGGTGAAAACTGGGCGAATTCGTCAGCGTCACGCCGTCCACATGCAATCGCTGCACGCCGGAAATGCTGATGAGATTGGGCCGGGTAACGACGGTGCGGCCGGGCGGATAGCGACGGGCCGCCTTGTCCGACCAAATCCAGAAATTCGCGCCGGAGCCGTCGATCGTGCCGCTGCCCGTGATGGCAACATCGGTAAGATTGGTGCCGGAAATAAGCGGAGCCACCCGTACGCCTCCAAAACCACCACGCCCACGACCCACCGCAGGATCCGCCGGCACATTCGGGTCGGGAATTCCGTAATCCGCAAAATTGTCCGGAGCTTTGATGATGGCCCCCGCTTCCAGGTGCAGGTCCATCTTGCTGGTAAGTTTGAACGGCAGTGTCTTATACGTGCCCGCGGGCACAATGAGATGACCACCACCCGCCGCGGCAATGGCCGCAACCGCTTTTTGGAACGCCGGAGTATTATCCGTCTTGTAATCACCCACCCCGCCAAAATCAGTCAGATTAAATTTGGCGTCGGGAATCACCGGCAACGCGGCGGTGATTTCATCCTTCGACGCAGGAGTAGTTGCCGCTGCCGGAGCATCAGCGGCCAAACTGCGACCAGCGATCAAAACCAGGCTGAATAAAACTGCCGGGATGGTGCAACGAATGGATTTCATTGGTGGAGGGAGTTGTGCTCAACATGGACTGTTCGAAAAGTAATTATTTCAACTCCGTCTTTGGCGTGGCATTCGCTAACTTATCCAAATCCGCCCGAATCGCGCCCGTTAAATCATGCTTCAGCGCCTCGGCCGCGATGCGAATGGCCCCAGCAATATAACCGCGCTTGCTTGAACCGTGGGCCTTCAGTACGAGACGATTCAATCCCAACAGCGGCGCGCCGCCATGTTCCTCGGGATTCAATTCGCGTTTAATGGCGCGATAGGCCCCGCTCGAAAGAAACGCTCCGGTCTGCCGCACCGGATTCGCCATCAACTCCTCCTTGAGAAAAGTTTTGAGCATATCGAAGCACGACTCCAGCGACTTGAGCAAAATATTGCCGGTAAAGCCGTCGCACACGACGACATCCACTTCATTGCGGAAAAGTTGAAAGCCTTCGACCGGCCCGCAGTAATTCAGCACGCCGTTCGCGCCTTTGAGCAAATCATGCGTCTGCAAAATCTTTTCACTCCCCTTGCCTTCTTCCGTGCCGATAGTCAGCAAGCCAACGCGCGGTTGTTTGATACCCAGCGCGCAGCAAGCGTATTCTTTTCCAAGCAACGCATTATGTAGCAGATGCAGCGGTTCGCCATCGGGGTTCGCCCCGGCGTCAATCAAGATAAAGCGATGACCGCGACTCGGTATGACCGTCGCGAGCGCCGGGCGGGTAATGCCCGCCATGGGCCGCAATCGCAGCGTGCCGCCGGCCATAAGTGCGCCGGTGTTGCCCTGGCTCAGCACAGCGTGGGCGCGGCCTTCCTTCACCATCTCAATCGCGCGCACCATCGAAGAATCTTTTTTCTGCTTCAGCGCCGTCACCGGCTTCTCGTGCATGCCGATGACTTCAGTCGTATGCAGCACTTCAATCCGCTCATTGTCCCGCAGACCTTCTTCTTTGAGTAGGCGCTCAATGATGGGCTTGTCGCCCACGAGCAAAATGCGTCCCTGATAGGATGCGCTCCGTAGCGCCAGACGAACGCCCGCGACGACCTCGGTCGGGCCGTGGTCGCCACCCATGGCGTCAATCGCCAGGATGTTGCCGGGGGTAGTGGGGGAACCTAAGCCAGAGTCTTCGCTCATGGCGTGGGGTGGAAGGTTGCCATCGCGGTCGGGGATAACCGGCGCACGCGGGGTTTAGACTTCGACATCAAGCACTTGCCGACCGCGATACATGCCGTTCGCGGGGTTGACGCGATGCGGCATAAAGGTCGTGCCGTCGGTCGGGTCTTTGGAAAGCTGGGGAGCTTTATAGCGGTTCGCGCCACGGCGGAGAGCGCTGCGGCGTTTGGATTGTTTGCGTTTTGGATTGGCCATGGCGGCAAAAAGTCGAATGAGGAAGGCGGGAGCACAGGGCGCATCCCGCCGGATGGGTCAGATTGCCGGGCCACCCCCGCGCGGTCAAGCCGGGAAAGCAGGCGCCGTCACCTTGGCCTTTTGGCCGTTACTGACGCCATTCGACGACAGATGCCACCCTCGCCTTCCCAGTTGGCCAATTCCTCCCGCCGGGCCGCTTCTTTGCGACGCTCCTCTTCATACGTCGGCGGGCGAACCGCCTCGGCTTCCTTCCGCGGCGCTTCAGCACTGTTGTTTCTAATCTTCATCCTTCAATCTGCCATAGCCCGCCACCCTCCGCAAGTAAGGCAAAACCACCAAGGCCACTTTACCTCCCACCATCCACAGCCTCAAATACGGTATTCCCAATCCGTTCGACATGGGCCGGATTTTCCATCATAGCGTCCGCTGACGCCCCGATGAACCCCGCGCAGTCCAAACTCGGCCGCTTTCTGCAAACGCGCTGGCGACCCATCACCGCGCTGCTCACGCTGGCCATCTTGGGGTATGTGATTTATCGAGGATCAGAGTCGCCGTATGAGCATCACATCACGGTGCTTGGTTCAGTGCGGGATTTCTCCGAAAATGTTGATACGCTAAATTTTCATGACCATGAAGATGCTTTCGCCGGACCTTGGATACACGGCGAAAACGGCGGGAGTCATGTGGCTTGGTTGCACAAATTCGGCGGCAAAGTGCGCCTCTTCGTCGATGGCGTGCCCGGGCCTCCGTTCGATTCGATTTCCGGTGAAGACATCCAGCTCAGTCCTGACGAAAAACACTTGGCCTACACGGGAAAAATTGGCGGCAAAAGCCAAGTGGTCATTGATGGCGTGGCCGGGCCGTTGTTTGACGAAGTCAGCTATCACATGAACGACAGATACGAACAGCAAGTGTTTGATCAAATTGACGGAGGTGATCTGCATACACTTTACTATGGAAAAACAGGTGACCAATTGGTGATTGTGCTTGATGGCGAAATCCGGCCAAAGCCTGCTGGCACTTTTAAATTTAGCCCGGATTACAAACATTTGGCTGCCGTAAACAAGGTTGGTGAGCAATTTCAAATCATCTTGGATGGCAAACCCGGGCCTTTCTTTGACATCTATTATGTGAATCAAATTCCACTAGATACAGACAAACTGGTCTTTAGCCCCGACAGCCAACATCTGGCTTACATTGTCCCTAAGGTTTCGAACGGGCAAGCGACGGGTGCACAGGTTATTTTGGACGGTAAGCCGGGGCCATGGTTTGACGATGTTTCAGATATTAAATTCACCGCCAACAGTCAGCACTTGCTCTACAGAATATCCACGCATACGGACAAAGAACAAATGGCGGTGGATGGCGTGCCAGGGCCGGAGTATGATTATGTTCTTGATGATTACGGATCATTTAACACAGTCGGCGCATATTTTGCCTATGAAGGGTTAATGAACGGGAGTATGGGGATAAATAACGGGAGAGTACAAGTAGTAGCAGATGGCGTGCCTGGGCCATGGTATGACATGATAACTTGGGATCCACACTATTACCGAGACAGCAGGCTGGTTTATATCGGGCTACTTGGAGGGAAGGCGCAGATAATGGTGAACGGCCAACCCGTGCCAAAGTTTGATGACTTGGATGATGCCATCCTAAGCCCTGATCAAAAGCGCCTGGCCTATGAGGTGCGCGATGGAGCGAAATGGAAAGTCGTGTTGGACGGTGTGCCGGGACCAGCCTTTGACCGGTTTGGCGAAAAGGAACTCATACATGAATCCGATACAAGTGTTGGTAACTTCGAACCTGGCCATATCTTTTTTTCCGACGAGGGCGACCATTTGGGCTATGTGGCTAAATCCGGCGATAAATACTTTGCCGTGGTGGATGGTGTGCCAGGGCCGCCGTTCGATCTTATCTACGGCTTCACTGACTCATGCTGGCAACTGGGTGAAGCCAAAGGAGGGTTTAGCCCTGATGGGCGGCATACCGCCTACTTTGGGAAAAATAAGCAAAGAACCGCCTGGCAGAGTTTCATCAAGTGGCTGGGAAGCCCGTTTGCCCGATCCAGCACAAATGACGATGGTGGTATTACTCAGCTTGTGGTTGATGGCGTGGTGGTGCGAGATTCCCTTGAAGCTTCAATGACTCCGGGTTCAGCCATAAATAATTTTGGCTTCAGCCTTGATTCCCAACATTACGCGTTCAAGGCCCAAGATTCAGGCGATGGCCCCTGGCGCGTTTACGTGGACAACGTCTCGGGCCCAGCTTTCAAGCAAATCAAAATTGGCCCACTCTGGCGCAAAGACGGGCAGTTGGAGTATGTGGCCGTGCAGGAGAAGAATGGCTCCGATGACGAGTTGGTTTTCGTGGTCGTCTCGGGCTTCAGCCCGGCCAAGCCGTAGCCCGCGCAAAAAATTTACCTCGCCAGCAAAATCACCAACGACAGCGCGCCTGCGCCCCAGCAATAATAGGCGAAAGGGGTGAGGCTGTGGGTCTCGTGGTTCTTAAAGAACCGCATGAGAAACACCAGACTCGCATAGGCCACCACGCCGGCGACCAAACCGGCCAGCAGGGCAGTGCCCGAAAAGGCGGCTCGTTGCGCATAAACTTTGGGCAACTCGACCACCGCCGCGCCGATAATCACGGGCGTCGCGAGGAGAAAGGAAAACTGCGCCGCCTTGTCGGGTTTCAATCCGCATAAAATGCCGCCGGTAATCGTGGCGCCCGACCGCGAAAACCCGGGAATCAGCGCCAGACACTGGAACGCGCCGATGAGCAGCGCATTCCGCCAATTCAGTTCCACGAGGGTTTTTTCGCCGGCCTGTTTTTTCAACCTCTCCCCGAAGAAAAGCAGAAACCCATTCAACGCCAGCATGGCGGAAACAATCACGGGCGACGAAAACAAATGGTGAAAGAATTTTTCCAGCGCAAAGCCCAGGATGACAGCGGGCACCGTGCCCACGCAGACCAGGAAAAACAGGCGGCGGTCTTCCGCTTTTTTTTGTCCAGCGCCCAAGCCGGTGACGGAAGCCGCAAAACCCACCCACGAGCGCCAAAAATAGGCCAGCAGCGCAACCGAGGTGCCCAAGTGCAGCACCACCAGAAACGGTAAAAATTCCGGCGCTTTTTCATCCAGCGACAGGCCCACCAAAGCGGGCACAATCACGGCGTGGCCCAGACTGCTCACCGGGAACAGCTCCGTGACGCCTTGCAGAATGGCGATCAAAATGGCCTCAAGGACGGACATGTTTTATTTTCCCGCTGATTTCTGGGCGGGAGCAGACGCCGTCTCGGCTTCGATTTTTTTCAGCAATTCGACAGCGCCGGGATATTCATCCTCGTTTTTGGAATATTTCACATAGATGCGCAAGGGCTCCACGGCCTCGGCCCGGCGGCCCAAATTGATGAGCGCCTCGGCCTTGCGCCAGTAGGCGTCGTAACTCGTGGGGTTGCGCTGCAAATAGCTGTCGGATGCCTGCAGCACGCCGGCCCAGTCGAGTTGCAACTGGTCGTCGTCCATGTTTAATAAATCGCGGGAGTCTTCATTGCGGACGGTATTTATGACTGCGGCAAACCACGCCCGTGGATAGGCCTGCGGTTCATTGAGTGCTTTGGCCAGCTCGAAGACGGGAGTCGCCGTCTCCATATCCGGCTGGGCCCAGCTTTGCGCCACGGACTTCGCCAATTCCAGCCGCGCGGCCTCGGTGGCGTGTTTCACCGCATCATCCCGCCCGAGCAGGCGCGCCGCCCGCAGATAACTCGCCACGACGGGTGCCTGCAAAAAATCATCCTCGGGCCGTGCATCAATTAATTTTTGCAAACCCGCCTTGTCGCCGTGCTGCAAATAGTAATCCAGCATGAAACGCAGTTTGAACGGGGCCAGGTCCTTCGCGTCAGGTGGACCAAACGCGGTGGCTGGATTCACAGCAGCGCCCGTGCGCCACTTCATCAGGGTGTCGTAATACTGGATGAATCCTGCTGCCTTGGGGAATTCCCCCGCGCGCGCCGGGGCGAGAGCCGTCCAGCCGTGCTTGGCGACCGCCGGATCATCAAAATCCACCACGGAAGTAAACAACGCGGCGTAGGAACGGTCTTCATCGCGCGTGGCCAGTTTTTGCGCAGTATCAAACAGCTTCAGGCGCAACGCGCTGTCGGCCGGATTGAAAGTAAGCGCTTCACCATAATCGAGAAAGACCTGCAAGGGATGGCCGCCATACGGCAGCCGGTCGCGGATAACGGTCAACAAACCCTCGCGCACTTCGTTTTGCGTTAACAGGGAAAGATTGGGCGACCATTGGTCATTCATTTCTCGCCACGCCGCAGGCAGATGCGCACTTGCCGCCTGCTCACTGCGGGCGTCGAGCACGGCCTGGCGCAAGGCCTCGGCAATCGGGTTAACCGCTTTGTAAGTTTCGAGCGCCGGTCCGAGATGGGTTTTCAACCCTTGATAAGTTTGCTGCGCTTCGGGATCAAGCGCGGCCTTGCCCAGTTGATCAAATACGCTTTGGGCCGCGTCCACCGCATTCAGCGACGCCAGCGTATTGATTATGCGCACGGCCAGCAACAGGGTGGCGCGGCGCACGGACGGCAGGGCGATTATCTGCTGGGCAAAATCCTGCTGGGCTTTGGCGGTGTTGGGCTGGGCCAGGTATTGGTCCCACAAATCGAAGTCCGCCCGATCGTCAGCAGCCGTGGCCCCACCCGAGGGTGCCGCCACGAGTAATTTTTCCGCCGCGGCGCGCTGCCCGGACCAAAAAAGATGCTGCTCGGAACGCAACCACGCCATGTAGCGCAAATCTTGAGGCAGTTCCTGGCGCGCGAGAAATGCGGTGGTAGCGTCAACCACGGCTGAACTGGTGGGCAACAAGTCGGGAAACGCATCCCACGCTTCTTCCAAAGAAACCGCCCGCAGGGACAGCGAAGCCTTGTTATTGAGCGCCAGCGCAAAATTGCGCGCTAATTGCACCGCCGGGGCGTCCGCGGTGCTAAGCGGCCCCGCCTCGGACCCGGTGGTTACATAATCATACCACGGCAGATGATATTGGAGCCACCATGCCGCCAACCCCGCATCCAAGCCCGCCGACTGCATGCTGCGCTGGCGTAAATTATTTAGATCAGCCTGGAGCGCATTACGGAAGCGCCCGCCCGGGTCGGTCTCATCCGTCAGCCGGGACAATTCCTTCTCGATCAATGCGCGGGCGTCGTTCTCGCGTTCCAGTGCAGTATACAAACGGCTCAAGACGGCCACCGCCAGCGCTCGCTGGCTGCCGTGCGCCACGGGATCGGAGAGGGTATCAGCGAGAATGCGCGCTGCCTCGTCCCCGTATTGGGGATAGGAATTGGAATTCAACACCGCATATCCGTAAAGGCGGGCCAACGCCTGGCCGCTCGGGCCGTCCGAGCCGTATTTTTTCAAGGCCGCCTGTGCAATGTCGCGGGCTTGGGCGGGCTGGTTGATGGGCGGATCCACCAACACGGACACGCGTGATTGAATGAGCTGTTTGAGCAATTCCTTGTTATTGGGCGGCGCGGCTTTTTCCAGCGCTTCGCCAAAGGCAAGAAGGTCATTGGTAAACGCTGACTCGAGGCTCAAGCTTTTGTATAGCATATCCAGACCCCGGCCCAAATCCGCCGGGCTCCAGCGGCCGGAGTGGAGCAATCGGTCCACAATCAGGAAATAGGTTGCGGCGTCACCCTTGGCCAACGCGGTGGTCGCTTGCGTGGCCAGCTGGGAGTAATTATCAATGTAGGGCGCCAGCAAAACCGTGCTCGCGGGTGCGGGCATAATGCCCAGGCGTTGCTCAAGCGCGGCCCAAAGCGGTTCCCACTTTTGGCGAAAAGCCCAGTAGTCGCGTGCCTGCGCCGGATCGGTGGCCAAATTCATCAAGTCTTTGATGACCGGCGCCGCGGGCGACTGGGCCATAATCTCAGCCGGCACGCTGTTAAATTTTGCAATGTCAGCGAGCGCGTCGTCCTCGTGGCCGGTTTCAAGTAACAATAGCGTTGCCCGCAACAGCGCCTCGTTCGCTTGCGCGCCCGCGGTCAAATCCTTCCCGGCGATATGATACAGCCTGATGGCTTCATCGGTCTGGCCGAGACTTTCATGCAGGAACCCAGCCCGTCCGGCCGCCATCATGCGCACTTGCGGGACCGTCGCCGGGTTCTCCGCCAAATGGTGCAGCACCATCAACGCCGCCTGCGGTCCCCCAATCTTCATGAGATACTCTGATTCAATCAGGTGGATTTGCTGAGCTGGTTGGGCCGATGCCGGAAAATGGTCCGCCAAATCAAACACGAGGGTCAAAAGGCCCGCGTTTTGGTCGCGTTGTTCCAGCACCCACGCCAGACGTGACAGCATGTCGCCATAGTCCTTGGGGTCGGGCGGCAGCTTGGTTAGATAATACAGATAGGCATCCTGCAAGTCCGCGGCCCGTCCGGTTTGCTCAAAAAGTTTGATGCGCGTGTTGATTTGTGCGCGATCAAAGGTTTCGGCGGAAAGATCTGCCCACATTTTTGGTTCCAACTTTTGCAAATAGGCCACCAGTGTATCGTGACAAGCCATTTCCGGGCTGTCCGCCGACAACGGCAACGATTCGCTCGCCGCGGGTTGGGTTGCCACTTCTGCACCTCGTCCAGTCACCTGGCTGGCCACGCCAAGGGCAAATACGCCGAGGCCAAGGCTTAAAAGCCGGGCAACGCGATCAATTAATTGGATATTTCGCCCCATTCAGTTCCTGGCCAGAGGTTTTGCAAAAAGTTTATTATCCAAACTAAAATGCTCTCTGGCAATGGTGAAGATAGGCTTTTCGCTGCGATTGTTCCCTGGTGTAACGGATTTTAAGGTGGAAGTTTCATGAAAAAGCCGCCATCAGAAACGTTGTCCATGCGCCGTTGCTTTATTGCCCTCATCTCTTGTCTGCTGCTGGCGGCCTGCGCTCCCGGGCCGCGGGGCACCTGGCGCGCTTCGCATCCCAATGGGGACGGCCCAGCCATTGCCATAGAGCTGGTGCGTGACGGAAAGAAATTCAGCGGATCCATGTTCCTGCTCGATCCCGCCCGGCCCAATGACTTTTCCTCCGGCACCAGCTTCCCCATGAAAATTAAAAGTGCGGATGACCAGGAAATTCACTACTCGGTCGAATTTCTGCCTCATGAGCCGGATGCGCTGATTCTCCGTCTGTCCAAACCGGTGGACGGCCCTTCCTTCCACGCCGTCATGGAAGCCGTCAATGGACGCGGCCGCCCGATTGATTTCTCTTTCGACCGGGTCAGCGCGAAATAATACCGGGTTTCCACCCCATTTCAGAGTTTCCATCTCGCCGCATTTCGTATTGGATGGTTAGCCTGCATGAAAAAGCTAAAAAAGCGGATAATCATACTTGCCGGTTCACTGGTCGTCTTTATCGGAATTGTGTTGGCGGTAGCGCTTAACTCCGGGTTTCAGACTAAAATTGTGCTCGGTATTTTGCAGAAAACCGACCCTCAGGCAAAACTCACCAGTGTCTCTTTCGGCTTCGGCCGTGGTGAAGTTCACGGGCTGGAGCTGACCGCTGGTGGCGCCCTCATCAAGCTTGATACGGCGAAACTCCAATACTCCCTCACGAATCTTATTTTCGGCGCAACCAAGGTCATTGATTCCGCCGAAGCCACGGGCCTGGTTGTGGACTTGTCGGTGCCGCATCCTTCGAACGCCGCTCCCGCGGCCAATCCTGCCGCTGCGGCGGGAGGCAAAAAATCCCCACCGGCCATTCTAATTAAAAAAGCCGATGTTTCCGCTATGGTTTTGCTGGCGGATAAGCGTACGATTGACCTTTCCCTCTCCGCGCAAAACGTCGGCGCAGGCAGCCAGGGCAAAGCCTCCGGTAATGTGTCTTACCATGACCAATCGCCCGACGCCAAAGTGAGTGAAATGCACGCCAACACTCAAATCACCATCGCTCTAAGTGACGCCATGCTGCCACAGGACGTTGATTGCACGGTTGACCTCACCGCCGACCTCCCCGGCCAGACGCAGCCATCACAATTATCCGCCCACTTGCTGCTCAAGCCCACCACTGCTCAATCGGGCCAAATCGCCTTGACGCTCGCACCACCCACCGGAGCCGCATTGATTGATTTCAAAGGCTCCTACACCACCGATGGTTCCGCCACGGGTGATTTCACCACCAACCTGACTCGCGCGCAAATCGAGCCGTTTGCCTTGGGCTTCAAATTGCCGGACTTTGCTTTGCAGGGTCAAGGCCAGCTCGCGGGTGATGCCACTCAACGCAGCGGCAGCGTAAAAGCATCCCTCACCGGCAATCTCGGCCACCTGGAAGTCCTGCGGCCGGAACTTGCCGGAGTTGGTGGCTTGAAAGTGGATGCCACGCTTGATGTGTCCGCCACTCAACCCAATGCTGCGGAAAAAACTTATTCCATCGTCGCCAAAGCGCTAACCGCAAACCTTACACCACAAGGCGGGCAAACCGCCGTCACTGTCGAATTGTTGAAGCCGTTGACGGTCACCTATGGAGCCCAAGGCGTGAAATTGCCCGCGGGCGCAGGGGCCGATGTGGCCAGACTCACCCTTAACCAAATGCCTGTGGCCTGGCTCACTGCGGTATTGCCGAAAGAATATGCCGTAACTGGCCAGGGTCTCAATGGCCAGGTAACGCTCAGTGCACAAGACGACGACGCTCTCACGGCCAACACCACGCAACCTCTTGCCTTTCTCAATTTCGAGGTAAAAAAGGCCGGCCAAATTATGCTCGCGGGCGCCCAAGTTAACGTGGATGGCTCTGCGCAATACCTCAATAAATCACTCCAGGCCCAAGTGCGACTGCTCGGTTTCGCTGCCACCACCGTCGCCGCCAACAACGTGACTTTGAAATCGGTAGCACTTAACACCTCCATTGTGCGCGGTGGATTTAGCGGCAACATCTCCGTCGTGCCCGGCTTGTCCTTCCCGCAAATTCTCGCGAATGGCCGCAGTTCACTCATCCTCGATATTGACCAATTGGACCAAAAAGCGTTGGGCAACACCCTGCCCGCTCTCGCGCCCGCCGGCCTCTTGACCCTCACCACGAATCTCGACGTCGCCACCGCTGTCTCCATCACCGACGCCAAGGACCTTTCCCTCAATGTGAATTCACTGCAAGTCACCCTGACCAAAGGCACCGGCAACACTCAAGCTACTTTCCTCACCCTCACCGGCCTCCAGAAGTTTTCCCTACCACTCGGTGCGGACGCCAAGTTGCAACCGGTCAGCGGCAATCTCGCCTCGCTCGAAGTAAACAGTTTCCCGCTTTCCGTTGCCCAAACCTTCCTCCCTCCACGCTTCAAATTTTCCGGCAATCCCCTGACCGGAAAAATTTTGCTGATCGGCGCTGCCGGCACCGAACCAGCCATTGCTTTGCAAACCACTCAGCCCTTCACCATCCAGAACGCGCGCTTTTCCCAGGACAATATTGACAAGCTCGCCAACGTCACCTTGTCGCTCTCACCAGAAGGAACCTGGAAATCCGGTGAAGTTACCGGCTCCGCCCATCTCCAGGCCACTTCCACCGCGGGCATCTTGCTCGATGCCACCCTCGGCGCTGCGCAATCTAAAGATACACTGACGGCCAATGTGACCGCCAATGGCCAGCTCGCCGCCATCGCCGCGCAACCGGTTGGCGCAGATTGGCGCGCCTATCTCCCTGCCACCAAGCCGCAGTTTACGGTCTCAGCCAATGTCTCCCGGACCCCACAAGCGCTGACTATTCAAAGCGCCGAAGCCGCTGTCGCCCCCACGGGCGGTGCCGCCTTGGCCGACATTAAGCTCAGTCAGCCCATCGCTTTGCAAACGGACCCTGCCGACGCCAAAAAATTCCTCTGGCCCAAAGCCAATGGCGATGTTCTCTCCATCAAAATGTCCAGCCTGCCCGCGGGCGTGCTGGCGCTTGCGCTGCCGGGCTATCGCCTGCAAGGCCGTGAAATTTCCGCCGACCTCTTGCTGCATGGCGCGGGCGACGGCAATTACTCCCTCATTGCCAATGCCCCCATCACCGCAGCGGGGCTAAGTTTCGCCCGTCTGGCGGACAACGCCCCGCCCACGGAATGGGTGCGTGACCTCACCTTCACCTTAAAGCCCAGCGCCACCTTCAACAATGAAGGTGTTTCCGTCGGCAATGTGCAGGACTTGCGCCTTGCCTCCGGCAATACGCCGCTGGTTTCCGGGAATGTGGACTTCACTTTTGCCCCCGCACAAACTTGGCCGCAACAGGCTAAAATCTCCGCTCAAGCGGATCTCGCGCTACTGCTCAACCAGCCCATTTTGGCCAAATTCAACAACCTTACCTCCGGCAAATTGCAAATGGACGGCACCCTCAGCCCCGATGGCTCTGTAAGCCTCACTGCCAGTGTCACTGATTGGACGGTGCGTGACTCGCAAACTCAATTGCCGCAAATGGTTTTCCAAAATGCCACCGGTAAAATTAATCACACCACCGGCGAGATGCAAATCAACCTCCCCGTCAAAGGTCAAAGCAAGGAAGGTCCGACCGATTGCCTGCTCGCCGCCGATTATGGCCCGAGCGGTACTTCGCACAAGTTCAGTTTAAGCCTCACCGGCAATAACCTCGTTATCGATGATCTGATGGCTGTGAAAGCCGGCCTCTTCCCCTCCACGCCACCGGCTGCAGCCCGCCCGCCTGGTGCACCATCGCCAGCGGCGCCCGCGCCCGCGCCAGTCGCCGCTGCCACCACGATTACGCCTGATAAAATTCCCCTCTGGGGTGACCTGCAGGGCACCGCGCAAATTCAACTGAAGACGCTTCGTTTCCATGCGTTCACCGTGGATAATTTCCAGATTGCCGCGCAAGTTTCACCCACCCAGGCCATTTTATCCGGCGTCACCGGCACTTTTCAAGGCGCGCCGCTTTCGCTCAACGCCACCCTCGGTTTCGACCCCAAGCAAGCCGACCTGCCCTACCAGCTCGCCACCGGCGTAAGTTTCAAGAGTTTCGACGTCGGCGCGTATTTCAAATCGCGCGACGCCAACACCACACCGCCCGTCGAAGGCAATTTCTCCATCACCGGCAACGCCTCCGGTCGCGGCGCGAACATTGATGACGTCATTGACAAGGTGCAGTTCAACTTTGCCCTCAGCAGCGACGGTGGCACCTTCCACCTCCTTGACCTCGTCCCGAATAAATCTCTCTCTGGCGTCCTCAAAACCATCGCCAAAGTTTCGGGTTTGGCTGGGCCACTGCTCGGACTGCTCGGTCAAAAAGACCCCACGAGTGGCAAAGCCGCCATGGCCACTTCGATCATCAACCTCCTCGCCAGCCTCGATGCGTTTCAATACACGAAATTCGCCTTTGAAGCCCAACGCGGCGCGGACCTCACCATCAAGCTCAGCCAGTTTGATGTGCAAAGCGCGCAAGTGGAATTGGCCGGCGTCGGCCAGGTTAAATATGTCCATGGCCAGGCCATTCCGGACCAGCCGTTGACCGCCACCCTTTCACTCAACGCCAAAGGCGGCGTCGCTCAAGGCTTGCAAGCCCTCAATATGATTCACGGCACTGCCGCCAGTGGCTACAGCCAAGGTCCGCAATTTCAGGTTGGCGGTTCCATGCAACATCCCGACTATCAGTTCCTCAACAATCTCCTCACCCAGGGCGCTGCGGCCCTCGGGTTGAAGTAAGTTTTTCTTTTAATAACTCCGCCCGGTCTTGTTCTCAAAATAATTGATGTAGGAACGGTTCAGCACGGCGAGGCCGCCCGCGGTGGGATAATGGCCCGTGAAATACCAGTCGCCGTCGTTCCCCGGCACGGACGCGCGCAATTCTTCAATGCCTTGGAAGATGATTTGCACTTCGCCCTTCCACGTATCGACCGGCGGGCGCACCAGCGTGGCGATTTTTTCGGAAATCTGCTCGGCGGTGAATAAATCATACAACCGGCGCACATGATTGCGCAGCGAGCCCGCGGGCAAGTCCGCCTGGCGCACGCATTCCTGATAAATTTCGCGCAGCATTTCCTCCATCCCGCGCTCCTTGGCCAGCGCCACCGCCGCCTGAAATGCGATAAATTTTCCGAGTTCCGACATATCGATGCCGTAGCAGTCCGGGTAGCGGATTTGCGGCGCAGTCGAGGCGATAATGATTTTCTTCGGCTTCGTGCGCGCGAGAATTCGCAGGATGGACTGTTTCAGCGTCGTGCCGCGCACAATGGAGTCATCGATGCAAACAAGCGTGTCCGTCGGCTCCACGACTCCATAAGTGATGTCGTAAATGTGTGAGGCGAGCTGGATGCGGTTGTCCTCCTGCGAAATAAAAGTGCGCAGCTTGATGTCTTTGTGCGCGATCTTTTCCCC
>Ga0206859_1001_pt2 | contig 105135 bp, 106 predicted proteins | sample Alteio_BWOrgCont_47_FD_152882 | JGI IMG/M metagenome (GOLD analysis project Ga0206859, IMG submission 152882) | Enriched cells from forest soil in Barre Woods Harvard Forest LTER site, Petersham, Massachusetts, United States -... | ecosystem: Environmental > Terrestrial > Soil > Temperate forest... | reverse complement strand
CATTCAGAGATAATGGACAGTATTTAGTTTCTTGCTTTATAGCTCAAAATATACCGTTGAGCGTTATGATTAGAAATATGACGGATGGCTCCTTGCGCCGGTTTAATCTTTCGTTGCCAGTTGGAGAAAGCTTATTCCCGAAAATTAACGATATCTTATTAAGTGGTGACGGCAGAACCATTGCTGCAAAAAATGAGCAAGGGACATGTGTCTATGTGTGGAGTACCAGCGATGGTTCACTCAAAAAAACTATCGCAATTCCTCCAGACCAGAAAATTCTTGTATGGAGTCATATAAGTAATAACGGAACCATTCCATTTATGGCTAGTACGCTCTCTACTACATTATTGGATGTTGAGCGTGGTGCTTTAATCGATTTGTCAACAGAAAATAATAATTTCCCTTCAGATCATTCTTGTTCGCTAAGCTCTGATAATGAAACATTTCTTGCTGCTAAGATGCTTGATCGAACTAGTGTCGGATTTTGGTCTGCGCATGATGGTAGCTACAAATATGGATTTGATTTGCAGCAAGACAAGTCATTGCCAATTATTGTAGTTGGGTTGAACAATGACAATACCATACTTGCTATAGCAATTTATGGTAAAATTAAATTATTTAACATAGATGCTGAAGATTTTGAAATAATCTCTGAAATAACTATTCCTGACGAATTAAGATTTATAACTTATCAGTCTAACTTGATATTCAGTCATGATAGTAAAACAATAGCCATAATTTTCTTAGAATCGGTTATCTTGTGGGATGTAGCAACGGGCAAATTGATACAAAAGATAGATTTTTCACACGACAAGCTGGTGCATGATAGTTCTATGTCCAACTTCGCGTTTAGCCCTGACGATAAAATACTTGCCGTAGGTGACCATAAGAACATTCAACTCTACAAAAAGTCGACCGCTTTTCACGATGCTCTTGAAAAACAGCAGAAAATAGAGGAGCAATGGCGATCGAAAAGACCACGCAAGAAACTATCTCAAGTGATTAATGAATCTGGTGCACGTAGTTCATCATCGGCACCACAAGCTGTTGTAGAACCTCTTGATAGAGAGATTTTACCAGTAACGATTCATACGCAGGAAACGGCTCAAGAGGCGGGCGTAAAAAACCTCAATATGGATGAACCGGATTAATAAAAAATAAGAAAAAAGGACTGTAAGAAGAAGGTTATTTCACCATGATTACGTTAAAAAAACAGCTGTTCGTTGCGAGTCTCTTTTTATGCGTCTGCTGGGCTTTGAGAACCAGTGAAGGTGATGGGCCAGGCGAGGCTGAGCAAAAAAGAGCATCTGCTGAAGTTGAGCAAAAAGAAGCGGTTGCGCGTAACCCGCAAGGTCAGGTGGTACCGTTTCCCAGAAGAATCTTAACCTTTGGCGAAGCTGCAGGTAGGGTAACAAGAGGACAAAATCCTGCTGCTTGGTCATTTGCGCGCGGCCTTGCAACAGGAGCAACAGTGCCTCTAGAGAAGCCTATTGAAGTCCCCCTCGAGCAGCGTATTGCGCAATTGCCGATTGACGCACAGATAACTATTGCTCAATATGCAGAATCAGACAAATATGATCTGTGGAAGACGTTGAATACGACCGCATATGCATTGGCATTCAGAGATAATGGGAAATATTTAGTTTCGCTCAATAAAGTAATGATAAGTAAGGATTTCTCCATTGAAGTTGTGACCAGAAGCATGAATAACGGAGCAATAGTAAAACGATTTTTGCTTAATTTACCCGTTGAAGAAACTACTGATGCAGCTTATCGTGGTAAACGAGGGCTTAATGATTTTTTGTTAAGTGCTGATGGTACCACTATTGCTGCCAAAAATAATCAAGGCACACGCGTCTATGTGTGGAGCACTGTTGATGGCAGCCGAAAAAAATTGATTTCTATTAATAATCCCGATGAACAAATAAAGAGACTGATACAAATAAGTTCTCATGGTGAAGTGCTCGTAGTGGAAGGAAAAGGTTTATTTATTAGGTTATTACCTCTAAATAGAGATACCAATGCCTTTGTTGATTTAGCTCTAACGCATAATAACTATCCTGCATCATTTGTTTGTGCATTCAGCCCTGATAATAAAACCTTTCTTTCTGCTGTAGGTTTTACTCTGACCTCTCTAGGTTTCTGGAGCGTAGATGATGGTAGCTACAAAGATGAGTTGGAGTTGCAAGACAAATTGCAGGCCATTTTTAGCGTTGGGGTTAATGATGACAATACTATACTTGCTGTAGCAACAGGACACGAAATTATGTTGGTACGTAATGATAAACATGCTGAAGATCTTAAGATAATTTCTGTGATAACGGTGCCTGCGGCCCTAGGAGTTATAAAGCCTGGGGGGAAATTGTTATTTAGTCATGATAGTAAGATAATAGCAATTGCACTACCTCAATCGATGCTGCTATACCATGTAGCAACCGGTGAATTATTACAAAAAATAGATTTTAAACAATATATTTACAGTTTTGCCTGGAGTCCGGATAATATTCTTGCAATAGGTGTGTTTCGCGGAGAAACAAAGCCTGGCATAGCGCTCTACAAAAAATCAACCGCTTTTCACGATGCGCTCAAAGAAAAACAAAAAATAGAAGAATTGCGGGCACAAAGGGCTGCGCAGCAACCATCACAAATCTCTGTATCGTCGGGATCAGGATCAAGCTCATCGTCCAGTTCAACAGCTGTGGTGCAGCAGCCGGCAATAACGATTCATACGCAGGAACCGATTGAAGGGTCGGGTGGAAAAAATCTCAATATGGATGAACCGGATTAGTTTTTATGTCTACTATTTCTCATTGGGATAGTCTTAGCCTATCATGATCTTCTTTATCTTTGCTTAAATCTTCAATCGTTTTTTGAGCAAGTGACATAATTGCTGTAGGCTTATGCATAGTTAACCTATTGTATGAATTGCCGCATTAAGGTGGATAATCTATGAGTAACGATACAAAAAAAGATCACAAAAATACCTTTTATGTCACCACCCCGATCTATTATGTGACTGCGCGGCCACATCTTGGCTCCTTATATTCAACGCTACTCGCCGACGTATTGTCTCGTTGGAATAAGCTGAGTGGCAAGAAAGTCTTTTTTTTAACGGGCACGGACGAGCATGGTCAAAAAATTGCGCAAGCGGCGGAAAAAGCTGGCAAAGAGCCGAAAGCATTTGTTGATAGTTTCATTGATGCCTATCAGACCATGTGGGATCGTTATGAGCTTGCTTACAATCGTTTTATTCGCACCACCGATAGCTATCATATGCAAGCCGTTCAAAAATGGTTGAGTAATCTTTTGGAAAAAGGGGATATTTACAAATCCTTTTATCAAGGATGGTATTGCACCCCATGCGAGACATTTGTAATCGACAAAGATAGCTCCACCGAGCAGACTGAACATATACCTGCTTGCCATTCATGTGGTCGACCAACCCATCTGGTATCAGAAGAGACCTATTTTTTTAGACTTTCTAATTATCAAAGCCGCTTGTTGGCATTTTATCAAGAAAATCCTGATTTTATACAACCAAAAGAACGTTTGCATGAGGTGATTAATTTTGTAGCATCAGGGCTGAAAGATTTAAGTATTTCACGTACCACTATTACTTGGGGAATCCCATTTCCCGGTGACACCAAACATGTAACCTATGTCTGGGCAGATGCGCTGAACAATTATATTACTGCTATCGGTTATGGACAGCCGGAGCGTCAAGAAGAATTTGCCCAATGGTGGCCTGCCGATGTGCAAGTGTTGGGTAAGGATATTGTACGGTTTCATGCCGTCTACTGGCCCGCATTTTTAATGGCATCCGGACTTGCTCTGCCAAAGCGCTTATTAGTGCATGGGTGGATTCGTATGGATAAACAGAAAATGTCTAAATCGCTTGGCAACACGGTGGATCCACAAGATCTGTATAATGTCTATGGCGCAGAACCGGTACGCTATTACCTTATGCGTCAAATGGCCATAACTCATGATGCTGATTTTAGCATTGAAGATCTTGAAAATCGGATATCCTGTGATTTGGCCAATGATTTAGGCAATCTTCTCAATCGTGCCGTTGCCCTTGCTCATACATATGGTTTTATTGAACTGCCAGTTATTACCGTATGGTCACCCAAGGCGCTTGATGTCCGTGATGAATGCTTGAACATGCTTGAAGATGTTGAAAAATATATGGACGATTGTTTAATTCATTTGGCGCTTTCACGCATTTGGAAGTTCATTAATACGGTCAATGCCTATTTTCATGCACAAGAACCATGGAAACTGGCAAAAAGAGATCCAGAAGCTTGTATGCAAGTTTTGTCGGTAACCTGTCACAGTTTGCGTGCCATAGCTACGCTCGTGTGGCCTGTTATGCCGCATAAAATGGAAGAGCTTTTGTCAAGTATAGGTACACCATTAGAGAAGATGATTGACACACGTGAGAACTTGAAGCTGGCTACTTGGAATCAAGGGTTTATGTTACATCAAATACCGCCACTTTTTACGAAACCAGAAAACAAACAAGCGGATGTTAAACCAATGCATGAAGAGAAAAAACAGAAGGCGCACATAGAGCAGTTAGATGCCAATACCATTGCCATAGAGGATTTTCTCAAGGTAGAACTGGTTGTTGGTACGATCGAACAGTGTGAGCCTGTTGCAAGTTCTAACAAATTGTATGCATTACAAGTCAACTTTGGTGACCGTGGTATGCGGCAGATTTTGGCAGGCTTGGCAGCATATCATACACCTCAAGCGTTATTGAACAAACAGGTAGTATTTGTCTTTAATCTCAAGCCACGAGCGATGGTAGGGATGCAATCGCAGGGAATGTTGCTTACTACAAAAAGTGCCGATGGCATACCGCATCCGGTAACAGCACCGACGCTGGTGCCCAATGGTACACGCTTGAGTTAAAAAAGGCTACTTTCCAGGCTAGTGATTGAAGAACTCAGGAAGAAATCTATTTTGTCTGGTTGGATCTTTAAAGAGATCTTTTTTAGAAAGAGCTCTATTTTATTCCCAAGAACTCTATTTATAGTTACTATCTCTCCAGCATTACAACTCTGGGGAGATTTTTATGCTTTTTTCAATCTATCTGCGTCGATTAACAACGGTCAAACGATTAGGATTTGCTAACTGTCTACGTATAGTTCGGCAACGGCACAAAACCTATAGATTTAATAAAACATGGCGAAAAAATAGAGCTGCACATGGTCACGACTGGCAAGCGATAGCAGGTGAGCTTGGATGCACACCCAGTTTTGAACGTTTTTTTTCACAACAGCGTATGCGCACCTTACCTGTTATTGATCCATTGCTGGGCTGTATATCCGACGTTGATTATATACGCATGGCAGATGAGTACACGCGTCATGAATTTTCTTTGCTGGGTTCTGAAAAACGTAGCTTTCAACAGATGCCATGGCATGAGGATATTCGTTTGTCTGGCCAGCAGGCATCGGCAGATATTTTATTTGATCATGGCTCATGGTATACCGATATGCCGATAGAAACTGGTATGACGCAAGAGCTCACCAAGGATATTAAAGTTCCCTGGGAATTGTCCCGCTTACAACACCTGCCCGTCCTTGGACGCGCTTATGCAACTACTCAGGATGAGCGGTATCTTGTGACCTTTAAAGAGCATATAGCCGATTGGATGTCACACAATAGATTTTTACAGGGTGTTAATTGGGTCTGTCCTATGGAGGTTGCTTTGCGAGCAGTCTCGTTGGTTGTAGCATCAACCTATTTTGGCAGATCATCATTGTTAGATGATGATTTTTGGCTTGCCTATGTTACTACACTCTATGATCATATGATCTATCTTGAGCATAATTGGGAGCTCTATGATTTGCGCACCTCAAACCATTATATAGCAGATCTGGTTGGCTATCTTTACTTGTGTTGGTTTTTTCATGATACTCCTCACATAACCAAGCGAAGAGACTGGTGTCATGAACAGCTGCTTGCCGAGCTTGATAAACAGATTAATCCCGATGGCTCAAGTTATGAACAGTCTACGGCATATCATGGTTTGGTGACTGAACTTTTTTATCATCATCGATTGGTTGCCAAGCAACTACAATTGCTGATACCAGCTAAGGCAGACCAAAAATTAGCAGCAATGTGCGATTATCTGCGTTGGTGTACGCCTGACAAGGGGCAACTCATAACCATTGGCGATAATGATTCGGGTCAGGTGACCGTAGCAGGTTTGCCTAAATTTTTGCTGGAGACAAACGAGCCAGATCGCATAAGAGTGTCGAGCGCACAGCAGTATAACAATCTTGGTATTCGCCATTACCAAAATGCCGGTCTTTCTTTAATAAAAACAAAAACCTGGCATGTATCATTACGTCATACGGTTTATCAAAAGCATGAGCCAACTTCACATATGCACAATGATGCCACCAGTGTGACAATTGCATGCAATGGTGTTCCTTTTGTTGTTGATCCTGGCACCTATGTGTATACCGCTTCATCCTATTGGCGCAATCTGTTTCGTTCGGTACAATCTCACAGCGGCATATATCTTGCACGTGAACGACTGTGCAGACAGAGCTCAGATCAGTCTAGTTTGCAGTGGACAGTCAAAGATAGCGCTGTTACTGTTTGCGATCTCATAGAACCTATTGAACAGGTTACCCTTGATGAGAAGATTTTCTTATTGCGTCGTAAGCCGGTAGCTATGCCTGCGCAAGAAAATATCACCGGTGCTGCTCCCTATGTTATGTGTACAACGCATGATGATTACGTAGGTTATGGCTACAAACCGGCACGTCAAGTAACGCTTGATGAACTATCGGCAACCGTTCTTATCAAGGATCAAGTTGATCGAGTCGATTCTCAGCAAAGGTCGGTTGTTGCAACATCACGAGCAGATCAGCAGAATCAATCATTGTATGTTTGTGCTCAGTTTCTGTTGCATCCTGATGTTCTCATAACGCGCAAGCAAAGCATGCAAGGAAGTTGTTGGTTGTTAACAGCAGCTGGCATCACGCTTGAACTTGCCAGTGATCAGCTCATCTATGAGCCGGTATCTGCATGGTATAGTCCCGCTTATGGTGTCAAAGTTGCTACCCACAAGTTGTTTGCTCAACAAGATCTGGCAGCATGCACTAATATACCGTGGCAAATGACTATCAAGCTGGTGTGATGCGCCTTATGAATAAATCTATCTCTGTTCTTTCTTATTGCTTTATGACCGCCGCGACTTGTTAAAAAATAGCGGCATATTAGAGTTAAAAATTACTGAAGAAAATCCTGTCACTAACGTAATTTCTGCTGAAGTTCAATTAGTTAAAGAATCATTATTTTATGCTAAAAACAATCAAACAAAAATTTATAGTAACAAAACCTTCTTCTCTTCCGACTGGTCAGTGGAAGATATATTAAGAAATGCTCAAGAAGCTCTCACTAATAGCTATGAACCTATTGAAATAGTAAACAATAAATATTTTATTAAAGGGTACTCTAACAATGGTTCTCAAATAAGATTTGCAGTTGATTCGATAGGCAACATTATTAGCTTTTACATTGAGAATTAATCATGAATATAGCACTATTTAGTCGAAAGAAAGACGGACATCTTAGTTATAGTTTTGACGTTCATAGCGATGATGATTTTAAAACTTGCATCATGTATCTTACTGAAGGCGATATTTGGCGAAATTTTATATATCCTGAAGTCAATAGGGTAAATGACCAATATCGTTGTGGCAATTTTTATTGTACCAAGCGCGATGGCTTTGAGGTATTAATTACCGATTTTTATGAGATCGACATTGCAGGCTCTGATATGGTAATTCCTGTTCGAGTTAATGAAAATACCGTGTATGGTATGTCTGTAGCCTTACATTACATGTGTGTCCATAAAATTCCTAAGTTTACCATTACTCAAGAAGGCAAAACCTATACATTTTATGCCCCACGTAAAAAACCTATTGTTGTAGATCCCAATTTAGGCCTTCTTTACAACCACACGATACCCTTTGTTGTGATGCGTAAAATTAATGGAAAATTTATCTGTGACATACAAAATGATAGAAAAGAAAATGATAGATATGTCTATGGTAATTATACCGAAACACAGCTGAAACTATTGTGCGATCTTCTACTAAATAATTATTCTCCTAAAATATTGAAAACCATACGCTCGTGGCCACGCGAATGGGTAAGAACCAATAAATATGAGAAAGCAACGTACAACACTATACGAGTAGCTAATGCATGGGATTGTGTCCATTTGACACCCGTTAAACAACCTAATTTACCTACCACCATAGATTTAGTTTTGACAAAAGATTCTCTTATTAAGTTCCTCGAAGCTTGGGAATCACATTTACAATTCTGCGATTCATTTACGCTGGTTTTTCTAGGACATACCGTGCGCTTTTTTGAAGGAGAGCCAATGGCTTCGGCAGACAATAATATAAAGTAAATAGATGAATAACATGAGATAAAATTCTAGCAATGAGGGCACAGCTATCAAATCTATTTTGGCAGCGCTATTTTTGTTACTTTGCCTATGCAGTCAGTGGCGCGTGGGCGCTAGCCACTAGCCCTCATGAGTTCTTCCCGAGCCATTAACGGCATACCCTATAAAGGAGGGTCTATTTAAGAGCCTTTACACAAGAGCCTTTTTCAGGGATAATTGGTTATATTATAGGAAAATTATACAACGTTTTTAAAGGTTATACCCTATGAAAATAGATCTTCATCCAGAACTTTTTGAAGTAGAAGCGCATTGCGCTTGCGGTAATGTGTTCAATACTCGCTCAACCAAGGACTCATTACGCGTAACCCTGTGTTCAAACTGCCATCCGTACTACACCGGCGCTCAGAAATATGTTGATACTGCCGGTAGAATTGAGAAATTCCAGCGTAAACTTGAGAAGTTTGAGAACAAAAACAAAAAAAATAGTTAATCTATAGGTCATTTTATGACAACAGCCCAATGGGAAGATGTCAAAAAACGGCATGACACTATTGCTCAAGAGTTAGGTAATCCTGCCCTTGATACTACAAAACGGCATGAGTTGCAAAAGGAATATGCCTCTTTGCATGGCCTTGTGGGTAGCTATGACAGGGTGCAGGAGCTTGAAAGAGCTCATCAAGAGGTCGTTGCTCAAGCGGCGGCCAATACTGATCTTGAGATGGTCTCTTTGTTTGCCGAGGAGCAACAAGATCTGGAGCAACAGCTGGCGCAGGCTCAACGCGCTCTCGATGATCTGCTCTATCCACCCAATCCTTTAGATGATCGTTCCGTTTTTTTAGAAATACGTGCCGGGACCGGGGGGCAAGAGGCAGCACTGTTTGCTTCTGACTTACATACCATGTATACCAATTATGCACTTGCCAAAGGTTGGCGTGTTGAGATAGAAGATTCCAGTACCACCGATCTTGGTGGTTTTCGCGAAATCGTGTTGCATATTAAGGGTAAGCAGGTTTTTGGTCATCTTAAACATGAATCAGGGGTACATCGCGTACAGCGAGTGCCAACGACTGAAACTGCTGGCCGTATTCATACCTCCACCGCTACCGTTGCCGTATTGCCCGAAGCTGAAGATGTTGATGTTACCATTAATCCCGCAGATTTACGCATCGATGTCTATCGTGCCGGTGGTGCCGGTGGTCAACATGTCAATAAAACCGACTCTGCTGTACGTATTACCCATATTCCCAGTGGCGTTGTTGTCGCATGTCAGGAAGATCGCTCACAACATAAGAACAAAGCGAAGGCAATGAAGCTGCTGCAATCACGTTTGTTAGCGGCACAAGTTGAACGGCAGCAAGAGGATATGAGTAAGCAGCGTAAAGAGCAGGTTGGTTCCGGTATGCGTTCTGAAAAAGTGCGCACCTACAATTATCCACAAAATCGCATCACTGATCATCAGGTTGATATAACACTTAATCGTCTTGATATCATCATGGAAGGTGATCTTGATGAGATTATTCAGGCGCTTATGACCAAAGAGCATGAGGATCGGCGCAAAGTGGGTTTGGTTAAATCCTGAGATGTACAGGAGCTGCATGATCTATATACTTGGGTGCAGTATATCTACTCACCGCAAGGAGTCTCATCATGATCCTCTCATATCTTTTCACCTACCATCGTTATCTGAATCTTGTCGGTATCCTGATCATGTTTGCCATTGCGCTCTTTTTTTCGCGCAAGCGCACAGCAATTAACTGGTCACTCATAGCAAAAGCATTTGCCATGCAATGGTTACTCGGTTTTTGTATGATGCGATTTTGGCCGGGACGTTGGTTGGTGGAATCACTAGCATTGGGAGTAGCAAAACTGTCTACCAGTGCAGCATCAGGCATCAATTTTATGTTTGGCAATCTGGGCGATCCATCTCAGGCGTGGGGGAGTGTATTTGCAGTACGCGTGCTGCCAGCTTTGATATTTTTCAGTGCATTGGTCTCTCTATTATTTCACCTAGGAGTTATCCAGCGCATTGTTATGTTCATTAATGGGCTGGTACGACCATTGTTAGGAACCTCAGGCCCGGAGACGATGAGCGTGCTGGCTACATCACTGTTTGGTCAAACCGAAGCATTATTTTTTGTAGGCAATTATATTGGTAGTATGACCAAAGCAGAACTGTTTGTGGTGATGACCAGTGGTATGTCGGCAATTAGTATGAGTTTGCTATCGGTCTATTCGACAATGGGAATACCCACCATACATCTGTTAACCTCGGTAAGTATGTCCATCTTTGGTTCCATTATGGTAGCAAAAATATTATTTCCCGATGAGCCACGTATTACTCACGAACAAGAACGTAAAGAGCACGCTATTTCAGTAAAAAAATCTGATACGGTTAATGTGTTAGAAGCTATTGGTCGTGGCACGAGTGACGGGTTACAAGTCGCACTTGCCGTCGGTGCTATGCTCGTCTCCTTTTTGTCATTGTTGGCATTGTTGAACCATCTATTGGCCTATACTGCATATATAATCAATACTGGTATTATATATGTGGGTGGTGGTTGGCAGCTTCCGGAGCTGAGTCTTGATCTGATTTTCTCTTATCTGTTTGCGCCTATCGGCTATCTGCTCGGTTTCGTTGGCAACGATGCATTGATAGCAGGGCAACTGTTGGGTAAAAAAATAGCGATTAATGAGTTCATTGCATACAGTTCGTTGGTGTCGACAGCAGTCTCTGAACGTATGATGATCATTATGACCTATGCATTGTGTGGCTTTTCTAATATTGCCTGCATTGGTATTCAGATGGGCAGCATTGCCGTCTTTGCGCCCGATCGGCGCGCATGGGTTGCCGAACTTGGTCCTTATGCTGTTTTGGGCGGAGCTTTATCAAATCTTATCACCGCCATGATTGCTGCATTGTTATTGTAAGATTAGGGTACAAAAAATAGTGTAGGTCAAAAATGTTATGGTACACTACACAGGATATTTTTTGTAATTGGTAAGAGCAGATTCATAGGTAAGGATGCGGACGTGACCAAATATGTAGTTGTTGTCGGCGGTGTCGTTTCAGGTGTTGGCAAAGGTGTTACGACAGCAGCCTTAGGAAAAATACTCAAAGCACATGGCTACACAACAACGCTGATAAAGATCGATCCTTACATCAATTATGATGCGGGCACCTTACGCCCAACCGAGCATGGTGAAGTATGGGTTACCAATGATGGTGGCGAAATAGATCAAGATTTGGGCACCTACGAGCGGTTTATGGATGAGGATTTTCCACGCAAAAACAGTATTACCACAGGACAGATTTACAAAGCGGTTATTGATCGTGAACGGCGTGGTGAATACCTGGGGCAAACAGTACAGTTTATACCACACATCCTCGATGAAATTATTGCTCGTATTACTGCCGTAGCAGCTGATCACGATATCGTTATCATAGAAATTGGTGGTACCGTAGGAGATTATGAAAACAAGCCGTTCCTCTTTGCAATGCGTGCTTTAGAACGAGAGCTTGGTCATAAACAGGTGGCCTATGTATTGGTTGCCTATTTACCGGTTCCCTCACACATTGGCGAGATGAAAACAAAGCCGGTGCAGCAATCGATAAAGCTCTTAAACGAAGAAGGAATATCGCCCGACTTTATTATCTGTCGCTCGCAGCATACTATCGATGCGGTACGGCGCGCAAAGATCGGTGCCTATTCTTATGTGAATGCTGATCATATTATCGCTGCACCCGATGTAGCAACTATTTACCAGATTCCTTTAGATCTTGAGCGGGAACGGGTAGGCACCAAGCTGCTTGCTTGTTTGGGACTACAATCGCGCATTACTCCTGATTGGTCATCATGGCAACAGATGGTTACTCGTTTACAAACACCTGCTCTTTCAGTCTCTATTGCCATTATTGGCAAATATCTTCAGACAGGCGATTTTAATCTAGTCGATAGTTATTTGAGTATTGATCAAGCATTATTGCATGCAGGAGTTTTATTGGATGCAGGCATTAAAATTACCTGGATCGATGCACATATCTTTGAACAGGATCCAACAAAGCTTGCTATGTTGGCACAGTTTGATGGCATCCTAGTTCCTGGTGGTTTTGGTGCATCAGGTATAGAGGGCAAAATTTCCGCTATACAATATGCTCGTGTTAAAAAGATTCCTTATTTGGGTATCTGCTATGGCATGCAGCTTGCCGTGATAGAACATGCTCGCCATGTTGTTGGGTTAACCAACGCACATACGACTGAAGTTATGCCCGATACCGACACACCGGTCATTACCATGTTGCCTTTGCAACAACAGCTGCTTGATTGCAATGCCTATGGCGGTACTATGCGTCTTGGTTCATATAAGGCACAGATAGAACCGGGCACGCGCGTACATATTCATTATCAACAAGCAGGTAGGATAGCCACTGATGGAACCATTATGGAACGGCATCGTCATCGTTATGAAGTCAACCCGATCTATCTCACTCTTTTAAAAGATCATGGGCTGGTCGTTTCCGGCATACACAAGCGTGCTGACGGAACTGAGCTGGCCGAATTTATAGAATTGCATGATCATCCATTTTTTGTTGCCACACAAGCTCATCCTGAATTTACCAGTCGTTTGGGCAATCCAAATCCATTATTTCAAGGATTTGTGGCTGCTAGTCTACAACGGTTGCACACGAGAACTCAGATGCATGCTACAAACGACATGACGAGTTATATATCTGCTGATTGCGTGCAGACTCGGCAAGCCACGCAATAGTGGCATTATGCAATATACGCAATCCAACGGCCTGATACTCCAAGAGCTTGGTTGGCCGTGATACCCAATTAAGCAGCGTAGCATCACGAAATACAAGACCGGTGTCTGCTGCGGCAAGATATTCATAAATGCGGTCATGTGCTACTGAAATCAGATGGCATCTTGGTGTTGGTATAGTTGTTTTGACAAGCAATGAAGCACAATGTTGATAATCTTGCGATATAATCAGTAGATGTGCATCTGCATGAGGAGCTATTGCATCTTTACAAAAGGTAAAGAACTCATCAGGGAACTGCCATGGTTTTACCGAACCATTATAACAATAGACATGAGCATTGGCTGGCAGGCCGAGTTCTGCACGTACCTGTATGCGCCACCGTTTTCGTTTTTGGTGCGCCACCGGTTGTGGAATGTCATCATAGGCCAAACCTACTGTTGTCGGATCTAGTGTCGTATAGGTTGTCATCAGATAGTCGCGCAGTGCCGGGCTGACGGCTTCAAAAGTCAGATTTCTGTCGCGATGTGCATAGAGTGTTGCTTCCAACCGTTTATAGAAATAGATCTTTAATTTTTGCATATAGGATCTACCATACTGCTCAAGACGTTTAGCGAACGTTACTTGGCAGGTATGGGTGACCGGGTATTTGTCAGGTTTTGTTTTTGCATACTGGTTGCAGGTATATTCATACTCTTGCCACAATAATCCGCGTATTTGAATGCGCAGCGGTACCGTGATTCGTGCACGCAGGCATGCATAACCGGCAAAAGGCCCACGCGCAATAATATGAGCAGATCTCTGTTTGACTAGTGTGCGTATACAATAGGCCGCATACCAGAGGGATGTTGCTCCAAAAAAAGGTATCCGTTTACGTATAACAAGGGTGATTCTTTTTTCATGTAAGATATGTGCATAGGTTGGATGGTTGGTAATAGCGATAGCTTCAAAAGAGATCAGGATCGCGGTACGCTTTTTGTCTTGTGTCAGCCATGCGATCAATGGATTAAGCACTTGACTTGTAAAGACAGAGTTGGTGATACTATCGTAAATAACCACAATGCGTTGAGCTGGTATCATAACTAAAGTTTTCTTTTTTTATAAAGATAGCTAACGTTGTAAACGCAAGCACTATACCACGCTGCACCACACTGTGTTAATAGTTTTTTATATGATATGGTGATAATTCTTAGTTAAACGAGAAGAGAAATATGAAATTGCACATGATCGCAGCAACTATACAGCTAGTTTTGATAACAAATAGTTTGGTGGCAGTTGATCCTGAACCAGGATATGATGAAAGACGTTTTCATATGCTTCCATCGATAACTGCAAGTCTAACTGGTAGGGTAACCGAAAATCTAATTGGTGGTGTATCCCGCCCTACGCAGATAGAGCAGCCAGAAAACGATCTTGTTGGTAGCACACTTAAGGCCACCAAAGACCCTCTATCTCAATTAATACATGATCGTGCTCGATTTCTGTTCGGTGGGGCAATGATGTTGTCCGGCATTATTATCATGATGCTCGGTGGTAAGATGATGGTGGATTCGCTTAACCCGCGCACATCAACACAATAATACTCGGGTCATTATTCAGTGCACAACCACATGACTTGCGTTATGTGCCGCAAGCTGATTAGCATGTCGCCGTTCTTCTATATACCGTGGATGGCGCACACAATAAAAACGTACGCGTTGGAGCTGCTCTTTGAGCATTTGCATATCACCACTCAGTTGTGTTGGCATGCTTAACCAGCTGCCAATTGTTAGCCTGGTTATATACCACTCAAGATCGCTCACAAATTCTACCAAGGGATAATCATGATATTTCGATGTTGGTTTTGACCATTGTGCATTGTCAAGATTCACTAAGCCAAGCAGCTCTTCATACATGGAGCTATGATCGTTGGGATTGTTTGCGTAGGCCGCCACTACGGCAATGGGTAGCTCATAGCGGGAGCTTGCACGGTTGTAGATGAAGTAATTGCCAAGCCAGTTGAGGGTATAGGCTGCACCGGCAAGGACAACACCGCTGACCATTGTCTGTAATGAATCTGAATTGGCATGTTTTGCATCTGCAATTTTGCCCGGCAATGTAATGCTGAGCAGGGTGATACACACAAGCGTTTTTGCGCGATTGATTGGAAGGGATTTCATAAGCACCTTTATTAAGATTATTGCGTGAATAAGAGGGTTTTATAGTGCTTATAGTGTACCAGCGGTTATTATTTTAGGCAAAGCTGCATATTTGCGTTGAGTTCTCACCAAAGATCTCTTCTCGTCATCACCCCGTGCTGCAGTTCACTGAAAGGCTGGAAGAACGAGATGCATCTTACAATCAGCTTTTCGCTAGGGATTAATATCCGCTATATAATCGTAATATGTTTCTTGTGGCCCAATTTTTTGCCTGATCATAATAACTCTCACCTTCTGGTGGTCTTGTTGATGATGATCCTTTTTCTGGTCGCGCTCCTGAAATTGTTCCTGCTTGAGTTGATGTGGTAGAAGACGCAGCTACTCCCGAAGCTGCAGGCTGCGCAGGAGAAGGGGTTATTGCAGTAGGCTGTTGCAGTTGTATTGGCGCGCTTGGTTGTCGTTGTTCTTGGCCAAGAGCTTCAATCTCAGCTAATGTTAGCGTTCTTTCTTGTGGCTGTGACGCGAATAACTGTAACCGCTCTTGCTGTTGTGTTGGTGTATATTGTAAATATTGCGGTGCTTGATAGCCAATTTGCTGTTGCGCCGGTTTATTTATGTTTGTGAATACGTCTTGTAACAGAGTGGCATCTTTTTCAGCAACTTGTCGTGAGAATGTAGTTGATATCCATCTCCGGAATAGTTCGTATAATTGGTTATCTTTAGGAATTTGTCTATATCCCTGTTCTTGTAACCACGTAAAAAATTGTTGTCTATATCGCTCCATCAGCTGATGGTGAAATTGTTGTTCATGTGTCATTGTCGGCTGTTGGAAAAATCCGTGCGGATGAGAATATTGTTGCTGATATGGTGGCATTGGGTATGGATAGTGTGGTGCTGCTCCATAAAATGCACCTGGGTGAACATGCTGTGGTTGTTGCGGTTGACTAAAATGCTTAATCTCTTGCTCTTTTTCTCGAAGATTAACTTTGTTAAGGTAATCAAGAATTATGTCTAAGGTCTCTGTAAATTTCTTTATGTTGTTAGCTATTAGTTCCGGTAGGTAAAAAGTATAAGGAAGCGATTTTTTATCTTTTTCTAGATCGGCTTTAAATGTTTCACTATCTACCAAGCCATCTACTGGATCATTGAGCGTATTAATAATCTCAATAAGCTGTTGGTTCAAATTTATTTTCTTTAAAGCATCATATGCTGTTGAGTCAGGATTTTGTGTTAAATTTTTTAAAATAAGCCTATTTCTATGTACAAAACCAATTAAATCTTTGTAACGCTCTTTCAATGCGGAGTATTTAGCGTATGCATTGTAGCCAATTAAGCTGGCGATTGTGGCTGCAGTTCCTAACGTGAGCCTTGGATTTTGCGCTACTATATCAACAGCTGTTGTAGGTTGTGAAGAAATTCCTATTCTTTGGGCTACTGTTGGTTCAGGCCGTGTAACGCCCCAGAAATCAGACCACGTGATAGGATATTGAACTTGGCACATCGTTCCAAGCAACAAAACAAGGATAAGCCCTGCGGCTCCTTTTTTTATCTGTTCTGATGATCCTTTATTCATAGCCTCATCCTTTTTCATTACCGCTTACCAGATTAACACAATCTGTAACTTTTTACTTTTCAAAATTCTCGGCCGCCCTGAAGGGGCTCCTTAAGGATAGGGTAGCAAATTGGACTCTTTAAAATCAATACTTTTTGATTTTTGTGGGTAGCTCTCTAAAGGGCCGAGCAATTTCAATCAGGATAAATAATTTACAAAAGGGTTATGGGTTACCCCCCACCTTTAAAAATTCTACGCCACTCAGTATCTGAAATAGCTTGAACATTTGCATTTACCTCTGCTGGAGTATATTTTCTAGAAGTTGCCGATTGGCCAGCTGTGGGAATAGCGGTTTTTGTAGATGCTTCTGCAGGTGTTTTCGATAGATTTCTTTGTTCCATAGAGGTTGTCACTGGGCATTGCGCTCGGCTTTGGGTAGTTACTCCTTGGGATGATGATGCTGTTCTTGGCAGCGTTTCTAATGATTGCGGTGGAAGCAAAGCCTGTTGGATGGGTTTTAAATCAACCTTGAGCGCTGTGAATTTCTCCCACGTAAGATCTTGTAAGTTGTGTGGCATTTGTTGATATACTTTTGCGAATAATTGAGGCTTTTCTCTTGCCATGGTAATAAACTGGTTTCCTAGCGTGGATCCTGGAATATAGTTTCTAGTTTCTTGAATAAATAAAACAAATAGTTGCTGATTTTGAGTTATTTCCTCTATAAATGCTTGTATGGTCTGCTGTGCGCCGCCTGTAATAGATATAGATTGTAATAAATCGTTAATACGCTGGTTGTATTCTGCCAAATCTGTACCTGTGGATATAAGTCTTTTACCGGTGAAGGAGGGATCTTTTTGCGCCATTATTGCATTATATTGTGCGGAAGCGGTTGGCCTTGCTGGGGCAGCAGCTTTTGCTGGAGCTGTTGGTGGCGGTGCTGCTTTTCTCTGTGGCGGTAATACTGGTTGTTCTAAGTTGATACCCTTATTTTGCATGCTAATTAGGTTATCAACATACCCTAAAACATTATGTAATATTTGTTTAAGAGAAACTATTTTTTCGTAATTAGGTAATGCACGTGCAGTCCAACTGTCTACCGCTGCCAATAAGCTTATATCATGAACAAGTTGTGATCGAAAAGCAGCTAAATCTGCTCTTGTAGTCTCACTTTGACCGTTAAACGTTTTTACTAAAGCTAAGAATTTTTTTTGTGTATGCTGTGGCGTGTTTCTAACTAGTTGAGCTACGTTATAGCCCGCATAGGGTGAAAAATCATAGCCAGCAAGTTCATGATGTACAAAATGGATTATATCTTTATAGTTTTTACTTAATTTTTCATAGTTAGTATTCAATTTTTTATTTAAATAAGCATAAGTAGAATAAGCAAGCGCTGCCGTGCCGGCAACAGCGGCGGCACCAAGGCCGGCTAATGGTGAACGCCAGCTAGTTCCTCCAGATGCTGCAGTTGATGATGCAGATGATGCTGTGGTGGAGGTGTTTGATGAGGAAGGTTGATTAAAACCTGGACCGAATTCAAAGGACGGTTGCATCATGCACACCTGCGCAAGCAAGACTGCCAGGAGGCAGTGTTTGCTTGAGAATTTGAGTGAGGGTGTGTGCATGGCCGATCCTTTATAAACTTAATTTTGGTATCCTTCTTTCTGCTTCGAGTTGTCGCTGGCATTCTGTAAGTTCTGCTTGTAACTTTTGTAAAATTTGTTCTCTTTCAGATCTTATAAATGCATCATTTTGGCTTTGATAAGTCGTTGTTCCCATGGCAAATTGTTTAATGTGCTTTAGTATTCCTGCAAGGACTTTGAGCTTATCATATAAATCTGTACCCCATAAAACCCATGACCCTGATAAAGAATTGATCGATCGAGTAAGATTCTCTACAAATCCAACAAAAGAATAACCCTGGTATTTAGAATCCAATGTTGTTAATCCTGTTGGCAGGCTATTATCTGTAGCAACCAATCGCCAAAAAGCATCAACATTATTAGGGTTTTGGTGAAGTGTACGGCGCGCTCCAGGATTATCAGCATATAGGAACAGAATAATGAAAGGTGCGTAACGTGCATGTATCTTGTTATACATAGAATTTAATCGGTATCGTTGAAGGCCATAAGCAGACACCATGGTTCCTACCCCAAGAGCAGTGGCTTGCATTCTCGTTGGTAGATTTGAATATATTGATCCATAGGCTCTATTCATCAAATCAGAACCTGATTGTATAACATTATTTAAATATGATTCATTGTTTGCTGTAGATACTCCTGTGCCGCCGGCTCCTGCATTTGCTCCAGCTGCTCGTGCAGCATTTCCTTGAGAGGGAGGTGTTTGCCCCGTCCCTGCAGGATTTGATTGAGGTGTTTGGCCTGCAGCTTCTCCCGATGCTATTTGTTGTTGCAGTGGTGGGGGAGTTTGTAGTGGTGGGGTTATTTGAGGGGTTGGTGGTGTTGAGACAGGAATAGTGGGAGCTGCGGGAGGAGTGCTGAATCTTTGACTGATCCAGTCCAAATAAGGTAAAGAAGCTGATCCTCCTTGAACCTGACTCATGTGCAAACCAGCTATAAAAAGCAGAACGATAAACAGTTTGTGTGATTTCTTATCGATTAATAACCCGATAATCATAATAATCTCTCCTTAATTATCAAATAACACAATCTGAATGGTTAATAAAAATAATAATTATATTCGATTGTGTATCTTGATCTACTCTGTTTCATATTGAGCGTAGCAGGATAGGGGTAATTAAATCAAGGCTTTTGAGTTATGGTGGGGGGAAGTTAAGGGTAGAGTGGTTGGTTTCAGATTGAATTAAGAAGTCGCTGGGGTGATCCAAGAACTCTCTTTGTTTGAGTAAAGCCCACCGAGGTTTGCTATAGATTAATTTCATTCACTTGGTTTGTGAGAATGAGCCAAAAAACCATTTAAAATCTGCTGCGCATGGTTTTTCAGATCAACCTGTTTAATAATGTCGATAACGATGCCCGATTCATCGATTAAAAAGGTAACACGATGGGCAAAAAACCACCCATTGACGCCGTACAGCGTGGCAACCTTTTTGTCACTGTCGCTGAGCAAGGGAAAACTCAGCCGATATTTCTCTTTAAATGCTGCATGGCTAGCAGGCGAGTCATAACTGATGCCCAGCACCTGAATCTGATGATCACGTAATGTGGCAAAACGGTCATTAATACTACATGCTTGCTTGGTGCAGCCGGGTGTTTTGTCTTTTGGGTAAAAATAGAGTGCTACTCGGCAGCCCCGCAGGTCTGATAGCGTGTGGAGTCTGTTGGTCTCATCTAATAAAGAGAAATCGGGAGCCAATGAGCCGAAAGTGACTTGTGCGGTAGCATAACTGGTGCGTATTGATAGCAATACAACAATGCCAATGATGGTCATCAAACATAACGGGGTGGCATATTTCATCTGGAACTCCGTTATGAATTAATAGAGAATAAAACTGTGCTCATTCTTATTATAATAAAAAAATAGTTTTTATGAAGCTTGGTCATACTCCTGTGTGATCTCATGATTATCATCATAATCATCAAACGATTCTTCAAGCGGTTGTTGATCGGCGAGCTTGTCAATAGTATCGTCGAGTGGTTGAGCACAGGTGAGCTGAGTGAGGGGTGACAGGGTCGTGGCATCGGTCCATTCATAAACAGGAAGCTGTTGTGTCAAAACCGTCTGCTTGTCAACTTGACGTTGCCCATCGACAAGCAGTTTATACTGCTGTAAGAAATTCTTTGCCGTCTGCGTAGCAACGCGTGATGATCCGCAATTTTCAAGCAGGACAACCAGCACAAAAGGGCGTTCCGTTTTGTACTGTACATGTGCCGCAAACCATGCATGCTCCATATAACTTTTACCTTTGTCCCGTTTTTGTAACAGACTTGTCTGTGCGGTACTGGTTTTACCATGTATGGTAATATTTTTAAGATTGGCCCGTTGGCCGGTACCGCCGGTAATAACCGATTTCATAGAGCGCTGTAAAAAGTCTATGGTGTCAGCCTTCAATTGCAATGGTGTGGTGACGATCGGGTCCTTTTGTAATAAACGAGGTTGCACTAAATAGCCGGTAAAAATGCTGCCAATCATACGAGCAACTTGAATAGGAGTGACCAATAAAAAGCTTTGTCCAATTGAAGCAGACAAGGTTTCCCCTTGCCACCAACGCTCACCCTTTACCTGCCGTTTCCAGGCACGGCTTGGAATCAAGCCCTCTTGTTGAGCAAAAGGAAGATTCGTTTTACTGCCCAGACCAAACAGATGGGCATAATGAGCAAGTAGATCGATGTCGATCTGCTTGCCAATCGTATAAAAGAGAATATTGCATGAATGGGCCAGCGCTTGGCAGGTGGACAGTTGCCCATGGCCGGTATGCAGGTGACAGCCATAACGACGAGCATGATAGGTGAAATAGCCATTGCAATACCATAAGGCATCCTGCTTGATCAGATTATGTTCAAGTGCAGCACTGACAGTGACCAGTTTGAATAAGGAGCCGGGTGGATAGCAGGCATTAAAAGCACGATTTAAAAAAGGACGATTTTCTTGCATCTGTTGCCATTGCTTATGATCGATGTGATCAAGAAAGAACGCTGGATTAAAGGTGGGGCGAGAAAGGACCGCTTGCAATGCGCCATCTTTGGCATCCATAACAATAATCGTACCCGATTCCTGTTCAGGAAATACTGTTTCGGCAATATTTTGTATATCGATATCGAGCGTTGTATAAATAGTGTTACCTGCCAACGTTCGTTTGAGTTCGATTTCAGCAACATGTGTACCAAAAGAGTTTATTTTTCGAGCAATAGAGCCTTGTTGACCCCGTAAAGTACGCTCACAAATCTGTTCAAGACCCATGCGGCCACTGGTTGCCGCTGCATTGTCTGCAGAGCCCAGATAGCCCAGAATATGGCACGCACAGGTGGTATGTGGATAGAGCCGTTTAACATGAGTGGTAATACGAATATGGGGATCATCAGGAAATAGCTCTTCGATGCGACTCAACTGTTCAAAGGTTAGTTCATGGGCAAGAATAAGAGTGCTACTACTACGCTCGGTTCGTTTGAGTGCAGTCATAAGTTCATCATGATTAGTTATGCGCAAAGGAACTAATGATGCCAGCCTGGTCACCGTTGCCACACTATCGGCAGAAAGATTTTTTTGTCCTGAACCCAGCCAGCAGAGATTGGTGACTATGCGATTAGTGGCTAACAATCTCCCTTTGGAATCAACAATAGTACCACGTATTGGTTGCACTGAACTGATGCGTAAGAAGTTTTTTTGGCTACGTGTGTGTAAATAATAGGAAATAGTTGCTTGTAAATAGAGCAAGCGGATCATAATAATGAGGCCCATGCCGATGCAGCCAATGCTCAAATAGCGAATTTTATGCATATATCCTTACGTGTCATCAGTCTTTTTTTTTATCATCGTATGTAAAGGATGAATCGTTTCATACAAGTTGGCTAGTCTATCTAAAGAAACATGCGTATATTTTTCTGTGCTGGCCACTGTCTTATGACCGAGCAACTCTTGTACAACACGCAAATCGGCACCTTGATTGAGCAGGTGAGTAGCAAAAGAATGGCGAACTTTATGCGGGGTCAATTGGCGCCCCAGTTGTAAAAAGCTTCTAAACATTTCGAAAATACGTTGCACGGTGCGACTGGTGAGTCTGTTGCCGCGATTGTTAACAAAGAGAAATTCATTGGTGGTGAGGATAGGGGGGCGTTCCTGGGTAATGTATTCGATTATTCTCTGCTTTGCCTTATCATTAAACAGTACGATACGCTCTTTATTGCCTTTGCCTACAATAAGAATCGTTTTATTCTCTAGATCAAGATTTTTACATTGCACATTGACCAGCTCTGAGCAGCGCATGCCGGTTGCATAGATCAATTCTAAAATAGTCTTGTCTCGTAATGGTCGCAATGAGGGAAGTTCGCTATTTTTTACTCTATCTAACAGATGAAAAATCTCATCAACACTCAAATAGACCGGTAGCTTTTTATCGACGCGAGGCCTGGTGAGCGTAAAATTAAGTGCAATACCACGTGGACGTAAAAATTTTTCAAGCGATTTAAAGCATGAAAATTTGCGTGCAATTGAGCTTTTGTCGATCTTTTTATAAAACAGACTGATAAGATACCGTTCGACTACATGGCGCGGTGATAAGTGCTCAATATCTTCAGGCGGTAACTGTTCCCAAAACAGTAAAAACTGTTTGAGATCTCCCGCATAGGCTCGTTGTGTATTGTGAGCCATGCGTCGCTCAACATCAATATGGGACAAGAAATCATCACAATGTTTTTTAAACTCTTTTGGTAACATACAGGATAACCTCTTTTTTTGTGTTATTCCCATGATTATACTCACCAAGACAGTCTTATGCTACATTTATCAACATGTGGCTTCATATCTCGATGATGAAGCGAGTGAGAGCAATTCTGCCTTCTTGATTATTATAACCCCTATGCATTACTATACTAGATAAACATTCTTGTCTCTTCGATTTTTTATTATAAGGAAGTGTATGGAAAACCAGCAAAGAACTGATACGTTATTGTCTGAAGAGCGCACCTTGCTGGCTGCCGAACGTACCTTTAGTGCTTGGCTGAGAACAGCACTTGCTGCTATGGCTGGCGGTTTGGCAATTTTACGCTTTGTTATTTTTAAAACAGAAGCTCATCGCATTGCTGCTCACATTGCAGGCCAAATACTCATCTTGTGGGGATGTTTGATTATTGTGCTGGCGTCGATAGATTATAAGAATATGCAGCGTGCATTGCAGATCAAAAAAAATTATAAAAGTTCGACCATAGGATATTTTTTCATAGTTTTACCACTTCTACTGATATCTGCGCTATTAGTATGGATCACATTGCCTTAGAATCTGTTTTATAGCAAATTAAAATCTTTGCAGCGCCGATTAACCGATGAGCGATTAACTCCCAAGAAGGAGGCGATTTTACTTTGACTTTTAAACTTATTCCATAACATCGTAATAATACGCGGATCTTTTAATGCATGCTTACCCAGGCGTGCTGCTTCAACCAGTTGTGGATCGGTCAATTGATAAGCGGGGTCGAATTGGGTTTCGGTGTAGATATTGCTTTCTTTCGTTTTTTTAGTCAAAAGAATCTGAATTTTATCCCGCAGCTCCGTTAAGCTGGCCGGCCGTTTGGTAATAAGACCAAGTTTGTCTCGATCACTCAGTTCAAGTAACGCATTAAATTCGGTCGTTTTTAATGCCTGTTCGGTTAAAGAATCGGCAAGATTGCCAAACTCATGTTCAGGAATTGTTAACAATGAAGGCATGCTGAGTGAAGTTTCTTGCAATTGCTCAAACAGCTCTTTTGAAAAAAGATTGTCATCTACCAGTTTTTGTAAATTTTTATGGGTTGAGCAGATAATGCGTGCTGTACTGGTTGCCCGCTGATCACTTTTAAATACCTTATAAAGACCATACTTGAGAAATTCTGCTAAATTATTTTGTGATTCAAGGTCCAAAAGGTCGATGTTTTGTATAAAGAGCGTGCCTATTTTATCAAGCCGTTCGAGTAATGGTTTTTCATAGTTATCAAGAGCAAACAACGGGTTTATGCCAAATAGTTTTATAGTAATATCATGCGCTGCAACCATTTTTTTGAGCGTAATAGAATGGAGAGTCTCTCGTAAACTAATATGGTGTAAAATCTCTACCGTTGGTATAAGATCCTGCTCGGGCATGTAGAGTAAAATGGCTTTATTGCTGAGTGCGGTTTTAAGAAGATCTATTTTAAAGTTTAGTAGGGCATTTCCTGTGCCAGGAATTAATTGATTGATCAATTGCCCCGATTTTGTGGTTTCAAGATATAAAAGATAATCCCATTGTGTCGGATCTTTCAGCGCATTAATTTTTTGTTTAACCACATCAGAGATTTCAGGACGATACACCGTAATGATCACATTATTATGCTCTAAGTTGGGTACAGCTGATAGTACCAGTTTGCCGCCCTGTCCATCGGAGGCAACGCAGGATGCCGGTGATTTAAACTCATTTACTTGTTTGCCGATAGAGCGGAGTGCTTTTGAAAGTGAATGACCTTGTTGTGTATTGACATTAATGGTTATAAGCTCTTTTGCGGCTTTATTACCAAAAACAAAATGGCGATTCTTATAAAAAATAATACCGATCTCTTTATGGGGTGATTCGCGTAAAAATGAGCGGATACTTTCTTTGTATTGGTTGATTTCTTGATGTTTTTGATACAATTCCTTCTTTAGCTCCTTTTCTTGGTGCAGCAACAGTTTCAAATTTCTCGTTTGCAGCAAATTAACGATGTTGCCCAAATAGCTGGCAAAGACGAGCATTTCATCCCGTTCTGCATTGCCATAAAATTTATGTGGTTGTGCATGGCGATCCACAATAATATAAGCGATCAGATTATTTTTTTCATACAATGGCAAGAAGATATCGGCATTGATCGTATCAAGAAAATGTAAAAATGATTTATTAAGCTCATTCGGTTCATGGAAATCATTAAACTCGATCTCATCATGGATCAATATTTTCAAATGGAGCAACTGTTCACATGCTTGGTGGGTATGTTGGCTTAAAAAACCTTCCACGAGCATAATAGTTTTCTGTGAGGGAAAGGTATCTGACAGATGCTCGCCTAATGGTGATTTGCGAATATATAAGCTTGTTTTATTAAGGGGTATGGTAAACGCTTGTTTAAATAATGTTTGGGTAATGTGGCCAAGCTCTGCGTAGCTACTTGCATGACTGAACTGTTCGAGAACGCCGGTGAATTCATCGATGAAATTAAATCGTGCTAATGATTTGACGTGGCTGTTAAAGTTTAAGAAACGGAAGGCGATCACCTTTTTTGCTGAATAATAGACAGCGAACGTTAACAGTATAGTGGCCATCCCTACAGCGCTATAACTATTTGTGGTCCAGCCGGGAGAGAAGGTGAGAGGGAATAATTGCAATAGGTCCGATATCCACATAGGAATAATCAGTGCCGAAATAAAAATAGTGACCTGTTTTTTTAAGATTCTAGGCAATATTTCTGAGCGTATCTTATATATTGCAAATAAAAGACTCGGTAAGATAACGATTAAAAGAGAATAGTAACTTTCAATATTTCTTACATAAAATTCAACAAAAGGTCTGCTATTTGATTGGAGACAGTTAAAATCGAAACATGCTAATAATATAGCGAACAAGAATAGGCAACAACTGATTATGATTGATATTTTCTGGCGAAGTGTGAACTCTTTTTTCTGACAAACAATATTGTCAATAAATAAAGAGAGTGCTTGATATTGTAATGCAAAAAATCCCCAAGTAATACGCATTATGAAAAGGTAAGGACGATAGTCAGCATACGGAAACCAAAGTGCACGAGTTAAATGAAAAATCCAAGTAAGATCTTGCATCATGTAGCATGCGAGAATAACAATTAATAGGTTACATGCCCAGCTAAAAGAGGTTATTTTTTTAATGCTCGCTAGAATCAATTTGCTACAAATAACAAGTTTTAATACAAAAAAAATTGTATTAATCAGAAGCAGGAATTTTAAATTGCCGAGTAAGTCAATTGATGTAGATACAATTTCAAATATATTTATCATGATATATTGAACTCAATTGTTACAATAAGTATACTAAAGAACGTTCTTTTGTTTGTAGTTAACATTTTATTAGGAGTAATTTCAATGCCTGCTAAGTTACGTAATTTATTTAGTAAATCTGCAGTTATATCGCTCTATTCTTTATTGGTAGCTGTTCTACCAGTGCTTTTTGAGGCTCCTCCGGGAAACTAATCAACTATCCATCATACTCTTTTAAATCAGTATAACAACATGGTTAGTAGTTGAATAGGGTGCCTGAAGCATGAGTAGTTCTGAAGATTTTGGAATCGACCATCGGCGGCGAGCTATTGCCATTATTCAAATACTGCGCAAAGCAACGAAAAAGATGGTCGAACCGGCAACAAAGTCTCTTATAACCCATTACGGCAAGGATCCTTTCCTTATTCTTATTGGGTGTCTCTTAAGTCTACGGACGAAAGATACTGTTTCACTGCCTGCCTCGTTACGCCTTTTTAAACATGCCCGTACCCCTAAAACGCTCCTGGCGCTCCCTGTAGAGCAGGTCGCTAAACTTATCTACCCAGTCGGCTTTTATCATTGCAAGGCTGCCACCATCCACACGGTCTGTAAAATCTTACTAACCAACTTTGATGGCAACGTACCAGCAACGGAAGCTGCTCTCTTAAGCCTACCCGGTGTAGGCCGTAAAACGGCAAATCTGGTGCTCGGTGAAGCTTTTGATATCCCCGCTTTGTGTGTTGACACGCACGTACACCGTATTTCAAATCGCTTAGGACTGGTCAGTACTAAAACGCCGGAAGAGACTGAGATTGCATTACAAAAAATTTTACCGCGCCATTATTGGATCGAATATAATCGCCTGATGGTTATGTGGGGGCAAAATATCTGTGTGCCTCTCGTGCCGCGCTGTTCACAATGCCCCTTGATGGCACGTCTGTGCCCCCAGATTGGCGTTACTCGATCACGATAAATAATGATGGCAATAGCCGATTATTTAGAATGACTGTTGTTTGTTTAATCTAGCAAGCCATCGCACTGTCTGCGCCTCTTCCTGTTCCGTTTCTTTATGAGAACTTACATAAGACAAAGCGATGTTACTGACGGGAGCCGGCAAAATTAGACCCGTTAACAACTGATTGGCAACGGTTCTAGATTCTCCGCCTTCTACCTGGTCAAGACATTCAGCGAGGAGCCCTGCTCTCTGGCGAGCGTAGCCCTCTAAAGAATTATGCATTTCTCGAGCGCTTATACTATTTTCTGGGCAGCGCAGATTATGCCCGTTTTTCAACAGAAAACAGAGCATATCTTGATGTGTATAGGTTAAAAAATGTACAGCTGCCGAGCAACCGGTTCCGCCAATTTGATGCACATTGGCACCTCGCTCTACGAGCAAGCGAACCGCATCAGATTGTTTTTTAGCGGCGGCTGCTACCAGAGCACAGGCATTGAACTCTTCTGTTGTTATATTCAGATCGATATTGTTTGCGAGCATAGTCCTGATCGTCGGTAGATCACCTTCCTGGGCAGCTTTCACAAAAGCGGGAGCGTATTGTTGCCAGAGACGCTGCTGTTTGTATGCGCGTAGCTTTTCCATGGCAACGACAGGCAATGAGGACAAGCAGATGCAGCCTGTCAAAAATAATATTCTATATGACATATTGACCCCCAAAAGACTTTTTTAATAAGAGATTATTCTATTAAAATAAGTATACGATAAAAAATAGGGTATATCTAATGGGGGGTAAGCTGGTTATGCCGTCAATTTCTGTGCTAGATTAACCAATGCTTCCAGGGTTAAACCGAACTCCTGTTTGCCGTCAAGGTGGCGCAAGGTGATGGTATTATTGGCCATCTCTTTTTTGCCAATGATCAGCATCCATGGAATTTTGGCAATCTGTGCTGTTTTAATTTTGCCTGCCAAGGGATCGGATGTCTGATCCATTTCGGTACGAATACCATGCCTATTGAGTGTGGCTACCAGTTGCTGCGCATAGTCACGTTGCTCATCGGTTATTGTAAGCACGGTAGCCTGTATTGGGCAGAGCCAAAAGGGCAAGAGCCCTTTGTAATGTTCAAGTAAAATGCCCAAAAAGCGCTCAAATGATCCAAAAATAGCACGATGAATCATAACAGGACGCTTGCGGTCGCCAGTAGTGGCTACATAGGTAAGGTCAAAATTTTCTGGCATGAAAAAGTCCACTTGTACGGTACTACATTGCCAGGTGCGACCCATAGAATCTTTAATATGAAACTCTATCTTTGGACCGTAAAAGGCTCCTTCACCTTCACAGATTGTAAAGGGTACGTGACAGTTTGTTAATGCATGCTTGAGCGAGTTGGTTGCCATATCCCACAGCTCATCACTGCCCATGGCATTGTCCGGTCGTGTTGCCAGGCGAACCTCGATGTCGGAAAAGCCAAATTTGGTGAGTACCGTATAGATCATAGTAATGGTGCTTTGTACTTCAGCCTCTATCTGTTCCGGCATGCAATAAATATGGCCATCATCTTGGGTAAATTCCCGTACTCGAAACAGTCCATGCAGCACGCCCGATAACTCAAAGCGGTGTACCTGGCCAAACTCGGCAAGGCGTAATGGAAGCTCTTTGTAAGATCGTGGTCGATCACGATAGATAATAATAGAACCGGGACAGTTCATAGGCTTGAGCGCATAGGTCGCATCTTCCATGGTGCAAAAGAACATATTTTTTTTATAATGAGCATAATGGCCTGACTGCTTCCAGAGCGATTCATTGAGCAATGCCGGCGTGGCAATTTCAAGATAGTTGGCCTTTTGTAACAGTGTACGTATATAATCGGTCATTAAGTTAAGAATCAATTTCCCCTTAGGGTGAAAAAAAGGAAAACCGACACCTTCATCATGAAATGAAAACAGTTCCAGCTGTTTGCCCAGTTTTCTATGATCATAGCGCAAGGCATCTTCGCGGGCCTGTTCATGGGCTGCTAGATCTTGTGCCGTATAAAAAGCGGTACCACTAATACGCTGCAAAGGGGTATTATTACGATCGGCACGCCAGTAGGACCCGGAGATCGACAGTAGCTTGAAGAAGGGTACGTCTCCTGTGCTTGCTACATGGCCACCACGACACAGATCATAAAAATCACCTTGGGTTGCCAAGCCTACCGTATCGTCTGGTATCTGATCGATAAGTTCAAGCTTAAAAGGATTATTTTTATACAGTAGCCGAGCTTGCTCTTTACTAATCTGTTCATGTTTCATAGGCAGATTTCGTTTAACAATCTCATGCATACGAGCTTCTAGCAATGGAAGATCATCCTCTTTGAAGTTGCGGCCTACCGGCAAACAGTCATAAAAAAAACCTTCCTGCGTGGCAGGACCAATAGTCAAAAGCGTGTTGGGAAATAGTTCACTAATCGCTTGAGCAAGAATATGTGCTGCAGAATGACGAAGGATCGAAAGATCTTTAGCTACTGTCATGAAGTCCTCGAAGGCGTTGTTCTTATAACCACGCATAAAAATAGTACCGTAACCATATGCCAAGCGGTATCCTTTGACACGCTCTTGATAGGTAGTGTAGCATCAATGATTGCTTAGTACAGAGATCATATGTTTGCGTGTCGCTGATGAGCATGCTACCATTGAGCCCAATTATTTTTTTATAAAGCGAAGGTAGAGTGATATGCCTGAAAAATTATATGTCCTTGACACCAATGTCCTCTTATATGACCCTCATTCTTTATTTGAATTTACCGGTGCACATGTCTGTATACCGGGTGCAATGATTGAGGAGCTTGATCAGTTTAAGCGTGAAGGTACCGACCGCGGACGCAGTGCCCGTTTGGTGATACGGTTGCTTGATGCAATGCGGGAGAAAGGATCATTAAGTCAAGGAATAGTCTTAGATAATGGCAGTACTTTACGTGTGGCATTTTTGCAGGCCGATACTCCTTATAAGATTCCCTTTTCTTTAGATATAAAAGATAATCAGGCTTTGTTGACCGCCTATAGCCTACAACAACAAGGTTTTGATGTTTATTTCGTAACGAAAGATCTTAATGCACGCATCAAAGCTGATGCTTTGGGCATTACAGCGGTCGATTATATTACTGATGCCACCAGCGAAGAATCCTTTTATCAAGGATGGGTTCGCATACCCGTTCCTGCTGTACAGCTCACCAAAAATGATCCTGAGCAGCTTCACGCTGCAGTGGAACAGTATGGTTTGGTTGTTAATCAATTTGTACTGCTTGAAAGCCAACACAATCCTCATAATTATCAGGTATTTCGGTATCTGGGACATGATACTTTTACGGCGGTTATGGATCCGCTGTTTCGCTGGCCATTTAAGGCGCGTAATCCACAACAGCTTATGGCTCTTAATGTTTTACTTGATCCAAAAGTAGAACTGGTCACTCTGTTTGGACCTGCCGGTACCGGTAAAACATTTTTAGCCTTACTTGCCGGGTTGCATCAAACTATTATTGAGGATGCGTATCAAAAGCTCTTAATTGCGCGGCCTATTGTGCCGCTTGGTAAAGATATAGGTTATTTACCGGGTACGCTGGAAGAGAAATTGCATACCTGGATGTTGCCCGTTTTTGATAACATGGAATTTATTTTTCAATCGGCGGCAATGGAGCGCCATTTAGAGACACTTGAGCGGGAGTCTCGTCATCAGCATTACCATAATGATCGCAATGGGCATCATAATGGTCACCATAATGGCCATCATAATCGTGGTCGCAAGCAACGGTATTATCATCACGCAAAAGGTGGTCATCAGCGCCATCAGGCAGACGGGCATTATCATGATGGCTCTACGGGCATTAGTGCCCTTGATGATCTGATTAGTAAGGGCAAAATCAGCCTTGAGGCGATCACCTATATGCGTGGCCGCTCTATACCGTACCAATATATTTTTATTGATGAGGTGCAGAATTTGACGCCGCATGAGGTAAAAACATTGGTGAGCCGGGTAGGGCAGGGGAGTAAAATTATTCTCGCCGGCGATCCGTACCAGATCGACACGCCCTATTTAGATTTTAGTAGTAATGGGCTTGTGGTTACGAGCGAGAAATTCAAGGGACAGGATCTTTTTGCTTCTGTGTACTTGAAGACGACCGAACGCAGCCGCTTGAGTCAGTTGGCTACACAGCTCTTATAGAAGGGTTTTTAGGTTTACTTAAATCGTCTGAACGAACTTTATTTATGCTTCTTCATGAGGGCGATTCTATAGCAAACCGCGTTAAATTATGCCCAAAACATCGCCTTGGGTCATTCCCGCGTAGGCGGGAATCCACTGAGTGCCATATTTAGCAAGGGATACTCTATTTTGCTATAGGTAACCGTCAGGAGAGAGCGAAAGATGACATTCAGTTTTAGAAGTTTTCCATCTTGTACCAAAGCCAATCAGGTTGGGTAGATTTTGGTTGAGTCCAGTTAATGGAACGTTTGTGACGTGATGGCGGAGCTAAAGGACATAATGGTTGTGAGCGTAAACCACTTTTTAATGTTTCCTGCTCTGCTTTCAATCGTCGATTTTCTTCTTCTAGTTGCTGGGCTTGGTCAGTTAATCTTTCTTTGTCGGCAGTGAATTGTCTATTTTGTTCTAGTAATTGAGCTTCTCGAGCTTTTTCTTCAGCTGTTTGTGCTCGTAGTGCAGCTATTTGTTTTTTGTGATTGGCAATTATTATCTCTTGTAGAGTAGCTTGCAACGAATCTGCCACTTTAGCATGAACGGTAGTTATAAAGAAAATTGTTATACCAAGCACATACATCAATGATTTCATATAGGCATACCCTCTATTTGCAAAATCATGCATATTGCATGCATTATTATTAATTTTAATTATAATGCAGATTGTATGGCTTCGTCAAGAAAAAGCAGGTAAATCCGGTGTTTTCATGAGTAAACCTGAAATGCTTCTGGAGGTAGTAAGAGCAAGTAGGAAGAGGTTACAGTGGGGGTGGGGGTATAGTCTCAAAGCCTTCGCCACATAAGCCGGCTTATCTGATCATCTATACGCCTTACTGCTTGTTCCATTGCTTCTATGTTTTGCGTGATCTTTTGTATAGTAGCGAGATTTCCCTCGATCACTCTTTGCGTCTGCAGATTCTGCGCCCGTGCTGATACCATCAGTTTTTCCCATTGCATGTGCCTTTCTTCTGTCATTGGTTTTTGCAATGCTTGCTCCGTTTCGGTTGCCACCTGTTCACTACGAGCTATTTCCTGTTCAAGCATTGAGTTGGATGCAAGATATTCTTTGCGCTCTTCTTGAGAATTATTTATTGCTGCGAGCAAGCCTACTTTTATTTTTTCCAATTCCCTTATTTGTGACCGGGTACTTGGGTATTGCATTCTTGGTTCTGGTTTAATAACTGCCTGCAATGAAGGGATGAAGAACAGGGTGCCGGCTGCTAACAAGCTGCGTGCGGCCTGTTGGGTAAAAATAAGAACAGAGCGTTTGATCATCTTCATAATACAGAACTCCTAAAAAATCATGCGCAGTTGCTCAACGAGCGCCGTTAATCAGTTTTTTACAGCACGGGGTAGAATCTTGTGATGATCTGGTGTAGACCTATTCTATTATTAGCGTAATTCAATTAGAGTATAATTGTAAAGAAAATAAAGAGGTCCAATGTTTTAGGGTTCTATTTGGAAGATGTGAGCGTTATTATGACAATCGGCGCCGCTTGGTTGGTTGCGGGCTGATGGCAGGGCGTTTGGCGAGATAAGAGAGAGCAAGCTGTTTGGATATAGCTGTTAATCTGGCATTTTCCTTGAGCCAGTTACTCATTTTTTTAATCAGCTTTTGATCAAGAATCGCTATCTTTGCTTCTGTTTGTGTGATGTACTCTTTTGATGCGCTCCTTAATGGCTCTTGAATAGAATTTAGCGATGAACGCATATTTTCTTTAGCCATAATTGCTTCGACTATAGATGCTTGTAGTGATTTGGTTTTGGCAACTCCTTGCCAGTATTGCAGATCAAGAGCAATCATTTCAGGAGTATTATAAATAGCAGGCTCGGCAGGGAATATGTAAGACGTTGCCCCATAGGCAGGAAAGGTGCCGGCAATAATAGGCAGGATGCCTGTTAGAAATAGGGGATGAAAGAGCAGTTTTTTTAAGTTTGATAACATCTGTTTTTTCCTGTTATGATAACCGCTGCCGTTGCGCTGGCGGTTGTTGTGTTGTATCAGGTTCTTCTGGTCGTGCCCGACGAAGACGCTGCTGATTGTGCCTTTGATTATTTTCTGGAGATTCTAATGCGTCAAGATCTGAATCGAATGTGAGTGGTTTTATAAGGGGAATGGGTAGACCTCTTGCAATGCAGGCTAAAGCTTTGATGTGTCGTATTTTTTGAAGCCGGGAGATTGATTCATCAAAGTTTTGCATGTGTGTATTTATTTCTGCCCCAACAAACTCTTCTTGTGCTTCAAAATGTTCAATAACACTGAGGAGATTTGGTTCAGTCGCCGGTTTATTGTCCGATTTTTGATCATAAAGATCTGCAAGTTCGTCTTGCACCCAATCTAGATCTTCTTCCGCCCTAAGCACTTCCCGCTTCGATCGTTTTGCTATTTCTAGGTTTAGATGCTCTAGTCTTGTGAGTTCCCTAAAAGCTCTATGATTTTTTTGTTCAATACACCTATATTTTGTAACGGTGCTATATGTTTGGCATGTTGCCGACAAAAGGGCAACTACGCAGATTGTTCTCATACTCAACTGGGGGATCACAAGCGCCTCTAGAAAACTTATAAAATTCTTGAAAAGCTATTATTTCAGACTAATTACTTATAATTATAATTCAGCTTGTGCAAATGTCAAAAGTGAAAAGATAGAAACAGTTTCCATGCTATGCTACCTTCTCAGATAAGAATAGAAGCTTTTCCCGTTGTTTGTTTTAATCAAAGGAGTTCAGGTGAAGCATAAAAAGCCCTTTAAAAAGGCAATCTTTATCTTTAGACGAGATTTACGACTCTATGATAACCATGGATTACGAGAAGCGACTCGGCAGGCAGAGCAGGTGCTGCCTGTCTTTATTTTCGATCCGGAACAGGTTGGGCCTGAAAATCGATACCGGAGCGATAATGCATTACAATTTATGTTCCAAGCGCTTAAAAGCCTTGGCGATCAGATACGAGATCAGCATGGAGATCTCTATTTTTTGTATGGCAATCCGCAAGATTGCCTTGCAAAGCTTATGGAACAACTATCTGTCGATGCACTTTTTGTCAATCGGGATTATACCCCTTTTAGTCGTAAGCGAGATGCTGATCTTGCACAACTATGCGCCCAGTTTACTATTCCGTTTGTGGTAAACAATGATCTGCTTTTGCATGAACCGGAGTCGGTATTGACCAAAGCAGGGACCCCCTATAAAACATTTACTCCCTTTTTGAAGGCCGTTTATAGGCGTACTGTGGAAAAACCTGAAGCTTTGCCCACTGTTCATTGGTACCAAAAGAGGGTGCCTGTCGCAATGAGCTTGGCCGGCTTGGAAAAAAAGATCTTGCCTGAAGAGAATAGCTCATTGGCGGTGCAAGGAACCCATGCTCAAGCACAGGAAATACTGGAAGCATTGGCCAACTTCAAAGAATATGAGCATGAGCGTAATAGACCATCTGTACCCACGACACATCTTTCTGCCTACCTTAAATTCGGATTGCTGTCTGTGCGGCAAGTATATTATAGACTTAAAGAGATCAACGCGAGAAATAATGGTTTAATTGCGCAATTGTATTGGCGAGATTTCTTTACCCACGCAGTTTTTCATAATCCAAAGCTTTTGGGACATGCTGGTATTGCGCGTTATGAAACGGTTGCATGGAGCTATGATAGAAAAAAATTTCAAGCATGGTGTATGGGTAAGACCGGTTTCCCTTTGGTAGATGCGGGTATGCGGCAGCTGAATAAAACAGGTTTTATGCATAATCGAGTACGTATGATTACTGCTTCATTTTTAGTCAAAGATTTACAGATCGATTGGCGTTGGGGTGAGCGTTATTTTGCGCACAAGCTTGTTGATTACGATCCGGCAGTTAATAACGGCAATTGGCAGTGGGTTGCTTCTACAGGAACCTGTTCGCAGCCCTATTTTAGAGTCTTTAATCCCTGGCTTCAACAGAAAAGGTATGATGCTGATTGTGCCTATATAAAAAGATGGATCCCTGAGCTTGCTCAGCTAACGCCCAAACAGATACATAGTTTATCTAAATGCGCAGAACCGATCGTTGCTGAATATCCCTTGCCTATGTTGGAGCATGATGTTGCTGCAAAAAAATCGATACGCCTGTTTAAAGATGCTTTTCAGTAATATTATGCCTGCATGCGCAGCAGCTTGGCTATTGTTATTGATCCAATGCGCGAAATGGGAATCCAAGATGCCAGTAGTCCTAGAGCAAGCGTGGTTGTGGCTACAAGTATGACAATAGACCAGCTCATCTGTATCGGTAGATGAGATACATAGTAGACATCCGGAAGCGTCATAAGGGGATAGCGATCAAGGAAAAAACCGGCCACTGCTGCTACCAATAATCCTGCCAGGCAGGCCATAGTGCTTATCATCATGCCCATGATTATAAAAATAGTTTTTACGCTGCGATCAGACATGCCCATTGCCTTCAATAGGGCAATATCAGCCCGTTTATGGGTTATTTGCATAAAAAGTAATGAAACAATATTCATGCTTGCCACCAGAATAATGAGTGCCAAAATTAAAAACATGGCATACTTTTCAAGTTTAAGTGCCGCTACCAGCGCAGGGTATAAATCTTGCCAAGAGAAGAGCTCAAGCCCTAAACGGGCACGCAGGCGTTCTATTGTTCTATGTTCATCAACACCTTGTTTGAGTCTAATGCCAATATGAGTAGGTCCATGATCAAACAATGTGTGAAAAAAGGTTGCTGAGCAGAGCGCTATGCCTGCATCAAATTCATCGATACCGGTATCAAATATACCACCAATAATTGCACTAGCACGTTCAAGCGCTAGTTGACGATTGCCAGCCTGTTGCTCAGCAGTATAGACTATGCTGACCTTGTCTCCTGTAGACAGATTGAGCTCTTGGGCTAATTTTTTACCGATAATAAGCCGATTATCTCGTAATGCATGCGTAAAAGTATCTTCTGGGTGAGCGGGTACAAAACGCTTGGCAATAGTATCCATACCGGCTTCAAGTGCAGGAATAACTGCTCTGAGCGCGACGATAGTAAAATCGGTATCGACACTATTGCCTTCTATGATAACTTGTTGCGTGCTCGTGGGACTATAGGCTGCTATTTCAGGAAATTCTTTCTGGAAAAGGGCAGACAGAGCTTCAACATCCAACGTATCACCATGTGCCGCTATGGTAATTGGTGCATGCACACCAAGAAATTTTGCATGAGTTACCTGTTCAAAGCCGTACATAATCGAAAGTATGAGCGTTAAAGAGAAGGTTCCGATAAAGATGCCACCAAAGCATAAACGAACCATAGTGCTCATAGTCTGTTGTGTATGTGCTCCTTGTATATAACGCCATGCTAACAGGAGCGGTATTCTATTCATCTCTTGTTCCTTAGAATGTTGGAGCGAAATTTATAATACACAATTTAAAAATCTGCGATCGCGTCTTTGTAGCTCCTTGGTGCTTTGCCAATCTGTTCTTCAAAATTAGCAGAATTGGCAGGAAAAGACGCGGTTTTCTAGAACGAAATGAATATGTTAAAAATCGATAAATTTTAACTCGCGGGTCATCCCTGCGCAGGCAGGGATCCATGCTGTTGTATTATTCCTCTATAGCTAAATGATCTGATAAATCATTCCACTCAGGATTATGTTCTTCAATTAAGCGAGTTTTCCAAGAACGTTTCCATCTTTTTATACATTTTTCACGTTCAATTGCGTCATAAGCCGTTGAAAATTCTTCAATATGTACTAATTGCTTTATGTTATATTTTTTAGTGAAGCCATCAGCAATTCTAGCCTCGTGTTCTGCTAATCGACGAGCTATGTTATTAGTTATGCCTACATATAAAGTACCATTTCTTTCTGAGCTTAGAATATATACATAAAATGGCATAAATATTTCCAACATAAGGAATAATACAACAGCATGGATCCCTGCCTGCGCAGGGATGACCCACCAGGAGTCTATAATAGAATTGCTCGAGTGGTAGTGTATTATCAGCAAAATTTCATTCATACATCCTAAGACTTGGATAGTATACACCTTGTAAAATCTTTGTCTTTTTTTTAGTCTTGAGCATAAGTATATAAGAAAAGGGATTCTGTAGACAAAGAGAGAGCAATGAAATATGCAATAAATAAAGGTTTTAGATTATTAATGACATGGCTAACAGTCTCTGTACTGCTGCCAGGCTGTTGTCGCATGGCCGATTGGCATAAAAATACCTTTTACCAAGGTGAACCGGTTGAGCAGTTTGCTGCAGCAGCTCAACCATATATTCGCTCATTATATTTATATGATCAGTTATCTACCGTCGCGCTTTTTGATGCATTATGGTTATCAGATGCGGTACGCACGGCATACGTGTCAACATATGCACTCAAAACCGGTAAGGGCGATGAGTTTCGCACCAATTTTTTACGTCGACAGATAGAAGAAAATAAACATTTTATTACCTTCTATCTGTTGTCTAGCAGAGCTCATTTAGATGAAAAGGATGCTGTGTGGTCCTTTTCATTGCGAGTCAAAGATCGCCTTTATACGCCACTCGATATACGGGTCATTGATCTTAATCAAGAATATAGTTCATTTTTTGGCAGACGCTATAACCATTTTAAAACGGTATATGAGATAAAATTCAATGCATTAACAACTGAAGAAAAGCCGATCTTAGATGGGACGGTACAAGAGATCTCCTTATGTATACGTTCTTTAGATAAGAAGGCTGAGCTTACGTGGCATGTATCACCAAAAGATCAAAGTATAGTGAGCGCTCCAGCATGAAAATAGCAATAGGTGCCGATCATCGTGGCTTTGCGTATAAAGAATATATACGCACTCATTGCACACAGCTTATGTGGGTCGATGTCGGTGCTGCAACCGATGCGCGTAGCGATTACCCTATCTTTGCACATAGGGTCTGCTCTGCTATGCAAGCAGGTTTAGTTGATAAAGGGGTGCTTCTGTGTGCTACCGGTGTTGGTATGGCGATTGCAGCTAACCGTTTTGTTGGTATCTATGCTGCAGTTGCTTGGCATATACAGATTGCACGATTGAGTGTGGAGCATGATAAGGTAAATCTTTTAGTGCTGCCGACAGATTATCTATCATGTCAGCAGTCTGTAGAGATTATTGATGCGTGGCTGTCGGCCCAGTTTTTAGGTGACAGATATCAAAAGCGTATTGATATGATCGATGCGCTCGGTGGTGTTGTCGACCCTCGAAATCCTCTTTAGGCTGTGTGATTGGATTAATGTGTCGTTGGTAAGTTTATTGAAAATAAATTATTGCCAAGGTGCTTCGCGCCACGTTTTTCATAAAATGCTATCAAAGCCTTTTGGTTTAACATTTTTTCTGGGCCACATGTAGGATATGCGCCAGCACCAAATGACATAGAAGAAGCATCCTTTTTTCGGCAATAAGCTTTCGCTTCTTCGAGCAATTGGCTTCCATAACCTTGCTGGCGATATTCGGGTAGTACATAAAGCCCTAACATATGATTTGGTGGTGTCAAAATAACAGTGCCAATCTCATTGCCATTTCCATAAGCAATACCATGTTCATCAATATAGACATTTCCTGTTACGAGCTTTATTTGTTGTCCTAAACCGAAATAAGGTTGCATGATTTTAGTAATATCTTTTTTCGCATCATACTCCATGATTTCTGTAGAGTATATATATATTTTTTTCTTGGAAAAAAACGAGAAAAAATTTTTTAGACGATTAAACGTGGATATGCCATAAAAGGGCAATGAGTAACTAGCTGCTAGTAATGCTATGCTAATTTTTAGTGGTAAACGTATGCTCATAATAACCTCCTCTAAGAGCTTGGGCGGTGTGAGCCAATAGAAGGAATAATTTTACAGCATGGCGGTGCCAGGCGTAGCTTGCCGAGCCAGCAGGCACGGATAAGCGTAGACTGGATCCCAGCCTTCCGACTACGTCTATCCGGGCCTACAGGCTCGGCAGACTTCGACGGACAGGGCGCTGGGATGACCCACTTGCTATCAACATTAGAGGTATTTGGTGTTCTAAAAACCCATTTATTTTGCCATTGCATTGGCAATGATCTGTTTGATCTCCAGACCTGAAATAATCCTCTTTTCAAGTAAGGCTTTGTTCAATGCTTCAAGCGCTGGACGGTACTGGATGAGTAGTGCCGTGGCATCTTTTTTGCATTGTTCCTTAAGCACAAGTGCCTGCTGAATATAGATAGTTTTAAGCTCTTCAGTAAATTTGTGAATATCGACACCATGAGAAACTATCTCTTCTGCCAGACGCATAGCTTGTTGAGCATCTTCTACTTTATGTCGGTAACTACTTGGTGATCCTAGCAAGAGCTCTTCGGCAATAAATCCAGCCAAGAGACATTGTATGCTGATCAAACGATCAGGCTTAATACTTTTTGCTGTTGTGTCATAGAGATTATTGGTAAAGACATGACCATATTTCTTCTTTTCCTGTTCATCTTGAGGAGCTTTAATCATAGTCTCGACCACATGCTCTTCATTGAGTCGTGGTTCATAGGGTAATATAGTTACTTTGGCTATAGATTCCTGTTTATTTAACAGCTCTACAGCAAGAGCATTGCCTGCTATATGAGCAGCCAAAAGCTGTGTGTCCTGTTCGGCAATAACTTCGTCACCATTGAACAGAATTTTACGCAATTCTCGGTCGAATGCATCATCAAGATGCTGCTGTTCTAAGCGTTTTCCATCTTTTTTTGCATGACAAAATGCTGTTCTGAATAAGATATTCATCGCTTCATACGAATAGCTTTCGGTTTCAATCACAAGACGATCAAGATCGAATTGACTGCTGTCGATAGTTAATTCGTCCAATTTTTTGCTTAAAAATTCTCGACGGTGAACTGCTTTGGGATATTCGAAACGAATCTCTTTGCCAAGACGACCCGGTTGACGCAAAGCAAAATCAAGATTCTGCGGACGATTGGTTGCGGTAATAAGAACGATCGGTTTATCAAGTGAGTTTTTAAAACAGTCATTCAGCGTAACCAAAAATTCGCTTAGTTTTTTCGAATCGCCGGTTCTTTGTAATCCCAACAGGTCGATCTCATCGATAAAGAGAATACAAGGAGCACACTCTTTTGCTCGCTCCATAATCCATTCGATCCCTTTCTCATTGATGAGCGAAGCATGAATCGGATACCAACCGAAACTATTTGGATCACGTCCTGTTGCTTTATACATTTCACGTATTGAGCCCGCAAGACATTCGGCAATAAAGGTTTTGCCTGTGCGTGAGCCGCCGGTTAATAAAAAGCCGAATTCAGGGATCAGTTTTGCGCGGGTGATTTGATTAGGATTTTCAAAATATTGAATAATATCTTCAAACGCCTTTTTGACTTCAGTTAAACCGATAGCATCATCGAGTGTGCAGCTTGGGGCTTTGATGAGTCCACTATCTTTTTGTAGGTAAGCGCCACCCTTGAGCCAATTGGCACATACGGTAGTTTTTTGGTCAAACCACTCACAGATTCTATACGATTCAACTTGATAAGCGGGCCCTGTCCATTCGTATAACTTGAGGGCGATCGGCGCTGCTGCCGTTGCTGAAAAAAGATATTCATAAACACCGGCTTTGCCAAGGGGGTGATTTTGGGGAGCGTTGGCATCATGATAGACATAATCAAGAGCCTGTCCATTGTTGGTCTGGTGAGGGAAGGCAAATAGTTGACGCAGGGATTTCGTGCCTTGCAAGTCTAGCCATTTCAAGATTCGTCGGTCCAGCCATTTCACGTCCTTCATGCCTACTAAATCTGCATCTAATTCTGGTATAGACTTGCCTAAATAAGCAGTCTTCCATTTGATATAGTAATACAGTGCGGCTGTGCCGACGATTATTTTGGTACGAGAACCTATCCAAGGGCAAAAGGGTGATAAAAAATAATGGTTTTGAGCAGGTTTGATAAGATATTTATCAACGGCGCGATACCCTTTGTTGTACCATTGAAGACCAACATTTTCCATCTTAATATGCAGTGCCGTGATGGCTTGTCTGTTCTTTTCAAGTTGATCTTCTACCGCGTTCAGCGAGGTAAACTGGGTTCGCGTAGGGGCAGGGACATAAGGGGTTAATTTAGTAAATCCATTATTATATGTTTGTTCAATATAGGAGATGAGTGATCTTATTTCGCCAACAAGCATAATCTTAAAAGCTTGCGCTTCGTCAGAAACGGTATGTAATACCTTATCACCGATATCATGATGCTGCTTGACGATGAGGCTGGTCTGTTTAGTCCAAGTGATCACCGCCTCTTTAGTATTGGCTATTTTAAGCGCAGCGACTCCGTTTGCGGCAACAACACACTGAAACTCTTCAAGAAGTTTGTCGATATTGTTAAGGAGTTCAAGTGATTGTTCCAATAAATGATCAAAAAAAGCATTGAGAGCTTCCTCTTGTTGCTTTTCTGAGATGGTTTCAGGAGCACTCGTTGTATTGTTGCTATTTTCGCTTGCTACAATCTGCGGTATACTACCGATCATGCAGACAACCAATAGTCCTTGATAGATTCTACTTGTAATTTTCATAGTAGGGGGCCTTTTTATTAAAACGTTTGATAGCCATTATTTTTCTAAGATATATGTATAAATAAAGTATAATAAGTATGGCTTGTAATATGCAGTTTGTCTAGTTTGATAGAAGAGCAGGCATTGTTAAGATATATAGATTTAAAGGATTGGCATGGTACCATCGTTCAAAAAATCGCGCACCATAATGTACATCGGTGCAATCGTTATAATAACTCTTTGTGTCGGATCTTTTGTAGGGGCTTATCGGCAAAAATTTAGCACCAGTGATCATAATAATCATGATTGCATACTGCTTGCCAATGCCTTTGACAAAGAAAACTTAGTGCCTTTGATTGTTGTCGGGTCAGGGCCTGCAGGCTTATCGGCCGCTATTTATGGACGCCGTGGCGGGTTAAAAACGGTCGTTATTGAGGGAAATGAGCCGGGAGGGCTTTTGACTAAAACGACCTTGGTTGAGAATTGGCCGGCAGAGGCATCGATTTTAGGACCGGATCTTATCGATAAAATGCATGAACAGGCCAAAGGGTTTGGGGTTGAGTTCATAGCTGATACGGTAGAAAAGATCGACACAAGCTCATGGCCTTATCGAGTCATTACGCAAGATGGCGTTGTGTTACATGGTATGAGTATTGTTATTGCCACCGGAGCAACGCCTACCAAGCTGGGCATCCCGGGAGAACAGGAATATTGGGGGCATGGGGTGACCGCTTGTGCTATCTGTGACGCCCTATTTTTCGAAGGCAAACAGGTTGTAGTGGTTGGTGGCGGTGATTCTGCCGTTGAGCAGGCGTTGCAGCTGGTGCCACATGTAAAATCGGTGACTCTTTTGGTACGCAAGGAGAGTATGCGCGCTGCTGTGCGGATGCAAGAACGGCTTAAGGCATCCGATAAAGTCACGGTTGTCTATGCTGTTGAGCCACGTGAAATTATTGGAGTCGAATATAATGAGATTGATGCCAAAGGGCGCACTCGGCATATAAAAAAAGTGACACATATTAAAGTATATGACACTAAGATAGGCAAAGAGCGACTTATTGCGACCAACGGGGTATTTTTAGCAATAGGTCATACCCCTAATTCAGACCTAGTCAAGGATATTGTAGCATGTGATAGGGCAGGTTTTATCCGTATGCATGAGCGGACGCAGGCTACCTCGGTTGCCGGTATTTTTGCTGCCGGTGAAGTTGAAGATAGGTGGTATAAGCAGGCAGTTGTTTCGGCTGGTCATGGAGCAAGCGCTGCTCTTGACGCGTTGAATTTTTTGGCAAGCATCGGCTATACCCCGGGGATGGCTATGAAGGGCATCAGCGATCTACCTGTTGCTACCCAGCAAGCAGATGAGTTTGCTGAAATAAGTTCCAAAGGTGAATTGGATAAACTTTTGTCTTCATCTCAGGTGCCGGTATTACTCGATTTTTATGGAGATCCTTGTCCTCGGTGTGACCATCTGATGCCTGCCGTGCTCCAGATTGCCGATAGCTTACCTGATGCTATTAGAGTCTATAAGGTTAATCATGAGAAGGCGCAGGATCTGGTTGCCGCCTATGATATACGCAGGGTGCCAACTTTTATGATGATTGCTGCAGGGAAAAAACCGCAAACGTCCGATAAGATTGAGTCTAAAAAGGATCTGCGTGAGTTTGTCGAGGGATATCTTCGGCAGGTATAAGCTTGTGAATCGAAGAGCTGCTTATCGTAGATAGTAAGCTTTTTATGCGCAACTTTTTAAATTAATGTTGCAAATAGAAAAGATGTTTTGTTACGCTCAATAATGAAAGAAATAAAAGAGTGTAATAAAGCATAATGCGCATGGAAGCGGCTATGAAGAGCTTTTTATATCTGATAAGTGCTCTTTGCGCGAGTACTTATAGTATAGTTTTTGCGCAAGTTCAGGATGGAGTAGGGAGCAAGCGCGTCTATTGCAACCCCTATGGATCTTCATTGGGCTGTACTTCTGCCGATGAGGCGATTGAGGGAGCTACGGTAGAACGTATTCTGTTATATCCGCGACAACAGGCCAATTCTGATGATACTATCAAGCGTATGGGGATCTTAATCACCTATAAGGATGCGGTTGCTACGGTAGTTATGTGTCATGGTTTTATGTGTAATAAATATGATCAAGGCTTTTTAAGACAATTATTTACGCGCGGTCGCTACAATATCTTAAGTTTTGATTTTAGAGCCCATGGAGAAATACATAATGGCCAAGTATGTACTTTTGGCCGAGATGAACCCCACGATGTGTATGCAGCAGCGCAGTTTGTTAAAAATCATCCAGTACTGAAACATAAGCCGGTTTTTGCGTATGGATTTTCGATGGGAGCGGTTGCTGCCATTAGAGCCCAGGCAGCAGATGCTACGCTCTTTGATGCGATGATTTTAGATTGTCCTTTTGATTCGATAGAAAATGTTATGAGACGTTTGATAGAAAGAATTAAATTTTCCATTTGTGGCTATCGATTTGGGCTGCCTTGCTGTTCTCTTATACAAAGATGTGTTTTTCATCCCTATGTACAGGCATTCATAAAGCCTATCTTAAAAACTATTAATAATATGGATGTACGAGGAACGGTCACCTATTTCTGTCCTGTCAATACGATCGAGTCGATACAAAAAATTAAGGTACCCGTGTTTCTTATTAATTGTAAAAATGATATAAAAGTTCCTATAGATGCTATTAAAGCATTATATGAACAATGCCCATCTCCTTATAAACTATTATGGATTACCAATGGAAGATGCCATTTTGATTCCTTTTTTTATAATCCGGAGAAATATACGGAACGAGTGCGAGAGTTTCTTGAGGGTTATTTAAATGGTCTTTCTCGCATACAAGGGCAGCAAGCAATTATCGAAGATCATGGTCAGACCTATAAAGGAGCGGTAGAATCTGCTCCATGGTAACCATGAAGATTCTACCTATGTAAAAAATAACCTTTCTGTTACATTACTTCTGTGCGTACTCATTTTCTATCATTTGGATCTCTGGCGATGTTTAAGATTTTCAGAAAGAGATCTATTTTGCTACAGGAGTCTTTTCATTATGCGTATTGTTGTAAGTGATAAAAGAGTTCATGAACATAAGATCGATTCTATTGCTGTTGTTTTAGAACAGGATTTTCTTTTTTCTGAACAGCTACAGGTAATAGCACAAACCTATCTACCCGATTTGCAGGCTCTTTTAGCCCATCGTACTTTTACCGGCAAAGAAGGTTCCGCTCTCCTTTTGACCGGGCGCAAAGATGATCATATCGTTGAACTTGTTTTTATTGGTATGGGTCCTGTTCAGGCCGATGGTATGTCGCTTGAGCGGTATCGTCGTGCACTGGGCCGTGTTATACGTAGTATGGAAACACGCAGATGTGAAACAGTCTTGTTGTATGTGCCTGATGCGGCACAATGTGGCGTAGATTCAACACTGTTTGCGCAAGAAACGGCATTAGCGCTTCATATGGCAGCCTACCATTTTGATCAATTTATCACCGACAAAGACAGAAAAGTTAAAATTCCAGAGCTTGTTATCATTGATAGCAAAACCGATCTTGCTATTCATCAAGAAGCTGTTGAGCGTGGTACAATGATAGCGCAAGCTGTTAATTGGTGTCGTCATTGGATCGATATGCCTCCCTCCCATTCTACGCCTACTCATTTGGCAGATCATGCTCATGATGTTGCCAGAAAATATGATCTTGTCATCAAGCGCTTTGATGAGCGTGAAGTGATTGCTATGGGTATGGGCGGATTGGCAGGAGTCTCTGCCGGATCTGATCAGGATTGCCATTTTGTTATTCTTGAATATCGATGCGGTGACGATACGGCGCCTACGCTTGGCTTTGTTGGTAAAGGGATCACCTTTGACTCTGGCGGGTTGAGTATTAAGCCTGCAGCCAGCATGGAAACGATGAAGGATGATATGTCCGGTGCCGCTGCGGTCATAGCAGCTATGCAAGCTATTGGGCAGTTAAAGCCACGGGTTAATGTGGTCGGCTTTATGCCATTGTCAGAAAATCTACTCAGCGGTAAAGCGACAAAGCCTGGCGATATCTTGAGATTTTATAATGGTAAAACGGCAGAAGTGAAAAATACTGACGCCGAAGGACGGTTGGTTCTTGCCGATGCGCTTTCTTATGCAGTGAAAAATTATAAGCTGGATGCTATTATTGATTTAGCCACGCTGACAGGTGCTTGTGCTCATGCGCTGGGGCCTTTTTTTACTGGCATGATGAGTCAGCATCCTGCATTAGCCGATCGTGTGCAAGTTTCTGCTGATCGTACCGGTGATCGCGTATGGCCATTACCGTTCGATAATGATTATAAAGCAGCTATCAAATCACCGATTGCCGATATATGTAATATTGGTAGCCCTAAATACCGTGCTGGGGCTATTACAGCAGGCTTTTTCTTACAGAATTTTGTTGATACTGTACCCTGGGTCCATCTTGATATAGCAGGTACCGCATTTGAGGTGCCAGATATCCCTTATTATAGGCCTGATGGTGCTACCGGGGTTGGCGTTCGTTTGTTGATCGATCTGGCCATGCACTGGCAAAAGTAATCTCATGTTATAAAGGATCCCTCTATCGCCGATAGAGGGATCCTTTTTTCATGTGCGCACCACTTTTAAAGTTTTCTCTCTGTCCTTAATGTTGCCAAAAAGGCTTATTTATTGAATCTTTTTGAGTATCTGATATGATTACCTATAGCAAATAGGACTCCTTCTTGCTTTTTCTCTAAAACAAGCAAAGAGCTTACCTATTAAAAGAGATCCAATGTACCATTCTCGCATAAGGTTATTATAATGAGATATCCCAAAACTATCCTGTTTTCTTTGGTCTATTTTTTAAGCAGCTCGCTTGTTGGCATGCAGCCATCAGGGGAAAAAATAAGGCTTAAACCTAAAATTACCCTTAAATCTAAAATCACTCGCAAGGTTCCTTCACCTGCTTATGTGCAAAGCGAGATTCTTCGCAACAAAAGAATTTTTGACGGCCCCTTAATAAGAGAATATGCGGCTGCAGAAAAAAAAAGAAAAATGGCGTATAAGTCACCCGATGAGCCATCCGAATGGAATAAACGAATTGAGCAAGCAGCTCGTGCACGACGAGATGAATCGAGACAGTGGAAAGGATTTTTTTCTCACGAGGGTCTTTCTCCCGTTTTAGAAGAATCGCCTATTATAGATCTGCCCTCTGATGATGAACTGCCAGATTATGCTGCTGTAAACAACCTACCATCAGTAGGTATAGAGCCATTGCCCAGAAAACCGAGTAGTGGTTCAAGGCGGTTTAGAAATCAAGATCAAAAGCAATTAGCACAAGAGATGGAAGCGGCTTTAGATGACTTATTTGCCACTAATACTCATAATCCAGAGAAGTAATAACCAAGGGACCTGTTTTATATGAACTATAATAAAGTTATTCTATTTTTTTCGATGAGTCTTTTGAATAGTGCTGTGGGGATACGCCCATCAGAGCCTACATGCAGCACACCAAGCAGTGGTTCAAAGCGGTTTGCATCGAGTCTGCCTCAAAATGCACCGGCGCAACAGCCGACAACAATCATCAATGCATTAGTTGCGCAAAATACTCCTGAAAAGCGGTTAAAACAGGATGAGGCTACCACGCAGGTAGCAAAACCAAAGACGGTGAATTGTCAGACGCTGATCTTGGCTCCAATGATTCGCGGTTATTTTCAACCAAAATTTTCTATTGCCACATGGCCAAAAGGAACAGATCTGCAGAAAGTAGCGCAAGACAGACTCTCCCTACAAAAAGAAAAAATGCGCCGTGAAAAAGAAACACGAGCAAAAAAAGAGGAAGATGAAAATCGTTTGCTTGGTTTCTTGAATTGGCACGCAGCTCTACGTCAAAAAATGGCTAGAAAAGCTGCGCCAGAAAAACAGATTTCTACTTTAAGCATAGAAGCGCTTCCCGAAAATTACACAACAAAACACGGGCTGATTTTGCAACGCGAAATTAATGCGCAGTCATTACCGGTGGTCAATTCCGGCCTTCTAGAGTTGAGATCACGATTGAAAAACGGATCAAACAGGTTGGATGGCTGGTCGAGGCCCTCCTAAGAGATCAAATGGATACCTATTACCCTCATCAAATAGCTCGAATTAATTAAGGATATTATTATGCAGAAATTATTTATAATCGTTTTATCTGTTCAGCTTAGTTGTGTTAATGGACTTTTTGGTATGGCACATGGAGCACCAAAGGCTGAAATAAAGTCAGATCGTCAAAAATGTGAAGCAACACGCGCTGCAATGCGTGCTCAAAGAGCAGCTATTTTTAAAGAAATGAAAGAAGGTACGCAGCTTGAAACACTGTCAGAAAATCCATCGGAACTGAATGATAAGTTATTGTATCCTCCTCAAATGCCTCGAACACGCAGGTTTTATTATTCTCTATGTATTCAGGATTGTAGCTCTTCTGATACAATGAATACAAAGAGCCTATCGCCTCGCGTAATAAGTACCTTAACAAGTCAGGTATCTTCTTTACTGGGCAACTTCGAAGAGAGATGATACCAATCTTTTCTTAAGAAGAATGCATACACTGTGTATGTTTATACTCAACTCTTGACTCCATTTTGTCACTTTCGGTAGATTGCCTAGTGATAAAAAACAGCGTAAAGCGCTTTGTGGATATCATAAGGAGTTGCGTATGAATTTTTATATAAAAATAGTACTACTTGCCGGATTGGTTCATTGTATAGTGTTGTATGGCGGTGATAAAGAAGGCAAAGCATCACCAAGCTTCGCATTAGAAGAAATGGAAAGAGGGGGTTCAGCTCCAGAACGTCGTAGAAGTTCAAATAGAGACTCACGAACAAGGCTTTATGATCCTTCATCCCCAGCGGTTCAAACTCATAGAAGAGATAACTCACGAGACTCTCTTCTTGCAGATGCTTCACATAGGCTTGATACTCCTCGGTTAGGGACTACAGCAACTGCAGAAGAGGCATTTGTTAATCGTATACCTGGTCAAGAAAGCAGAGCATTTGCCAGAAATGTTTTGGCTGGCATGTCAAGCGTAGAACGCCAACACTTTAATGGCTTATTAGCAGCCTCTCCCAGAAATCGCGGCCGTAGCTTGTCAGCAGATGATTCCGATCCTGTGCAACCAGTTGAACCATCTAATAAAGAAAAATTGACACATTTCTTGTTAGAGCAGATGCAGCTTCAGATGAAACAGCAAAAAGAGTTGCATGATCAAAAAATTGCCTTTTTAGACAAGCAAGGAAATGAGACCTTTAAACAGACAGCAGATATAGCTGCCGCTGGGGCAAAACAGGCCCAGTGTGGTATGGGCATGACAGCAGCTTTTAGCCTTGCAGGTTTCGCATTGTCTCTTGCCTCTTTCATCAGCGCACACAAATAGAGAGCCTATTTCTTACCTTCCAGATGCAACTCACGCCATGCTTGCAATGATACCGGAAAGTGGGGGGTTGCAAGCTCAAGCATGCCAAGCGCATACTGACGAATCTCATATTGCGCACCTTCATGCAAGCGCAATTGTAAAAAATGCATCAATGAGTGTAAGTTGCAGGTAAACATAAACTCAGTGTAGGTGCAAACGGGCAGAAGGCCACGTGCCAACTCGCGACAAACCCCTTTTTCAAGTAACGTTTCATATGCGTTTGTACTGGCTGCCAATGCCGTTTTGTATATCTCCAGGAGCTCTTCACTCTCAAAGGCATCACCCGAGGCCTGTCGATTTGATGCTGATTGATAACGCCATTGTAACGGCGTATAAAATTCAAGCTTCGATTTCACATAACGGTAACTGATCTCATTATATGAGTTCATGCGATGGCGCATCCACTGTCGTGCGACAAAAAGAGGACATTTGACGCGAAATGATAACTGATTATGCTCAAACGGGCTGGTATGATGATGTTCAATCAAATACCGAATAAGCGTTACATCACGGGGACTCAGCTCAGTGACTATTTTACCAAATGATACACGAGCTGCGTTGACCACATCAATATCGGTACCGGAGACACGTGCTAATGATAACGAACTGATGGTATCACCTAATGGATCTTTGTGTATTTCTGGCAATTGATCTATGGTAAGCGGTTTTGTTTGCGTAACTGATGACATAATGAATCTTCCTATTGTCTTTCAAGCAAAGCATGACGACTAAAATGTATAATTAAGCCTATCATAAGTATAGAACATAGTAAGGCAGTATTACCATAGCTGATAAAAGGTAATCCGATACCTTTTGTTGGTACAAGACCAGTAGTAACATAGAAATTAATAATGGCTTGTAGATTGATCAGGACAATAAAACCTATGGTCGCATAAGAGCAGAAAGTATCATGCAGCTGCCATGCCAGACGTAATCCTGTATATAATAAAAATAGGTATAAAAAAATTATCACCAACGAACCGATAAAGCCTATCTCTTCTGCTATGATAGGAAAAATGAAGTCGGTGTGTTGCATTGGCAAGTAAAAAAATTTCTGCTTTGAGTTGGATATACCAACACCGGTCAGCCCACCAGACCCGATTGCAATTAATGATTGAATAATCTGAAATCCTGCTCCTTGAGGGTCATTCCAAGGGTTTAAGAAGATAAGGATGCGTTTGAGTCGATAGGGTTTTAAGAGAACTAAAATAGCTGCCACAGGAATGAATGCAGCGCTGGTGATCAACAGTTTTTTACTGTGCAACCGTGCAATAAAGAGCATAATACAGCCGGTAGCAATAAGGGTAATCGCCAATCCAAAATCTGGTTGTTTTAATAAAATACCGGTTATGCTTGCTAGAATAATAATAAACTGAGCAAAGCTGAGCCTGTTCCAGTGGCTATACTGTTTTGATGGTGTTAATAAATATGCTAAATAAAGCACCAGGGTAATTTTGAGCAATTCACTTGGCTGAAATGAGAATCCTGCCAGCGACAACCAGCGTTGTGAGCCATGAATTTTATGTGACAATCTCGGTATCAAAGTGCAGAAGGTCAGTAATAATGCGATACCAAATGATAATGGTGTTGCTCTTTTGATAGTCTGCAATGGTATTACTTGCAAAACAGACACGCCAATCAGACCTAGCATGAGACCAATCATATGTTTCTTTGCAAAATAGGATGCCGATCCGAAGCGTTCCAGTGCATAGATTGAGCTTGATGAATAGACGAAAATAAGACCAATGATGCATAATAGGATCACACAGCTGATGATACAATGAAGCAAGCCGGTAATGGTTTTTTTGTTGGTCATAGAAGATAACCTTTTTTTATAGATCTATCTTGTGCTGCATTTATTTACCTAAAAAAGAGTAAGACAAATATACGGTGCATAGCTATGGTTTTTTCAAAGAGCCTCTCTTTTCTTGTGGTGCGCAAAAAGAATCTAGTACCATCTATCAAGGCACAATACAGGAGACTGCTCATGCCCAATCATATACAACAGCGTATAGCACTTTTCATGTTATTCCACTGTTCGACAATCTTGTTAAGCGCAGAGACCTGTGAATTGATGCCACTTGCAAGAGGCGCCGGTCCCAATTATGGATCTGCTCAACAAGTAACACTATCCTCTATGCAAGGGCGGCCCAAAGCTCAATATGAGGCAGATCTGCAACTATTAACCGAACGTCACGAGCTCAGAATGAGGGAAATAAAGCGGCGTGCTTGTAATGGCAAGCTTGCTTGTATAGCTTTTGCCAGCATTATCTGTTTACCAATTGCTTCTTATTTTTTCTACGCGGCCAAGATGTTGGGGGAATATGATTGCCATTAAATGTACTGGTAGAACAGCAATTCTTCTATCATTAGTTTTATCTATTTCAGATACTGTATGGGGTATTGATCATACTGTATCATCGCAACCTTTAGTAGATGGAAAGAGCGTAGGTCTTGCTTGGCATTTACAAAGTAGCAAAAGTGAAGATAACAGTGCACAGAAAGATTTTATTGAACGAACAGAACGGGATCTTAAGACTCGGTATGAGAAAGAATTGAAACAAGAACAGCAGCAGCTGCAACAAGAGTATGAGCAGACAAAACGAAGACTGTATGAGCAGACCTGTCACTTTAATTATCGCATTGGGCAGAGCACTGTTGTTTCACTGATGGCAATGGCAGTTGTCTATTTATTGTTATTAGGTGGAAAAGTTATCTCTTGTTACCGTTAATCTGATCATTGTGTGACCTACTTTGCCATGCTATACTCTGCCCAGATTTTTGATCAGTTCGAGCGCAAGAAAGGACAAGAAATATGTATAGAGAAAAAAAGCTCTGTTTGTTATTGAGTGTGATCAGTGGTGTTATCATAGCAGGTGATCAAAGCAAAAAGCCTGACATGCGTGAAAAGCGTCAGTACCATCAATTATCACAGCATGATTCGTCATTAGCCGGTATCCAGCTTACTGAACAAACAGTTTCGCCAAGACAGCTAACCGGCTTGAACAATGACGTGCCAGCAGCAGCGTTGACAGCAATCGATCTAGCAAAATCTCTTGAACGACAATTGGCACCGGTTTGGCAACAGCAGGAAAAAGAGCTTACCGAGAAGGATAGGAAAAACGCACGTGCATTAAAACGAGCACAATGCTGTAGATGCGCAAGCTTATGTCCATTGATAACGTCTATGCTCGGTCTCTGTGTCGGTTTTGGTTACGGCATAACCTATTTACCAACATATCTAGGGAAACGGTTTAATGCATGTTAGCAATCTGCAAGAGATCTATTTTAAAAAACGTTCTGGTAAGGAGATTGAGACTATGCTTATCCCCTATTGTATGAAAAAATTTTTGGTTTGCTGTCCTTGTGCTGTGTTGGTAGTTCTGCTGACAGCAGTAACCGGCCTCTATGCTAGTGATGAAATTAAAATACCATTAACAACTACGGAAGATAACCAAGTAGTTGTTGCGATAACGGCAACAGCACCTGCTGAGGCTGTGGCGGTGCCGATCAGTTTACAAGAACGAGCCTCTTATCTATCAGCCATTATTGGACAATTTCAACAGGTGAAACTTAAAGAGGCTGTCACCAGTTTGCTTGAGAAAGAGCCGGCCGATAGTGCTAGTCTCAAGAGCTTAAACAAAGCGGCAAAACATGCTTTGAACAAAAAAAAGCAGGACAGTGTTGAGCAATTTATGCAGCAACTGCTTACTTGTGTGCAGCCAAGCCTTGAAAGCAATCACCAGCAAAAGTGTGAAGCTCTCGATACAAAAGCTCGCGAGCAATTAAATAGAATACGCAACCAGCGTAAAATTGATAGATTGGCCATAGGGGCAGCTAACTGCTTCTTGATCTCTTTGTTTGTATCCTCGGCAGGGCTTGCCAGTTTGTCGGCTATGTATGGATCTTGTTCAAAGTGACAGCAGATTTTACGCACCAAGATACTGTTTAACCAACTCCACAAAGCGTATACCGCGCTGTTCATAATCGGCAAAGAGATCATAGCTTGCACCGCCGGGTGACAATAAAACAGCTTGCCCAGGATTGACCTTATTGATGCAAAGAGCAAATGCATCTTCAAGTGTTCTATGTTGCGAGCTTGCAATGCCATACTTTGTGCATAAAGCGTGTAATTTTTCTGCTTCTTTTCCAAAACAGTAGGCATGGACGACAGCTTTGTGCAGCCCTTTTATTGCTGGTTCTCTATCAACCCCTTTACTCAAACCGCCCATAAAAAGATGTACCGGTTTTTGTTGAGAAACAGTGTTTACTGCAGCGAGCATGGAACTATTGGTAGTCGCTTTTGAATCATTATAAAAAGTAACGCCCTGTGCCGAGCCGACATACTCAAGGCGATGTGGTGGCATTGAAAAGGTGGGTGCTGCGTTTATCAAGAACTGCATATCGATCCCAAGCAGATGAACAGCACTGGCAATAATGAGCCAATTTTGCGCAAAGGTGATCATGGGGAGGGTGTGCAAAGGGAGCAGTTCCCGTTCGCCAGCATGATCCCGATATTTGATAAGGCTATTTTCTAGAAAAAAAACGGCTGCACAATAATTCGGTATTTCTGTAGGTCTGGTATCGGCAAAAAGATACAGATTCGATGTTGGTTTGTATATTTTACATAGGTCGTAAGCGAGATCATAGGGTAATAAAAGTTTTTGCGTGGCGGTTTGCTGTGCGTAAATGCGTGCTTTGGCAGTAGTGTAATTGGCCAGCGTGCCATGGCGATCAAGATGATTCGGGTAGATGTTGGTAATAATCGCCAGATCAGGTGCCCCTGTTTTTACCAGGTCGAGCTGAAAGCTTGACAGTTCCAAGAGTGCCATAGCAGTATGATCTGTGTGGGCAATCAGATCGAGCATGCCGGTACCAATGTTGCCACCGGTGGCAATTGAACCATATGCTTGCGTGAGTAGTTGCGACAACAGATGAGTGACACTCGTTTTACCAATGCTGCCGGTAATACCGATAATCGGTTTTTTGTATGCATGGCAAAAAATATCGAATTCACTCAGCCATTTGTGTGCATAGGCACTATAGGGTCGTAGATCTATGCCTGGACTTGGCAGAATATAATCATACGTTTGCAAAAAGGGGATCAATTGATCCGGTTGCCAGACAGGCAATGCATGCTGCACACAATAGCTTTGTTGGCCTGGCGACAATGATTGTGCATCAAAAATAGCTGGCTGTAGACCCTGGCTTATATAGTAGCGTGCCGCTGCGGTGCCGACTCTGCTAAATCCCCAAATACCGATGCTCTTGTGTATGCTCATACAATGCTCAATTTTGTCAAAAGAATTCTGTATACGTATACTAACTATAACAGGCTTCGCTCAGATTTAACATCAGTTGTTTGAGTAGATTTATAGTTTTCAGAGCATGCATCTTTTGTCAGCGAGTATGAGGCTGAAGAATAGGTGAGTGGAATTTATTGGAGCTTGTTATTTATATGAAAGAGAAAATATGTACCATAGCATAAAGGATAGTAATCATGACGGGCAATCAGGAATTTCCTATGGCAAAAAGTTTTAAAGATAGATTAAATTTGCCAAAAACAGAGTTTCCTATCCGTCCTAATTCCTTGGTTGATGATCCGATTATGATCGAACGCTGGGAAAAAGAGCAGCTCTATGCACGCAGTTTTACTTGTAACATGGGCGCTGCGCAGTTTATATTGCATGATGGGCCACCCTATGCCAATGGCAACATTCATTTAGGGCATGCCTACAATAAGATTTTAAAGGATATTGTTACTAAATCACAACGTATGCTTGGCAAACATGTACCGGTCATTCCCGGTTGGGATTGTCATGGATTGCCGATTGAAAAACGAGTTACTGATGAAAATCCACCATTGGATTCGGTTGCACTTAAAGCAGCATGTCGCGCCTATGCGCAGCATTGGATTACGGTACAAAAACGAGAATTTAAGCGGCTTGGCGTTTTGATGCATTGGGATGAGCCTTATTTAACCATGGCGCCATCGTATGAAGCGGCAATCATGCGTTCATTTGGAGCATTCTTAAAAAAGGGGTATATCGAACGCAAAGATAAAACGGTTCCTTGGTGTGCTTCCTGCAAAACGGTACTCGCTTCTGCTGAAATCGAATATCAAGAGCGCAAAGATCCATCGATCTACCTATTATTTAAATTGAGTGATGCTACTAGTGCGCACCTAATGCCAGCACTTGCGGGAAAACAGATTAATGTATTGGTATGGACAACAACACCATGGACATTGCCATTAAACCGTGCCGTGGCATTGCGGCCCGATACAACCTATGCAGTTGTAGCTTTTGACGATCTTTATCTACTCGTTGCTCAAGCACTTGTCGAGCGTATAGCTGGTCTGGTAGACAAACGGGCAACGGTAGTTGCAACCATCTCGTCGAATGATCTGGTTGCTCATCAAGCTATGGTAGAGCATCCTTTTGTTGATGGCCTTCTGGTACCATTGCTTCTAAATCCGGAAGTTTCACTTGAAGATGGTACGGCATGTGTGCATCAAGCACCCGGTTGTGGTCCTGAGGATTATGAATTTGGCATACGAAATAATCTTGAGATTTTCTCACCGATCAGCCCTGATGGACGGTATACTCATGGCATTATGCCTGCCGAGCTTGAAGGTATGACTATTGCCGATGGACAGATTTGGGTCATCAAAAAGTTGGCTGAACGTGGGCGATTATTTTTTAAAACAAGTATACGCCACTCATATCCACATTGTTGGCGTTGTCGTAATGGGCTCATTTTTCGTGCCACCCGCCAATGGTTTTGCGATCTGTCAAAAGGATCATTAAAACAAAAAGCGCTTGCTGAAGTTGATACGATTGCTATGATGCCTGAATCTTCAGCTAATCGCTTGAAAGCCACTATAGAAGGACGACTTGAATGGTGCCTATCGCGCCAGCGTGTCTGGGGTGTGCCTATTCCGGCAGTATTGTGTACTGTTTGTGATCATGCTTATAGTAGTTCGGAACTGATAGAACAGGTTGCGCATCATGTTGCCACGCAAGGAATAGAATATTGGGATACCGTACCTCTTGAAACATTATTGCCCCCTGATTACGCATGTGCTCATTGTTCATCGAAACAGTTTGTTAAAGAACGGGACATTTTAGATGTTTGGTTCGATTCTGGCGTGAGTCATGCCGCTGTATTAAAACCAGAGCATCTGTTTCCGGCAGATATATATTTGGAAGGCAAAGATCAGCATCGTGGGTGGTTTCAGAGTTCATTATTGACCAGTGTCGTGCTTGAAGGTCGTGCGCCCATGAAGATGATTCTTACGCACGGATTTACCGTTGACAGTCAAGGACGTAAAATGTCCAAGTCCTTAAACAATGGGGTTGCACCGGAAGAGCTTATGAAGGAGTTGGGGACTGATGGTGTGCGTTTATGGGCGGCTAGTATCGATTGTAGGAGCGAAGCGGTCGTTTCTGAACTGCTCGTAACCAATGTTAAAGAAGTGTTTCGTAAAATACGCAACACCTGTCGATTTTTATTGTCTAATCTCTATGATTTCGATTATGAAAAAGATGCATTATCGGTAGAGCAGCTCTTGGTGCTTGATCAGTATGCAATACATTTAGTTGAAGAGCTTAATAGAAAGATCATCAACCATTATAAAGCATTTGAATTTACTGCCGTGTTCCATATGTTGGCCGATTTTTGCTCAACGGACATGAGTGCCTTTTATTTAGATATTACTAAAGATCGCTTATATGTAGAAAAAACTGATGGGTATGCACGCCGCAGCGCACAAACTGCTTATTGGCATATACTGGATACATTGACCCGGCTTATTGCGCCTATTATGTCATTTACGGCAGAACAGTTGTCGGATCAGTATCAATCTGCCAAAGCAACCTCGATTCATCTGCAACAATTTTGCGCACTCGATACTAAGAGCCATGATGCACTTATGATGGGGCAATGGCAGCTGCTCAAGCAGATTCGTTCAGCCGTCTTGAAAGCGGTTGAGCCATTGCGTGAAAAAGGTATCATTAAACATCCTCTTGAAACGCAAGTCAGCCTTTATTTTGATGCTGAGTTGCGCGACAATCTAGCTCTGGTGCTTGAGACTATTGCTAGATCATCACAAGGTATTGTACCCTTTTTCAAAGAGTTCTTTATTGCATCGCAGGTACTTTTTGTAGCATCTATAGATGATCTTGAGCAAACAACGGTAAAAGGTTGTTATATCAAGATCGAACATGCACCGGGAACCAAGTGTCCGCGCTGTTGGCAATGGGAAGGCACACAAGATCCTGATCACCTGTGTGCTCGGTGTAGGATGATTATAGGATAAATAAAACCGGTATGGTGTGTTATGTGGAGTTTACGTAAAGTTATACTTTTTATAGCATATCCGTATCGGTGGCTTATACTGAGTATGTCGGTGTTAGCAATGATTCTTGCCGCAGATTGGTCATTATATGCCTATCTTATTAAATGGGTTTTGGATGCGCTTAATCGATCAACGACTGCCGGCGTCACGATATTGTTCATGCCACTCGGTTTATATTTTATAGATTCTGTTATTGCATCATTATTATTCCGTTTATTAGAATTCATAAAAGTGCGCAATAGACCTGAGTTGGAGGCATCTGCGGCTGAATTTCTGATGCGGTATTGTGCGGGCCATTCACATACCTTTTACCAACAACATTTTGCAGGAGCTTTGAGTAATAAAATAAATGATGTTGCTCATGGTCTACCCGATCTGTTTGAATTGATTATAGAGCGTTTTTTATATACATTTTGTATGTTTTTTATAGCATTAACTATGCTGTGGGTCATGGTACCATGGGTCGCCTTAGTGATGACAATATGGATGATTCTTGTTGCTATCAGTTCAGCCTATACAGCGCGGTCTATACATGATATGTCTCAAAATGCCGCAGAAACAAGATCTGATATTACCGGTCAAATTACCGATGTTATTTCAAATTTTTTTGCGGTACGTCTTTTTGGTAGACAGTTGTATGAGGAAAATCGTTTACGCCAGCAATGGTATTACTGGGTTGATCAGGTTGAGTTACGTAACAAAGCATTATTAAAATTATGTTTTTTGCAATTTACCATTTTGTGGCTTGCGCGTGAAATTTTTACTTTGTGGTTATTGGTAGCCGGCTTTCATCGTGGGTATATTACCATTGGCGACATTGCCTTGGTCTTTACTATTGGTAATGCTTTTGCTATGCAATTATGGTCTTTAAATCAAGATGTTATGAGAGCAATAAAGATTTTTGGTGAAATTTCACAAGGCATTACTACCTTAATGGCACCACAAACCGTGCTGGATCTTCCCGGAGCACCGGCTTTGGAAGTATCCAAAGGCGCAATCTCTTTTGAAAAACTTCTTTTTTCATTTGCGCATGAGCAGCCATTATTTGTTAATTTTTCTCTTGCTATACCGGCAGGACAAAAGATCGGTTTAGTTGGTTATTCAGGAAGCGGAAAGACCACGTTGATAAATCTTTTGCTCCGCTTATTTGATCTGCAAGGTGGGCGTATTACTATCGATGGTCAAGATATTGCACAAGTTACTCAAGATAGTGTACGAACAGCTATTGCGCTTATTCCTCAAGATCCCGGTTTATTCCATCGCACCTTGTATGACAATATCGCCTATGGAAAATTTGGCTGCACTCCTGATCAAGTCTATGCTGCCGCTCACCGTGCTCATGCAGATGATTTTATTGCTTGTATACCTGGGGGTTATCAAGCAATAGTTGGTGATCGTGGCGTAAAACTATCAGGCGGGCAACGGCAACGGCTTGCTATTGCCCGCGCTTTTTTGCGTGATGCGCCCATTTTGATTATGGATGAAGCAACCAGCGCGCTTGATTCGATAACTGAACGCTATATTCAAGAAAGCATTGAAGCATTAACACAAGGACGTACTACCATTGTCATAGCACACCGTCTTTCAACCTTGTTGTCGATGGATCGTATTGTGTTGCTTGAGCAGGGATCTATTATTGAAGATGGCACGCATGATCAACTACTGACGCTTCAAGGTAAATATTGGCATCTTTGGAACTCCCAGGTGAATGGCTTTATCTCGGATGAGATCTCTGCCGAGCAAGGGCTCTACGGAATCTAAAATATGCCGGTGTGTTTTGAATAATGGTAGTATTTCTATTACCAACCGTTTTAGGTCTCTTTTGGTTAGGCTGCGCATTGAATTCTGGTCTATCTCGCTGGGTATTGGGCTCTTCTTGGCGAAACGCTCTGGCAGAGCGTTTTTGAATAGGGAACCTGTTTGCGTCGGGCTCACATCCACGTGCTTGGCGAGCTAGTTCTATTAATTTTCCATTCATGAAGGCTATCTTTGCTTCTAAAGTGTTGTTGATTTTGACTAGATCTGAAACTCTTGCTTTCAGATCATGATTTTCTTGAGCCAATTCAACAGCCTCTCTCTTTTTGCCTCGCAACATAGATTCCAGTCGACTCATATATTCTTGTGTAGTCAAGTTATCAGAAGGCTGTTGGTATACCTGTTGACTGTGAAAAAAAAGAGCAGGATTGACGCTATCTTGTTCGTAATTCGCATCACTCGCCTGTATTGAATGTACAATCAAAAAGAGTATGGTTAATCTTTGTTTCATAGATGATTCTATCGGTATAGTGTAAAGTATAAATCTATCTTCTTCTTTTCTTGTTTCTTTGCTCGCCTTTGTCTGCGTACGCAGTTTTAGCATCTTGATCTTTTCTTTTTGACCCATTGGCGTTTTCTAAATTCTGATTTTTAGTATGTAAATAGCTGGCGAGATCCGCAAGGTTATTTTGTTCTTCTTCGGACTGGGCCAATAGAGAAAGCATAGATTTTGCGCACTCAGCTGATCGATCTTTTAAGGTGCTTATATCGTTTACAAGATTAGCCTGTTGTTCTTCTAATGCAGTGCGCTGCGCTTCGCTTTGTGTTAGGCGCTCTTGAAGAGAGGCAATTTGTAGCGAATGTTCAGCAGTTATTTGAGCAACTGTTGCATGTTGCAGCTGGCTCTGATTTTGAAGAGCTGCGTGCATATCTTGAAGATGTTGATTCATCTGAAAAAGCGACAGGTGTTCGGGAGTAGCTGCAGTTGTTGGTAGATCTCTTGCTTCATCTGCGGCATAGTTATTAATTATACTTACCATTGAAAATAGTACCGTTAAACGGTATTTCATATTGTATCTCTTTCTTCTGTTAATCAGTTAAAATGTAATCTTTTTTTGCATAAACATTAGTATGAACAAAGATCTTATAAAGACAAGTTTTTTAATAAAAATTTCCTATTTTAAAAAACATTCGAACGTAAAAATTTGGATGCTTTTTTGTTGATAAAATTACTATTGTTGCAATTTGCTTGCTTGATTTATTATTTTATATGCAACATAGAATTTTACTTGGTTTGAAATGGATCAACAAGGAGAGGGGTATGTATATAAAAAAAGGTTTGTTGTTAAGTTGCTGTATCTTATTCACGCTCACTTGCTTATTAGTATGTACTGATCAAAGAATGGTGCGCCTTAACCAAACGTTGCCAACATTGTCGGGAGAGTTGCTCAATGCCACACCGACTAACGCCAGCATAGTATCTCATCATATGGAAGCTTCTGCTGGTAATAGGCTGGTAACCTCATCATTTCCTGATTCTTTAGTCAAAGGGTATGCAGCACCCTTGACCGTTTCAACATTGGCTACCTTTATGAAGAACCCGTATATATTATTAATGGTCAGTGAAGGAATAGCTGTCGCCTATCTGTTATTGGGCAATCAGATAATGCCAACCGGAGCGGCACAGGGTTATCTTGATTCCTTTAACAAGGGTATAGGAATGTCTGCGGCCAGCGGTGCAGTATCGGCACTTGCTCGAACAGCATCTACGAGTTTGGTTAGTTCAGCAGAATCTGCTTATGTGAAGCCGTTAGTAATAGGTGGTGCTCTTGTTGGTGCAGCAACGGCCTATTTTTCACCAACATTATCAGATGAGCAAAAAGCGATCGCCTATGCAGGACTGGTAGCGACAGCGATGCCGGTGGTTGAACAGATGTGTGCATCGGTTGTGCAGAGTATGGCGCCGGCAGAGCAAAAAACTATTACTCAAAAGATCAAGCAAGGCACCCAGGCTCGCCAACGTGCTGCGCGGGCAGAACAGACCAAAGAACGAGTGGCGACGATTGCGGTGGCATTGATAGCATTGGGTGGTGCGCTGACTACGGTACAAGCATACCATGAAGGGACGCTTTCGCCGGAGACTCAACTGCTGGCAGGGATTACTCTTTCAAGCGCCGTTAATATAGTTCGTGATTCGGTGGTGTATGAATATGGGTATCGCGCGGTACAGCAAGGTTCTCAAATCGTGACCCATATTATTGCCGAGCCGGTTAAGGAGTATGGGCAACGCTTGATTGATGGAGTGTTTAATGCATTTGGATGGGGAGCAGCAGAATAGCAGTTTGCTCTTATAAGAGGAGTGTTGCCATGAAAAGTTTTTTGTTAAAAACAATCTTGATTACAAGTTGTTCTCTTCTTTTTTGGTTCATAGATGCAGCAGAAAAAGCTGTTGAACAAACTAATAATAGCTCAGAATCTGATGCTCTTATAGCGCCAGAGTTTTTACGGCTTGATAGTTTGAGACGTGCTGGGGCGACTGAACGGAATTCGCCTCCACACGATGTACGTGCAGTAGCTGATTCTGAACAGCAGTATAGGAGTGAACGTGAGCGTAACCATTCTTTAAAACGACAACGCTGTATCTTGTTGTCAGCATGTCAAAGGTGTCAAGGGGAGCATGATCATGAGCGTGATGATCAAGGACGTACGCGTGATTCACTTCGAAATGAAAACAAAAAATTAGAGGAACAGAATCGTATCTTGGCCGAATTTTGTCCGATGCTAGGTGAAGTTGCTCGCGGTCAATTTCCCAACGTTACTCCTGATGTTGCCACAGCATGGGGGTTGTCGGGAGAGTCTACACATTGAACTTAATATTGACCACGTCGCCATCTTGTACGATATAATCTTGCCCTTCGCGGCGAATTTTGCCACTATCACGTAACGCAGATTCGTTACCGGCTTTAAAAAGGTCGGTAACATTAAAAATATCGGCACAAATAAAGCCCCGTTCTAAATCGGAGTGAATTTCGCCTGCTGCTTTGCGAATCGAGGTGCCTTTGACAAGTGGCCATGCATGAGCCTCTTTTGGTCCACAGGTGAAAAAAGTGATCAGGCCAAGATGGGTATAGGTGGCGCGAATAATGGCATTAACACCGCGCTCCTGCAGGCCCAGCATGCTCATCATTTCTTGCGATTCATCGTCAGAAAGTTGTGTCAATTCCGATTCGATTTTTGCCGATATTGGAATTACATTTTCTTTGCCATATTTTTGTACAACTGCTTGAAAATGTTTATTTTTTTCATATGCTTGACCCTCAAGCTCATCTTCGGCAACATTGGCTACCAACAAGAATTTTTTAGTTGAGAGTAATGGTAACATGGGTACGCAAGCTGCTTGCATCTCTATGCGTGCCGTGGTGACATCACCATTATCGAGTGCTTTTTTGATCTTAGTCAGTATATCAAGTTCGGTGGTCAGCGTTTGCGCCTGTTCAGGTTTTCCTTGAGCTCCTTTGATATCTTTTGGCAATCGTTCTAATCGTTTATCGATAGATTCAAGATCTTTGAGCATAAGCTCGTGAAGGATAATTTCATAGTCCTGCACAGGATCAACTTCCCATTGATGGATAATGTTTGGATCTTCAAAGCAACGTAGCACGTGTAACAGAAGATCCACTTCACGAATATGGCTCAAAAATTGATTGCCAAGACCTTCGCCGCTGGCAGCTCCTTTAACAAGGCCGGCAATATCGACGAAAGTAGCCGTGGCGGGAATTTTTTTTTGTGATCCATACAGCTGGGTGCACCGATCAAGACGAGTATCAGGAACCTCGGTTACGGCAACGTGAGGATCAATGGTGCAAAAGGGATAGTTCTCTGCTGGAATGCTTGATTTCGTCAGTGCATTAAAGAGCGTTGATTTGCCTACATTTGGAAGACCTACCAGGCCTGCTTTTATACCCATGAATAATTCTTTAATCTAGAGTGTTGCAATTACCTAAGCGCTATGATAGATAAAAGATAAGAGGTAATCGTTTAATCTTATCATCATTGAGTATACTAAGTATCAATGATGATGTACACGAAGGGGTTTCGTATGATGAAGTGTGTTGGTATGATTGCATGGGTTGTGACAGCGCTTGCTGCAATTGCTGTTGGCCTTATGCCGTTGGGATATCGCTTTTTAGAGATGCGATGGTTTGCTGAAAATCCAATGGCTGCCAATGTGATACTCTATGTTGTTGGTATACTTGGTGTTTTAAGTCTAGTGATGTTTTTTGCTTCTTGGTTTGGTGGAGGCTGTTGTTGTGGCAGTTGTCATCATGGTCATGGATCAAAGGATCATGCTCACAAAGGCATGTAAAAAAATTCTATTTTTTGCAAAAAAAGGCGCACTTTTTAGGGTGCGCCTTTTTTAATGCCTAGCAAGCATTGTTTTCTGATTGTAATATTTGTTATGGTTAAAAAGTGAATGAAGGAGGGTCTTAGTCTAAATAAGAGGGAGAGAAAAAACATGAATAAAAGCCATTATAGAGTAGTATTGATGATGCTTTTATCGGTACAAGCAGCTTTTGGATGGGTGATTAGAATTAATAATCAGACGCAATATAAAGCTCATTTGGAAATAGCTTATGAAGTGTGCAACTCAGACTTTCCCGAGATTCCCGCAGGCGCTATCGTCGATTTGGAAGTGAAAGCGTGTAGGGTAGAGTGGATACGCGGCGCTCTTGTGACGGTACCAGGTGATAGTAGCAAAAATCTTTCAATAGAGCTATGGCAGCCAATGTTCCCACGTCGAGACTTTTCGATAGCTATTGTTAAATCGGTAAGATATCTTGCTGGTCATAAGATAGAAAAGTATGAAGTTAACGCGACCAAATATTAATGCAGTCGGTTATTGCTGAAAGAGAAGGGTCTCCCTCCTCTTTCAGCGTCGAATCTGTCAATCTTATTGACTTATATCAGCATCAAAAGGTTCTTGACCACCTTTATTCTCATCGTTGCCGTCTTTAGGCCCTGATTCGTTATCAGTTTTTTCTTTATACATAATTTCGGCAAGTTTTAATGATGCTTTCATCAGCTCGTCATGAGCTGCTTCAAGTGCTGCAGCATCATGTTCATTATCCTTGCGCGCAGTTTTTGCTTTTTCTAATGCCTGCTCAAGGGCTGTTGCGTCGTCGGCAGCAAGCTTTGCTCTATTGTCGCTCAGATTTTTCTCTATTTCCAATATCATACCGTCAAGCTTATTGCGTGCCTCGACCGTTTCGCGGGCTTTTTTATCTTCAGCTTCATGTGTTTTTGCATCATTGACCATACGCTCGATATCATCTTTTGAAAGGCCACTGGTGCCGGTGAGCGTAATTTTTTGCTCTTTACCGGTTGCTTTGTCTTTGGCCGATACATTAACAATACCATTTGCATCGATATCAAAAGTAACTTCGATTTGTGGTTGGCCACGGCGAGCTGCTGGAATGCCATCGAGTCTGAACATGCCAAGCTCTTTATTATCTTTTGCAAACTCGCGCTCACCTTGCACAACGCGAATATCGACGGCGGTTTGGTTGTCTTCTGCTGTAGAAAAGATTTGTGATTTGCGTGTTGGAATCGTCGTATTGCGTTCTATAAGGCGTGTTGCGATCCCTCCCATGGTTTCAATGCCAAGCGACAATGGTGTTACATCAAGCAATAATATATCAGTAACATGGCCTGCTAGTACGCCGCCTTGAATCGCTGCACCATCGGCTACCACTTCATCAGGGTTAACCGATTTGTTCGGTTCTTTGCCAAAAAACTCTTTCACCAGCTGTTGTACTTTTGGAATACGGGTTGAACCGCCCACTAAAATAACTTCGTCAATCTGTGATGTGCTTACTTTTGCATCACTGACCGCACGTTTGCAGGGTTCAAGTAAGCGTGTGAAAATAGAGCTACACAATGATTCCAATTTTGCACGAGAAATTTTGATCGTTAAATGTTTAGGCCCTGATGCATCTGCCGTTAAATAGGGTAAATTGATTTCTGTTTCTGATAGGGAAGAGAGCTCTTTTTTAGCCTTTTCTGCTGCTTCTTTCAAGCGTTGAAGCGCCATTTTGTCTGCAGTTAAATCGATACCGGATTCTTTTTTGAACTCCGCTATCAAATAGCTCACAAGCTGTTGATCAACGTCGTCACCGCCCAAGTGGGTGTCACCATTGGTCGATTTTACTTCAACAACACCATCATGTATTTCAAGAATTGATATATCAAAGGTACCGCCACCGAAGTCAAAAACGGCAATGGTGCCATTCTTTTTTTTGTCTGCACCATAGGCTAGCGCTGCTGCCGTTGGCTCATTGATAATACGCTTTACCTCAAGTCCTGCAATAACACCAGCATCTTTGGTTGCTTGACGTTGAGCATCATTGAAATAAGCGGGTACGGTTATAACGGCCTCAGTTACCGGTTCACCCAAATAATCTTCAGCCACCTGTTTTAAGTGGGCTAAAATTGCCGCCGATATTTCTTGCGGGGTATACTCCTTGCCTTGCGCTAAAAAGGCCACATCACCATTTGCTCGTTTAATGACTTTGTAAGGCATCATTTGAGCATCTTTTGCCGCCTGATCGTAGGTAAGACCGATAAAACGTTTTGCTGAAAAAATGGTGTTTTCTGGATTTGTTACCGCCTGACGCTTGGCCAAGGTACCGACTAGACGTTTACCATCTTTGGTAAATGCCACAATTGAAGGAGTTGTGTTGTCACCTTCTTTGTTCGGTATTACTTTCGGGACACCGCCTTCAAGAAAGGCTACAACCGAATTGGTTGTTCCTAAATCGATTCCTATAATTCTTTTTGCCATAGGTTTTTATCCTTTTTGTATAAGGTACATAGTTTTCAAAAATCTACCTTATTATAGAGTGTTTTTTGATGAGATGTCAAATTATTATGTAGAAAATCTAAGCGTAGTTGACTCAAATTTGTTATGTTTGATTTATTATATTTTTTTATAGAGCCACTTGTAGCCTTTTTAAGAGAGGGATACAGGGAAATTTGCTCTGTGCGTATGCATGTCGCATAATACCTACTCTCGCCCCCCTCTGCTTTGGCTCGAGCTATCCGATTTTCATTCTAGCAGCAGCTTTTCGGCACCCCCGGTCACTCCGTCCTGCGCACGTCCGTTGGCCGGCCCCCATTGTCGCTGCGCTCAATGTGGGACATCGGCCATACGGGTGCTGGACTACGTGAGAAAAGGGGAAAGGGAAGGGGAGTAAAGGGTTTATTGGAATAGGGGTAAGAGAATTAAGAGAATAAGGGAGATACAGGGAGATACTAAGAGTAATATCTGAGATGCACGAGGGAAGATCATGAGGGAAGATAATATAGAAGTATGATATGACCTGTTTTAAAGATATAGGGATAAAAAGATAATAAAGAGATACTAGGGATAAAGGGATAAGAATAGGGATAAGAATAATGAAGAATTAAGATCTTAAACGTATCTCCCCTGTATCTACTCCAATGCATAAGATAACCGATCTGTCTGAGATGTACTCCTACGAACACGAACCAATAGAACGTCTGCACACATAACGGGCGTAAACGAACCATTCTACGTATAAAAGAGTTTTTTAATGATCAACCTATCCTCTTCTTAAGGAGACTTTTAAGATCATACTATTCTGCTAAGCGATATGGTAGACAATATGGTCTAGAAACCCTTAAAAAGGGAATGCGCCGGCGCCTGAAGCTTTCAGACAGATCATTTATAAGAAATAAGTGGATAGCCATTATTGTCGGTTGATATGAGTATACCATTGTGAGGTGTCTGGCCTGTTTGGTAGGAGGTTGTTTGATGATTCGTTTTATTAGTAACCGTTATTGATCTAAGAGTACATAGACCAGCCTCAATAGTTTTAGATGTATTAGGAGCCAAATCGAATCGGTCATCGTTACACCATTTAAAGTTAGCGTGCACCATGACGGGCACCGTCATCTTATTTTCAACGGTGAGCGCCCAACAGCTTATTTGCTTGCCCGCCATGAGGCATAAAAAAGCAGTGAGTTGTAATAACTGTCTCTTCATAATCTTCTCCTTGGTAAACGGATAATGGGGCATAAGCACCGCAAAATACTCTATTAGAATAGTACCATGATCGATTTGTTGGGTGCAATTGTTTGTTTAAAACTGCATAATTAGTGGTTTTTGGGCCTATTGGCTTATGGGCAAAGGGGGTATGGCTAGAGCGAGTAACTCTTACTGTTGATAATTGCAGTCTGAATTGTTTACTATGGGAATTGATGGAGTATAAAAGAGTATATAAAGGAAGAGTTTAGGATGATTAAACGATTACTCTTAAGCTTATTGTTGGTTATTTCTGGGTTTACGGGTTCATTAATGGGCGACAAGGCAAAAGCACCAACTTTTAAGATGAATATGCTCATGTTTGGCAAGCCAACGAGCGTGACAGTACAGGAAAAATCGACACAAGAAAAAAGAGTAACCCCCTGTCTCTATGGTGTGGCTGATGCTAAAGCTGAGAGCATGGGTGCGCCTTATTTTGCTATTACTGGTGTCCCTGGTTTCGATATCACCAATAGTATAGCAACAATAAAGGATCTAAGAATTGTTAGATTTCGGCAATAGAATTAAGGGTAAGGATAAACATATGAAGAATAGATTATTGTTCTATGCATTGTTACTGTTTCTAGCTTCATGTAAAGGCGCTGATCTTGCCGAAGGTGATAAGATTTATCTACGGCTTGCAAATGCAACTCCTTTTCATATGAACATGGTGCTTAATTTTTGCTACAAGCCTGGTAATTGTCTTATCAAAGAGGTTTCCGTACCAGCTCATAAGTTAGCCACAGTTCTTGTTCCTACTATTCATCAGGAGACCTCTTCTGGGCTTTGGTATTTTAATGATCCTTGCTTTGTTTCGATGAGCATTACAATCCCCCACAATCCTGCTATGCCTGTTTCGATCAATGGACGAACCATTTCTGTAAGACCTGGTGTTAAACATACCTTTATCGAAAAAGATATGAGCCAATGCAAGTATAAACGTAGTTCAGATGGCGTAGAAAGTCCCTTTTTTGCTATCGTGCCTGTGGGCAAAATAGAGGTAGTCAATGATGTGAGAATACCTAATGTCAGAATTGTTAAATTCATACAATAAAAAGGAGCGATCGTGAAGAATATGTCGATTAAATATATTATAATAACCAATCTCTTTGTTGCCTCTCAACTGCTTGGTTGGACCGGAAGAGTCACCAACTGGTCAGATCGCGAGCAGGATATTACTATCTCATACGCAGGTTGTAAAGATGACAGAATTCGCATTGGGATCGGTGACACTGCCGAATTCTATGCAAAAGGGTGCTTGGTAACCAAGATTATGGCCAACAATGTTGACGGTACCCCCTATGAAAGCAGTGGACAAAGAGCCTATACGGATTTTCTCGTTATAGGACCTGTTGAGGGCAAATATATGGTGGGCAGAGCCGAGTAAAAGGAGAATAATAATGAAAACAATAAAATCATTGGTGCATGCCCTGATATTAACTGCTCTTTGTAGTGTAGGCAATACTTTTGCAGCCCCTGAGTATGTTGGCTTTACCGTGGCAAATGCTCTACAGATTCCGGTTGAGCTAGAGATTGTGCAGCAAGCCTTAAATATGCATGGCAGGCCAAACGGTAATCTGAAAACTATGAAATTGGCTCGGCATACCATGAAGCCGGGCGAAAAATACCGATTAAGAACGGAAAAGTATGATCAAGCTACTAAAGTGCATCTTTATTATTCCGTTGGCACCGTGCGTGCTACAATTCCTGCTGCCAATATCCCTATAGTGATTGATAATAAAGTGGTGAGTTTTAAAACGAGACCAGCGATTGTTGCAGAAAAAAAGATAGCTGATGAATTGGAGCCGAAATTGTCCAACTTTGTCATAATGGGCTCACCAAAAGATATGCGTATTTTGCATGTAAAGTCATTTATACAATAAGGAGAGATTATGTTGTATAAACTGTTAACAACCTGTTGTTTGTTGGCTAACTTTGGCCTCTTTGCTTGGTCAATTGTCAACAAAACTGATACTCGTGTTAATATAAAGGCACATTATAATGGCCAGACCTCATTTTCCTGTAGATCGGATAATTTTTGGCTCGCACCTCATGAGGTCAAAGAAATAGGTGCCGGATGGTGTGATCTTAGGTATATTACTTCGGGTGATAGAGGTGTTGGATCACTTGATAACCCAAAAGGTAGCAGATTTATAGTGGATACAGATTTTAAGATAAAACCGCATCCATAAAACTATTATCAAAGCGCTTTATTTGACCAAATAAAAAGCATTATAGGTCATAATCAATGCACTTACAACACGCAACGCCTGAATAATTGCCACAAAGAGTGTCAATCCCAAGAAGCTGATTGTTTGATAATAAAACATAAGTCCCAGTAATAAAATGTAAGGTAGATAAGCGATCATAAGCAATTTATAGCATAATGATACTTCTAATAAGCGCTCATAAGGCGAGAGTATCACTTCGATCATATAACCACACGTAAAGATGCAAAACGGTGTTATATATCCCGCATACGAAGGCATATACGCATAGACAATCAATGCACTCATCAATGCCATTATTACCAGCGGCACAACCAGAGACACTACTGCTCGCACTAATGCGCAAAACAGTTCGTTCATTACCGGTGAATTATGACGTGCATAGGCCAAAAGTGCCGTATCATTGATCCCAATTACTTTAACTGCTATGCGATAAAAAAATAATGCTGCATCATGGGTTAATTTAAAGGTTATTCCCGTCGACGGACCGAGACTATACACAATGTAAGGAAATAGAAAGTTCCGTTCAGATAATGCTTTTATTAAGGTACTTGCCCACATGCATACTGTATGTATTACAAACTGCTTGACTGGTAGATGAGTGCGCCTATCGAATGAAAGCTCTTTTTTTTCAAAGATAGTGATAGTTTTTCGTGACAGCAGAAAAAAACTTATTACCGTTACGCACAGCGCCCCTACACAATTGATAGTCAATATCTTATGCAATAATAATCTATCTGGTTGCTTAAAACAGCACACAAGGCTGAGTATGCATTCAATAAATAGTATTATCATTGCAAGACTATTAAATTGTTTATTCCAAAAATGAGTATGATATATAATACGCATCATACCCATACACCCTTGTAAGAAGAAAAGAGTCATCAATCGTATGGCTATCGAATCAGAAACAGGAATATGCATAACGTGAAAGAAATGGGGAAGCAACCAGCAATACCCAAACAAGGCTACTATCAGAAGAGTGGCCTGTGTTGCGCATAACCAACGAACAAACCGTGCATGTATTATTTGAGTGGTGGAAAATTCGGGACAGAAGCGTGGTATCGATTTACGAAAACCACCATCAAGTATAAGTAATCCAAAAAAGATAAAACTCATACTGCTTGCCCAGAGAGTAAATTCTGCCTTCGTTAAAGTCGTATACAATAGATAGGATACCAACAGAGCAGATATTTTATAGGCGCCATAAGAAAAAGCATTCCAATTAAGCGCCCGTACAAACATGGTAATAAGGGTATAACTATTCATAATGTCCAAAACCATTGCATGATAGATCTTACTTTATGTAGAATACCAGGTGATGGAAAAAAGGAGTAGTAAGAAGTATGCCTAAAAAAAAATATATGCTTATTGCCTTTGGCATAAAAAGCATAACGTTTGCTGCTGCCATAGCCCTGGTATATACCATGCAATCAGCAATGCTCAAGGATCAGACTCCCTTTGATTGGCTGTTTAGTCCTATTACCACCGTCGCTGACTATACTCAACAGCTCCAAGATGCACATAAGAATAATCAGATAGGTGATCTATTAACGGTGCATAATGATCGCGGTCAAACACCTTTATTATATGCGATCGACCAAGATGATCTTGAACGAGTAGAAGTGCTATTATCATTTGGTGCAAATCCAGATATGCTCGATACTGGTCTTTATGAAGGGACCTCCGACAATACTCCTTTGCATCGAGCCGTTTATCATGGAGATAGCACGAATACCATTCCTATCATTAATGCATTATTACAAGCAGGCGCCAATCCAAGACTTGCCAATGATCATGGCTCTACCCCGCTTCATCTGACCGGTTGGATAACCGACAGCATCAATAATAAAAATAATGATCCAGCACAGATTGGGCGTCGTATGCAGGTCATCGATCTGCTCGTTAATACCGGTGCAGATCTCAATGCGCAAGATAATCAAGGAAAAACATTACTTCATTTGCTTGTTGATAAACGGGATGCCGATTTCATGGCGCAACTGATTATCCGTTATGGATCACTCATTAATCGCCAGGTGCAAGATAAGAATAGGCGCTCTGCTTATGAATATGCCCAAAGGTTATTCGAGCCGGAGCCGGACGATCTTCTTTCGGCACTTGCGCTGCCCGTCATGATCATAGGGGCCAATGGTAATATTAAAGCGACCGATGTCCAAGGCAATACAGGACTTATGCTAGCTATTATGCGCGATGATAAACCGATGGTTGCAGCCCTTTTGGCGGCAGGCGCAGATCTTAATGTGCAAGCAAAAAGTGGCAATACCGCTTTGCATGCTGCTGTTTTATCGCGTGAACCTCTTTTTTATACCAAACTTTTGTTAAGCAAGGGAGCAGATCCCAATCGTGCCAATGCTGCCGGCCTTATTCCCTTACAACTTATACCATTAATCAGCGATAATCGCATGCGACATGAGATGTTCGATCTTCTTATGAAAGCTGGTAGCGATCTCTTTGTCCGTAATCTATTTGGCAACACACTATTACATGAAGCAGTTAATAAGCAGGACAAAGCTTTACTTGAACGCATTATCAAACAGACTAACCTGAATATGCAGCAGTATGCCGCCTTACAAAATAAGGTAGGGGATACGGCCTATGACAGAGCGCGACGGCTTTCTTTGCAGGAAATTTCCAAAACGCTTGAATCTTATAATAAATAAAATAAAATCGCACAAAAAGAATAGAGAGAATTTCTGTTTTCGAAAATGCACTAATAATTAAACTGAGACGAGCAAAAATATATTTGCTGCTTTACACCCGACTCATTGCTAAATTATTTTTTATGGTTGATCGTCGAATCAGTTTTTTCCCGCTTCGCTTCTGCCTAATTTTTTTCCACTTTTTTTGAACAAAATTTAACCTAGTCATATTATAGAATTTAGCACACAAGAATACTCTGTGGGTCATCCCTGCGCAGGCAGGGATCCATGCTGTCGTGTTATTCCTTATAATTTCGCTGAACAAAGATTTGCCAGTATTAGAAGAGATATAACAAAAAGTAAAATGAAATATCTTTCTGTTAATGTAAATATAAAAACTGACTGCGCACCAAGTTTGTATTGAAGGATAAAAAAGCATGGATCCCCCGTGTCTTCGTGTCTGGCTGCGCCAGCTTACTACGCCGGGCAGGCCGCTGAAGCCCTGACCGCCATAGTTCGAAGAACGAAGGCTGGTGGGGATGCCCCATAGCAATGAATATGTCTCTAATATTATCTGGTTAAATTTCATCCATACTAGTCTAGGCTCTGGTTGCCCCACAGGCAGCCTTCCATATAGAAAAAATCAACAATAGCCTCAAAATTCACCTAGAAACCTGTTGCAATCTTTACAAAAGCAACAGGTTTATCCCGGGCCCCCTGTTGCACAATGCCCCAAACCTCATGACCTGTTTATTTCTCAGGTTCTCTTATTCCTCCTGGCGGGACAGAGCGAAAGTTTTATCCTCCTACCCTGGCAGGCGACCTTACCTGGCACCATTTTACATAATTTCTGATTGTATTATGATATTAATATATGCAGTCAATATAATAAATAATCATGATACAAAGGTGTCGCTTTATGAAAACTATAATAAAAAGCATGCTCGTGGTGGGCTTTTTGCTGATCGGAGCGCAGGATGCCCAGGCTCATTTCTTCTCTGGATGGTTCTCCAAAAATTCTACCGCCAATAATAATGTTGCTCAAAAAGAAGCTGTTTCCGGCAAACGATCCTTTTTCTCCTTTTTTCCCTTGGCCAACATTTTTGCTCTTTGGAAGATTAGGGCTGAGCGGGATCAATTGAAACAACAGCTTAATGAACAACATGAAACAGAAGGGCAGCAGTCTCTGAAGATTGCAAAATTAGCAACCGAGCAAATAGAGAATCTTAGAAGAGAGCTGACTTATGAGAAACAATTAAATGTTGCTTTTAAAAATAGGCTCGAACAATTAAACCATCAAGATGAAACAATCTATTACCCGGAGCATAAAGATCAAAATGCTATTCAATGGCACAAGCAGGGTAAATTATCCCCCTGGTCTAGGCCTGTTGTTGTTTATGAACCCAGCATTCGTTATCCGGAACATAAAGAACAAAATGCTATTAAATTGCATAATGAAGGAAGGTTTGTTTCAAGGCTTCCCTTTGTAAAAAACAATTAAAACAAAACAAGATCAATATTATTATTGAATAAAAATTGGTGCAACTTGATCAAATAAAAACAAATTTAATAAATTTTGACCAAAGTGTTTTTCTCGACGAATAACATTACCAAAGTAAAAAACATTCGCGTTGCTCAATCGTGGTGCGAATGTTTTTTTAGCGCGATCAGGAGCATGTTTTGAATGAGATCTGGGCAAAAACTACTTTATGATAAGAAAACAGATGCACGAAATTGCCAGTGTGCCAAAAAGATAGAAAAGATTGACCTGTGCCTGCGGCCTGATGCCCCACCAAAGCCATGCACAACCACTCAATAAAATGCCCGAAATAATCCGCACGCATAAAACCAACTGAAGCATGGTAACCGGATTGCTCGCAGGAACATACCAGATAATTGCATATAAAGATGTCAAGGTAAAAATAGTAAATAACATAAGTTGGCCAGTGCGATGTTGAGCTATAAAAAAACGTTCGTAGGTACTGAAAAACTGCTCCGATACATACAGTATCAAACAGAGTAATGCATACATAAAGCTCGTATCATATAATATAGATTTGTTACTCGTATACAACCAACTCATCAGAAAAATAGTAAATAAGATGATGCCATATAATGTTGCATGCAGATGATTGGTTACGAAAAAAAATGCCTGCTGCTTGTCATGAAGTTTGTCATATTTAAGCTGTGCAAACAGAGCATCACTGCTCGAGCAAAAAATCTTTTGAATACAGATAAGAGCACCATGTGCTATAGTGCCAACAAGTTTGAGCATACCAGCAGCGGCAAGACCAAATGTATAGGCAAAAAGCGGCACCAGTGCATTACTTGAAAAAAATTGATGACTCAATGAAATGATGGTTGTATAAGATCGTTGTCGCACAACAGAGTAAGCAATCACTGGCATGTTGGAGATTGGTGCTTGATCGGGTAAACTGTCATAAAACCTATAGACATAATAGCTAAGCATGCTTAAACATAGGGTCGATACACATAACAGAGTCCCACAGATACGTATAGTATCGAGTGGCTGTCCGCTCCAGTAAGCTGTCCAGACCAATAGAACATAGATTACTACCTGAAATAATTCAATAAGCGCTGTCTGCTGATTATAAAATGCTCCATGCAGCAAAGTACGCGCACCTTTTTTCAGGGTTTCTACCACAATCAACGCTGAAAGACATAGAACCGATAAAGAAGGGGTTAAAAGATGACCCATTTTCAGAAGAAATGGCAAAACTATGACCAGAAGAGCCAGAGCACATAAAGTGGGCATATAATGGTAGCCAATGATTTTTTTATAATGAGTTTTGCTTATTTGTGCATCGGCAAAAAAGAGTGGCAGTGCTGCGTCAAAGCCAAGATTGGCAAGACCGACGGCTAAAAAAATAAAAGAAAAGAGCGTGCCAATCTGTCCATAGGCTTGTGCTCCTATGATAGCAAAGAGAGCCATATTATGAAGAGCCAGAATCAACTGGTAGGGGATTGCCTCCAAGGCATTCCAGGCTATAGCATGGGTAAATTTGCGGTGCAGCGATGGTATCGACAAAAGGAAACCTTATGGTTTTATATACAAACAGCGATCTTAGTTAAGCTATAGTATACCATTTTCTGTCGATCTGTCTTCTGATTAATGATTGGTCCGATACTATTTAAATAGAGCTCTTGCCAAACCAGGTACTATCACTGCAAAATAGGCTACCGGTGAACCTGGGTTGGCTCAGTATCGCAAGAGATCCAATCTATTTAATTCAATAACTTGTAGCGAAGATCATTATACATGCCCACCGTTTTATACATCTGATAGAATGGCAATACAATACTCAGTGCAAACCCGGCATAACAGAGCATTTTCATACGGTTATATTTTCTCCATAGAGGATGATCATTATTCGTAAGCGTTATTGCTTTGTCAGATATATCTTTGATAGAACATTTTCTTTTGGTCAAGAAATTCACAAACAAATCTCTCGTGTCCTCATTTGTCAAGAACCCAGAAATGGGTTTTGTTTCGGCCAGGCTGTTACCAAGAGCAAGAACGGTAGCAAGAGCCTTTTGATTATCTTTTTTTTTCTCATGCAGAATAAAAAATTTTTTTCTAGTAAGCGCATTACGATAATCTTGTTCCGTCGGCACTATCTCATTACATTTTTTAGAATAGCCAGTTCCTAGAGAATAGAAGAAAATCTGACCACAAACGCCGGCGCATATAGAACAGGCCATCTTTTTGCTTGCTACCTCATAATGCATGATATGTTGCTCTAAGGCAGTGATCGGGCAAGTGGCAACAATAAGCAGAGAAAAAGAGAGCCAAATAGTGGCATTGATATCATATGTTAGCATGACAGGCTTCTTATAGATCTATCTGTTTAACTCGGAAAATTATTTGGTCAATAGTTTAGCACAGAATTGGCCAGAAAAATAAGTATGAGTTTTATGGTTATTGATAATTATCCGCAAGTATGTCTATATGCTCCAAGATCTGTTCAAGTGAGTCGGTATTGGCAGGTGTGGTATCGGTAGCAGGGTTCAGCTGCATCGGTTTGCCTTGCAATAAGGCAATGATTGCAGAGCAGATGCCAAACGATACGGCCACATTATCAATATATTTATATTGTTGTAGATCATCCCACCATGAAAGCATCACCATAAAATCTGGATTGGTCAATGATCGATGATGCTGTTTTGTGCATACCTGAACCGCATGCTGCAACCGTTGAATCAGGTAAAATCGCTGCGTAATAGCTTTGATGTCCGGAAGTTCAGCAGCCAGGATCTCCTGGCCGCCAGCTCGCTCTAACGGCTTCGCTTGTGCTTGAGGAGTATGCGTTTTGTAATGAGTAAGCAGCAGGTACAAAATACGGGTAAATTCTTGTATAAGCAGTTGATCATCAAGAAATCGATAAGCACAGATCTCTTGCCACACCTGTTGCAATGGTCCAAGGTTGCCGACAGCATGTACCATACGAATTGCCCCATATATGCGTTCATGCTGCAAGATCGGGAGCAGCTCTTTGAGCGTATCACGTAGTGCATATTCCGGCAGTAATGTAGAAAAAAGACCGGCACATGTTCTTTCCAGGCGATTAATAATATAAAAACGCTTTAAAATAGCATGGGTCATAGCTGTCGATTGCTCATTGATATGAGGTTCATCCGACCAGGATAAACAGCTCATGATACAGCCAATCATCAGCCCTAGGCATACCATTATTTTTTTATGTGCCATACATAATTCCACGCGGCAGTTAAAAATTTAGTAAACGGTTTCCAATAATAGTATGATCCATGCGTTTGTGCATAATAGAGACGAGTAAACTGATCACAGGCATTATCAAGCATATTTAAGAGAGTATCAACTGATATTGTTCCCATCGGCAGGTGTGCAACAAGGGTGAACCGTTCTTGGGTAGCTAATCTATTTTTCTGCTCTAATGTCATCTGCTTTTTGAGAAATTCGATGCTGTTTTCATAAACCAATAATAAAAGCATAACCACTTCTTTTACATATTCATCATCATGAATATAACGATATTGATTGACCGTTTCTATAAGACGTACCAATGTTTTTGTATCATGATGTTCACATATATGGAATATCTCTTTTTGTATGCGTGGGTGCACAAACAGCTCAAGCTGATCCGCTTGAAAACTGCATATACGCTCTAAGGTTGCCATATCGTGTAACATTTGTTCATTGATAATGGTAAGAAAGAGGGCTACAGCAGGTTTAACTCTTTGCAAAAGATAGAAACGATAAAATATGCGATCTGTAGAAAGTGGTCGCTGTTCGGTATGATCTAGTGTGTATTGTTCTGTTCCATAAAAAATGGTGCCTATAAGAAAGAGATGCGTAAGCAGTCGCTTCATGGGCCTGTTCCCTTCATTAATAGATGAGCAATTTTGATCTCATACACCACCACAAGATCAACTATAGCTTTTAGATCATCATCTTTGTAAGACTGTACACAGATTTTAGATATTCTTGCTAGCTTTGACCATGCGAGATTGAACAGGGAGATGCTGACTATGATACTAAAAAAATGCATTATTGCCGAAAGCGTACAGATCTGTTCTGTCGCTTTGTTATTGACCAGTTCTGTTTTCTGTTTTCAAAGCAATACATCCAGTTTAGCTACTTCTATCGAGCAACGTTATTATATGATCATGCGGCTTAAAAAGCCTATAGCAACGTTGGTAGAAGCCTACAAAAAAAAGGGATCAGCCTATGAAACAAAAGAGACAGCACACCTGTTTAAGCATCCTCTTATTCATCGCACCTTCATGACCATGGAACGGACCAGATCATCATTACCATTTTATAAGCTCTGGGGCTTTTTTTTATCCTATAAATTTGTTGAAGATAAAGAGTTTATACGAGAGATGTTGACGGCCATTTTATTGTTGTATAAAGAGCTTATTCTGGATATGCATAAAGATATGGGCCCTCAGGCAACTCTCGTAGCATCTCTTGATAAACGAATAAAGATGTTGCGTGATGCCGACTCTGAGATCGATTATTGTAGAACTGTTGATGATACAATAACCATATCAGGAAGCTATAAAGCATTGTGCCCAACGGTCGATTGTCATGAGATCAACGCTGCATTAACCTCACATCATACGATAGAATCATTATCTTATATGGTATCATCAGATTCTATCGAAGAGCAGATTGGCACGGTGCATAATCTCTTTGATCAGGATGGCATGGATACCATAGCGTACGATAATACTATGCGGTTTTATTATATACAGCGCCTTATGAAATCTGTATTTCTCTTGTCGCGCCAGAAAAAAGTAATACCCTTCGTTTTTAATGATATCATGAGCGACAGATTAACCTGTCCTTCACTGCGAGTATGCATCAAAGAGTTGAGTGCTCAACAAAACGTAACACCTCTTTTTCGCGTATGGTCTCAAATAACCGCCTATGATTTCATTCATGATACTGAACATGTTCATGAGTTTGCCTTGATTACCTGTCTTGTCTATAAACAGATACTAGCAACTATGACGTCACCGATGAAAGCGCTTGCCTCTCAAGATGTCTTAAACATGTATGAAAAACTGGCCACCTTGCCCGTGTCAGAATTGTTAGATTTACTTGATGATGTGGTTGAGCAATATGATATGCTCGCTACTCACTATGCATTAAAAGATAGTTCATTAAGCTGGAAAGAATGGCTTGAAAAATATTGGTGGTCTGCTCCAATCATGGTTGGCTCATTCATTACGACCTTATTAAAACATGCTAAAATAGCACTCATTTTTAATAACAATAAAAGCTTCTTTAAAAAAGAAGCAAACAGTGATACTATGTAACTTCAGGAATAGAAGTCTTTCTGCGATTGAGCCCTTTCACAGAAGGGGACGAATATGTTCTCCCTTGGCGAAAAAGTCGTCTATCCTGGACATGGTGTTGCAAAAATATGCCGCATCATTGAAAAAAATGTTGCAGGTTTAACTGCTCGTTTTTTTGAACTTGAGTTTTTTAATAAAAAAATGACCATCCTTGTTCCTGTTGATACCGTCATTTGTGCCGGCATTCGAAAATTGAGTTCCGTCGAACATATTAATGATACTTTTGCTATTTTAGCAGAGCCATTTGTAAAACCATCTCATGAAGCGTGCGTCACTAATTGGAATAAGCGTAATAAGGAATATCAATGCAAAATTCGCACGGGCAATATACGTGAGATTTGTAAAATATATCGCGATCTCAGACATATATCTGTCAATAAGGAGTTGTCATTTGGTGAGAAAAATCTGCTTGATCAAACAGAATTTTTGTTAATAGAAGAGATTGCTATGGTTACCCATGTTGATGAAGCAAAAGTAACCGAGCAATTACGCTCCTTATTTAAGACGACTGAAAAGACAGTACCCTGCGCAAAGGGTAAAATGGTTCAATCATCCAGTAGCATAAGCATGTAATACTATATCAGCAGTTCTCGCTTCATCCCCGCACAGGTGTGCGGGGTGAATCTGCTGATGACTCTCTATCTGTTATATGGTATACATAGAGAATAAACCTCTTTCTCTATGTATATGATACCTACATGAAAAAAACTATTTTTATTATTACCGGTCCCACAGGGGTTGGAAAGACTGATTTTGCGCTTGATTTGGCAAACAGAGCACCCATTGAAATAATCAATGCCGACAATGGACAGTTTTATAAACCGCTGACCATAGGTACGGCCAAGCCGGACTGGCAATCTTCACCAATACCACATCATGGATTTGATATAGTTGCCGAGCCAGAGCCTTATACGGTCGTTGCTTACCGCGCTTATGTGCAACAGCTTTGCCATGAGATATGGAGTCGCAATAAAATACCGGTGCTGGTTGGTGGCTCTTTGTTTTATATACAATCGCTCTTTTTTCCACCGCGAGCTCAACAGGCGATACATTCTGCTCAAGAACTTGAGCCTTCATGGGATGCTTTATATGCTATCGACCCACTACGAGCTCAGGCAATTCATCCTCATGACACATATCGTATTGCCCGTGCATTGACCCTTTGGCAGACTACTGCCTGCAAACCTTCTACCTTATCTTTGGTCTATGAACCATGGTGCGATGCGCATATTATATTTTTAACGCGGCCCAGAGATATCTTATATCAAAGAATTAATGAACGGGTAGATCAGATGTTTGAACAGGGATTCGTCAATGAAGTTGCTGCTTTGAAAGATACTCCCTGGGAACCATTCTTGCAGCAGAAAAAATGTATAGGATACGATGATATTTTAGCATATATAGAACAAGGATCGCAGGAGATTCAGCATCAACAGGAGCTTATACAACGCATACAAAAAAAGACGCGCAACTATGCCAAGCGACAACATACGTTTTGGCGTATGCTGTGTCAGCGTCTTTCACAGGCTAGCTCGCCATCTCATACGATAAGGACTGCTACTATTGACTTGACGATATATGATTATGATTTATATATTAATGATCTATTGCTACAATTAGATGCTTATGTATAGATTCTCAACCCTCTAACAAAAAGTATTATTATGCAACACAGTTGTTCAGACAATGATCATAAAGATAAGCTTATATTAGATAGTAGACAGACAGCATGGGTAGTTTCCGCTTTGTTATTGTTGTTCTTTTTCGTTTTTATGGTTGGCTATTTTCTTGGCAAACGTCAATCGGTAGAACAGTTCAGTCATGCTCTCGATCAGGAATCTATATCTGATAAAATCTATTCATCATTATATGCTTCTTATGAGGGAAAAACCGGCATTGAACGTGTTGATCCAACGATAAATAGCGATACAACCGGCATAAATCAAAGTCACACAACAGATGCCGCACAGCTTATAGCTTCTTCATCAGATGAAGAGGTTGTTCAAGCACCATTTACCGCGCAACCGCAGGCAACCGTAACCTATTACGCACCATTAATTGGATTCGGATCACAAAAAGCTGCTTGCGCCTATGTGCAGCGTTTGCTTGATCGAGGCTTTCCTGTTGAGCTTAAGACGCGGACGAGTAAAACAGCAAAAGGGCGGATTATTCATTGGTATCAAGTTGTTACCACCGCTTTTACCTCACGCGATGAATTAGAAAAGTTTATTGACTTGCTAGAAAAACGAGAACATCTTACTCATATAAAAATTGCTACCGTCACTGTTTAAAGCACCCTTGTCAACGAAAGGCTTCCTACTTCATGATTACACTTATTAGATCCAAAATTATAGGCACTCACGCATACCTTATGTGGGCATTTGTTATTATGGTCATTCTTTCATTGGGGCTACCCGGGGTGATGCAAAAATCAATATCTTCCGGTCCTTGGGTATTGAAGGTTAATGATCAAGAGATTGGTTATAACAGTTTTATCAGAACAGTGAATATGCTGCAGGTAGCAGGTCAAAAATATGGTACCTCGACACAAAATCGTAGCGCAAAAGAGCTGTATGCTCAAGCTATTGATATACTTATCTATACCGAATTACTTAGTCAAGCTGCAGCAAGAGCCGGCATGTCGGTATCTCCCTGTTTTGCAGCATCTCGTATGAGCGATCCTCGTTTTATTATTCCAATCCTGGCACGTTTGCAGGCGTTACAAGCCTATAGCTGGCATACGGGAATTGATATGCGTGCCTTGCGCACATTGTTATTTGATAAAGGTATGAGTATGGCCGATTTTGAACGAGAAATCGCCATCACGTTGAATCAAGAGTTTATACAACAGATGATTTTTATAGCTGGCTATGCTCCCGCATTTGAAGTTGAAAATCTCTATAAACAACAGCATCAGAACAGATCTTTTCAACTGCTTACGTTGCCATTAACCGGTTTTGTTGCGCAAGAACAGGCGGCCGGGGTTACCAAACAGGCATTACAAGCCTTTTTTGCACAGCACAAAAAAAGCTATAGCGAACCAGAAAAACGTTCTGCCCTCGTCTGGGAATTTACACCCGCATCTTTTGCTGCCAGTATAACCGATCAACAGATAGAATCTTATTATGCCAAACATAAAGATACAGAATTTGTACAGGATCCGGTCAAAATACAGGTTCGCAGAATCTTATTAGCCTCCGACGATAAGATAACTGCTCAGGCTCTTAAAACAGAGCTTGTTGATCACCCGGAACTTTTTGAGAGTAAGGCTCGATCTTTATCATTGGATAAAGCAACGTCAGGTCAAGGCGGTTTATTAGAGCCATTTGCTCGTGGTGCACATGATAAAGAGTTTGATAAAAAAGCATTTTTATTGACTCCTGGTCAGATAGCCGAAATTACCACTAAAGACGGGATTGAGCTCATACAGCTGGTCAAGCGATTTGATAAAAGCTATAAGCCCTTAAACATGGTGCGCAAAGATATTATTAATCTGCTGAGTTTGAAACAGTTTCATGATGCTTTTGAACTTGAAAGTAAACGTATAGTACGTCAAGATGACAGAAAAGCGCTTGAATCGTTTATTACTAACCATAAAGGCGTTGAGCTCTCTTATGAGCATGTTACTCGCCAATCATCGCTGTTAGCAGAGCGCTTTTTTACCGCACAGCTGGATTCCCCATTCACCTTTGTTGAAGATAAGAAGGGGTATATCATACTGGTGACTAAGATAGCACCCAGCTTTACGCCCGAGCTTTCTACCATAGAATCTCGTGTGACCAAAGATTTTTTTGAGCATAAAGCAGCACAAAAGATGAATGCGCTGCTTCAAGAGCTTAAAAAACAGGGGAGTTCTCTAAATATGCAATCGGCAGCCACCACCTATAAAGGTACGGTGATTCAGTTAGATAAGATAAACCCACAAGATAAGCAGATGATCGATTCCTATAAAAACAGAGGGATCGCCCTTGATAAAATGTTACAACTAGAAAAAAATGGTGCTATGCTCATTTCACAAACAGCTACTCATGGCTATCTTGCACGGCTAGACAAAATAAGCGTGGAGGCTCCTAAGGCTGATGAAAAAGAGCTTCATGAGGTCAAAACGGGGTTGACCGACTCTTTAGGTCAAGAAAATATGCAAACAACTCTTATGGGCTTTATTGCGTCTGCGCGTAGAAATGCTACAATAAAGCAGAATGACGCATTACTTACTACATAAAATAGTAGATGAACATGACAACAAAAGCATCGACATCAGCAAAGGCTGATGTCACGGATACAACCTTTAAGAAGAAGGCCCTTGAGGTCACTTTTTCACAAATTGATAAACAATATGGCTCCGGCGCTGTTATGCTGCTGGGCAAGGCACCCAATGTTCGCGTAGAAACCGTTTCTACCGGATCTATTTTAATAAACCAGGCCCTTGGTGTTGGTGGGTTTCCGCGCGGAAGAATCATTGAGATTTTTGGTCCGGAATCTTCCGGCAAAACAACCTTGGCGCTTCATGTGATCGCTCAGTCTCAAAAAAATGGAGGCGTATGCGCTTTTATCGACGCTGAGCATGCCCTTGATTCTGCCCATTGTGCCAGTTTAGGAATCAATATTGATGAGCTCATTATCTCTCAACCTGATTGGGGTGAGCAAGCGCTCGATATTGCTGAAATGTTGGTGCGATCAGGAGCTATTGATGTTATTGTTGTCGATTCGGTGGCTGCTTTAGTGCCTAAGGCTGAGCTAGAGGGGGATATGGGAGATTCTCATATGGGGCTCCAGGCTCGTCTTATGTCACAGGCACTGCGTAAATTAACACCCGTTGTTCACAAATCTAAAACGGTGCTTGTTTTTATTAACCAGATTCGCCAAAATATTGGTGCGCTACCCTTTGCGCCAAAAGAGACCACGACGGGAGGCAATGCGCTTAAATTTTATGCTTCATTGCGTCTTGATGTGCGACGCATAGCGAGTCTCAAAAAAAATGAGTCCCATTTTGGCAATAGAATTGCGATTAAGGTGGTTAAAAATAAGGTTGCTCCACCATTCAGACGGGTTGAACTTGATTTATTGTTTGGTGAAGGCATTAGCAAAGAGCTTGATTTGCTTGATGCGGCAATTCATTATAACATTATAACTAAGTCTGGGTCTTGGTTAGCATTTCAGGGCTCTAATATTGCTCAAGGTCGAGATCAGGCTTTGCAGCAGTTACGTGAAAATCCTACTCTTGCGGCCTCTGTTTTATCGGCAGTCAATGCTGCCATAGAAACAGGGGATGAAATCACGACTATGGCTACAGGTGATCAAGAGTAAATGCAGGTACTTGTATATAATTCTTTGATGAAAAGGTAATTTGACCCTTGAAAAGTACAAAAGATGCGATGCCTCTGATGAATGAACGAATTCGTTCAGAACGCGTTCAACTTATAACACATACAGGTCATAATATTGGTGTTGTTTCTCGATTCGAAGCATTGCGTATGGCGCAAGAAGCCGGACTTGATCTTGTATTGATTGCCGACATTGGCAGCGAAGAGGTGCCTGTTGTCAAAATTATGGATCTTGGTAAAGCGTTATATGAAAAGAAGAAGAAACAGACTGAGGCAAAAAAACATCAGAAAGTAATACAGGTTAAAGAGATAAAATTAAGTCCTAAAATTGGTGATCATGATTATCTGACAAAGATAAAACAGATGCTGCAATTCCTTGAGGATGGCAAGCGCGTTAAAATAACGCTCTTTTTTCGAGGTCGTGAAAATGCTTTGCGTGATGAACATGGCGCAAGCTTGTTTAACCGCATCAACACAACATTAGAAGAGCATGCCATGTTAAAAGATGTTGTACAGGAACAGGACGCCAAGTTAGGGCGATTTTGGTCACGAATTTATTATCTTAAAACAACTAAGTAAAAAGGTGGCAGCTTATGCCAAAAATGAAAACATCTTCTGCGGCTAAAAAACGTTTTAAAAAGTTAAAAAATGGTCTTTTTAAGCGGTCTCAAGCCTTTCGGCGTCATTTATTGACAAAAAAATCACGTAAAAGTAAACGTGATTTACGAGCAACTGCTTATGTTGACAAAGCACATGTGGCACAAATGCTTCGCTTAATGCCCTATGCATAATTATAGAAAAAACTTTAAAGGATATTTATTATGACACGAGTAAAACGCGGTATAGCAACAAAAAAAAGACATAAGCGTCTTTTAAAAAAAGTGAAAGGCTTTTGGGGGCAACGTAACAATATTTTTAAACGTGCCAATGAAACGCTTTTGCGCGCTATGGCGTATGCTTACAAAGGAAGAAAACTTCTCAAGCGGGATATGCGTGCTCTTTTCATAACACGTATTACTGCTGCAGTCAAAGCCCACAATAGTTCATATTCTCGGTTTATATATGCCCTTAAACAGCATGATATCGAGCTTAATCGTAAAATGTTAAGCCAGCTTGCTATTTTTGAACCACAAGGCTTTGCGGCTATTGTTGCTATGACAAGACAGCAATAACTTCCATTGCTTGACAACATGTAACATGAGTTTTTAGACTGTGCGTGTTGTGTACAAGTGAGTGCCTGCCTTTTGATTAAGGAGGGAAAGAGTATGGAAGCATTGCGCGTTTTAGAGCAAAAAATAGCTGATTTGCTCGATGTCGTTCGTAAAACACGAGCAGACAATGCTCAGCTGGCTGAAGAAAATGCTGAACTTAAGACCAAGCTTGCCGCTTGTGCAGGTGATGATCAAAGAAAGTTGCAACTAGCACAAGAAACGGCATCGACTAAGGCAGCAATTGATGGGTTAATAGACTGCATCAATGCTTTTTCAGAAAGTGAGCGTCAGCAATGACGAACGAAAAAAAACGATACGGAGTTACCATTTTTGGTCAAGAGTATACGATTATAAGCAGTGAGCAGGAAGAGCATCTGCGTCAAGCAGCACATCTTGTTGATACCACTATGCAAGAAATTGCAAAAAAGTCTGCTATCGATCATAATAAGGTTGCTGTCTTGGTTGCCTTGCAAATGGCAATTAGTATACAGCAAACCAAGGTGGTAATGGCCCAACAGACCGAGCGACACCAAGCACTTATCGCATCGATTGATGAACTTTGCTTGTAATGAAGGTGCTCTGTTTCAATTCGTTCAATCGTTCTTTACGAGCATTGCTCATACTTTTTTGTATGTGCCTTGAGGTACAGACGTTTCCCCCCGCGTAAATTCAATGAGAGCCTTACTGCATAGAAAAACTCTGCTGTATAGGTGTTGTTTTTGTTACCTGTATAGGGGAAAGTTATGATTGATATAAGTATGATTATGATAGGAATAGGTAGTGGGCTTGTTGTTTTAGCGGTGATCTTTATCATCTATGCAAAGCGCAAAATTGATGAAGCCAATCTTATCGATCGAGATGCAAAACATCGCCTTAAAAACGCTAAATTTGAAATGGAGTCAGAAAAACGGGAAGCGTTATTAAGGGTCAAAGATGAGATTCACAAAAAAAGAAGTGAATTTGAGCTTGAGAAAAAACGGGAACGTATAGAACTTGACCGGTTGCAAGCAAAAATTAATACAAAATATGAGGCACTTGAAAAAAAAGAGGAAGGACTTGATCTTCTCAAGCGTGAATTACAACAAAAAGAACGCTCCTTCTCTACGTTAGAAGACCAGTTGCGCGCCAGTGAAAGTCGCCTTAAAACGATCTATAATGAGTTAATCACCAAGCTCGAGCGGGTAAGCTCGATGACACGCGAAGAGGCAAAAAATCTTCTTTTGTCGACTCTGGAAGCTGAAGTTCGTCATGAAAATCAGAAATGGATTCAAAAAACTGAAGAAGAGGCTCGTGAAAAAGCAAAAGAGAAAGCGACCAATATTGTCGTAACTGCTATGCAACGGTACACCTCGGAACAAGTGGTACAACATGCTTCAAGTATTGTTCATTTGCCCAATGATGAAATGAAGGGTCGTATCATTGGTAAAGAAGGACGGAACATAAAATCTTTAGAAATGGCTACGGGTATGGAGTTTGTCATAGGAGAAACTCCGGAACTGATTACGATTTCCGGATTCAATCCGGTACGTCGTGAAGTTGCTCGCCGGACGCTTGAGACACTCATTGCCGATGGACGCATCAACCCAACACGTATCGAAGAAACGGTCGGTCGTATAGAAAAAGAGATGGAAGAGATCATTGAAGGATATGGTAAGGATGTGACGTTAGAATTTAACCTTCAAGGAATACATCCTGAAATTGTTACTCTACTCGGCAAACTCTATTTTAGAACCAGTTTTTCACAAAATGTACTGATCCACAGTAAAGAAGTGGGTATATTTTCACGCATGATAGCACAAGAATTAGGTCTTGATGGTGCTCTAGCACTGCGTGCGGGTCTTTTGCATGATATCGGTAAAGCGGTTACTGCAGAGGTAGAAGGGCCGCATGCTATGATTGGCGGTGATATTGCAAAACGATGCGGTGAAGATCCTATTGTCGTTAATGCTATCGCGGCTCACCATGAAGAGGTTCCTTTCACCTCAGTGTATGCGCCTATTGTTGTGGTAGCCGATATTATTTCAGCTTCGCGGCCTGGTGCGCGTAGAGAAACCTTGACCGCCTATATTAAGCGGCTTGAAAAGCTTGAAGAGATTGCTCATTCTTTTGATGGTATTAAGCGCGCATATGCGCTGCAGGCTGGTCGAGAAATACGTATTATTGTTGAAGAATCTCTCTTAGATGATGCCGCATCTACACAGCTGGCAAGCGCAATTGCCCGTAAAGTACAGGAAGATATGAACTTCCCGGGGCAAATAAAAGTGAACGTTATTCGAGAAATGCGTGCTGTTGAATATGCAAAGTAAGATCATGAAACATCTGAGAATAATTTTTTTAGGTGACATTGTTGGTGCAGCCGGTGTGGCTATATTGCAAAAACATATAGGGCGCTTGCGTGAACAGTATCGAGCTGATGCTATCATAGTCAACGGTGAAAATAGTGCTGCAGGGGGACGGGGAATAACCCCTGCCCTCATGCGTCTTTTTAAATCATTGGGAATCTCACTAGTTACTTCAGGGAATCATATTTGGCAAAAACCGGATATTATACCCTATATAACACAGCATACCGATCTTTTACGTCCCGCTAATTTTCCAGCCGGTACTCCAGGTACCGGCGTAACCACTTTTCTTTGTAAAGGCATTGAGATTGGGGTTATTAATGTGCAGGGTCGTGTTTTCATGCGTGAATTGTTAAGTTGTCCTTTTCGGGCGATCGAATCGGCACTTACCTATTTACATCATAAAACACCTATTATTTTTATTGATGTGCATGCCGAAACAACCTCTGAAAAGATGGCTATAGCCTATATGTTTGATGGTCGCGTCAGTGGTATAGTAGGGACTCATACCCATGTGCAAACCGCCGATGAGAGAATTTTACCGGGTGGTACTGCTTATATTACCGATCTGGGTATGGCCGGCTCTTTAAATTCGATGATTGGTATGAAAAAAGAGCCTATTATTCAAAACTTTTTAACGCAGATGCCGGTTCGATTTGTAGTTGATACCTCATTGCCTGTCTGCATGACGGGCGTTTGTATAGAAGTAGATACCCAATCAGGCAAAGCTACCAGTATAGAGCCTATTCGTGTTATTGATGATCAGGTTCAGATTGATACTCAAGAGCTTTAAGGTCATCTATGGTTCTCATACTGCTATTATATTTCTGTTTAGCCTGTGGCTTTGCATTTGGCAAGGCTGCCTTGGCCTCTATGCCTCCTCTGTTATTTGTGGGCATACGTATGAGTATTGCCGGTCTTATATTAGTTGCTTACCAGCTTTTTTTCAAAAAAGAACGGTTGCATATTCAACCAGAGCATAGAACGTTGTTTGCTGGTATCTGTCTATTCCATATTTACGCTTCCTATGCGCTCGAATATTGGGCCATGCAATATATCTCTTCCTTTAAAGCATCTTTGTTATATAATCTTTCTCCCTTTGTTACGGCACTAGTAGCCTACTTTTTTGCAGATGAAATTATGAACAAGCGTAAATGGGTAGGATTAATAGTCGGATTTATCGGTATGTTACCGATCCTGATCACATCTGAGTCCGGTGAACATGGTACTGAACTATTCACTCGAATATCATATGCCGAAGCTGCGCTTATTGGATCGGTTGTGTGTGCATCAGTTGGTTGGATTTTTATGAAAAAACTGGTGTATCTGTACAATTATTCACCGGTGACTATCAATGGTCTTAGCATGGTAGTGGGCGGGGGGATGGCATTGGTCACCTCTTTTCTGCTGGAAAAATGGCCTGCCACCAGTCTGAGCGAAGGGGAAATTTTTTCCAATGGTCTGATGAACGCATTCTTTTATATGTTCTTATTGATACTGCTGTGTAATATAATCTCCTATAATCTTTATGGCTTCTTATTGCGTTCCTATTCGGCAACCTTTTTGTCATTTGCCGGATTTTTAACCCCTTTATTCACCGCATTATTAAGTAGTCTTTTCTTTGGGCAAACACCATCTGTCCCGTTTTTTGTATCGGTGGCGATAGTCGGTTATGGTTTATATCTTTTTTATGGCCAAGAAACTATATTGGAACAAGAAAAGGCAGCATGATGATAAAACCATACTGCCTTTATAGAGTGATACAAGAGGATATTATCGTCGGCTTTTTGCAACCATAGAGCGTCTTGATACGCGTCTTTTAGCCATACGACGTTTTTTAGGAGCTGCGCCAGCTGCTGCACTACGAGTAGATCTACGTTTAGGAGCTGCTCGCTTTACTGAAGTTCTACGCTTAGAAGCCGCTTTTTTTGCAGCTACTTTACGTTTAGGGGCAGCAAGTTTTGCACCGGCTTTGCGTCGTGATGATGCAGCAGATTTTTTTGTAGTTTTACGCTTTGCTGCTGCCTTTTTTCTACGCTTTGGCGCTGGTGATAGTGCTTCCACTAACTTTTCCCAGGTGCCTTTTTCATGTTTGCGACGAGTTGTTTTTCTTTTCGCAACGCCTCTTTTGGCGACACCGCGTTTTGCGGGTTTTTTCTTCATAACCATAAACTCTCCTTTTTTAGAGTTAAGGATACTATTTCCACATTCAATTTCACGTACCTATTGACTATTTTCTAGAGCTCTAATTACAGAGTACATGATTTCATTTTCAAAAATCAACTATTGTGCAATAAAAAAATAAAATTTATTTTTTTTGTGATCAAAAAACAGTGTCATGAGATGGTAGTTGGACAACATTCGTTTGCACGACTCATATTATCCAGAGAGCATTTACGTTAGTCGCTTGATTGTAAAAAAGATAAATGACGAATTCATAATTATTTTTTTGCTCAAACATGATTTTGTTATTAAATTCAAGTAAGAAACTGAGCTTTATAGCAAAACAGATTAGCTTTTGCAGTTATCCTACTCTATGGTAGCTTTTAATGGACCAGTTGGCTGGCAAAGCGCCAATAATGGCCTGCCTTCTTGTGCCTTGCACTCATCATGTGGTAACCCATATTTCTTATAAAAAGCCTGCACGACCGCCTCATATTGTTGTGCACAGGAGCTTTGTAATAACTTTGCATGTTTACCCTTTGGCAATACCAGAATATAGACGTGTTGATATCCATGATCGTGCAGTCCTTGATATAATGCATAGGAACTTTGGGCCGGCACTAATCTATCTTCCAGCGAACAGATTATTAAAATAGGCAGATCGGCTGGTATTTTATCAGCCAGATCGAGTGGTTGCAACTCATCAGCCTTATATTTAAAAGCAATATGTTGTACCATCCAGTGAGCCAATGTTCGTGTGATGCCACAATTTATGCATGCAGGTACCTGATTGGCAGCTGCTTGCAATGATGTTTGAACGCGGTCAAAAGGTGATTCCAACAGTAATGCTTTAACATTGCTCGGGTGATAGTGGGCAACGAATGACCAGATAACACTGGCACCTCGTGAAACACCTGCTAAAACGATTGGAGAAAGAGGGAATTTTTCAACGAGCCCATTATAAGAACGTAATAATCGGGCAGTATCATTCTTTTGACCAAAACTACAATGCCAGAATTTACATAATTTTATACCATATTTTGGTTCACAAGCATCATCAAAATTAAAATAAGCATACGGTTTACCTATGATATTTTGATAGTTCTTTATTTGATGAGCTCCCGTATCTAAGATGCCATGCGCAAAAAGGGTGATCAGAGGAGAACCAAGAGTCTGATCGGCGTTTGGTAGATGATTCGCTTGAAGAGGGGTGAGTGCATGGAGAGCAAAAATAATCGGTAACCATAATTTCAAACTATACATTATTCTCTCCTAGAGACATTCAGGCCCGTTAGATTTTCATCTATTCAGTATACACTATCAGAAACCAAAAACTATCAAAAAGTGCTAAAAACTATCAAAATCTTATTCAAATAAGATAAATTGAGATTAATCGGCAAGCAGTTCTTTAAAACCGACAAGGATTGACGTATGGAAAACTTTTATACCTATATAGGTTTAACCTGGTTAGCCATCGGTCTAAGTTGCAATCTTCATGCGCATCCTTGTAATGGTTCTGAGCTCTTATGTAAACGACGCTATAATGAAGTCGTTTACCCGACTACTCATAATGGCCACTCATATAAGCAGGCTGATGTGGCAAATCAAGATATTCCTCTTAATGAGCAGTTCGAGCAAGGCATTCGGGCAACCAAGCTCCATGTTTGGTATGATGTTGACAGTACAGGGACGGTTGTCCCTTTTGTCTGTCATGGCATCGATAAAAAGCTTTTATATGATCCTCCGGTAAGCAAACTTATTGAACATACACCCTTTATGCTTCGTTCCTGTGTTCGCTCATTGTTGGAAAAATGTATTGCTTGCAAAGAGATTATTCTAGATGCCTGTCGCTATGCCTATGGTACTGACAACTCGCCAGGAGCCATTCCCTTTAAACATTGTATTTTGGACCCTGCAGGTCAACCATTTTTGCAGGCGTTGCAGCAGGTTGCAACCTTTTTAAGGAATAATTCCTATGAGGTTATGACGCTCATTATTGAGGACCATACACGCAATTTAGAAAGGTTGGCATGCGATTTTCAAAAGGCTGATCTTATGCCCTATGTGCATATACAATCTAAAGATGAAGCATGGCCAACCTTGCAACAGATGATTGACGGGGGCAAGCGCTTGGTGGTCCTGCTTCATGGTGATGCTGATCTCGATTATAAACAGTTTCCCTGGATGCACTATCTTTGGGATTATGCATGGGATACCAAAAGCGATTTTAATAACCTCAATCAGTTGAAAGATATTGCATATGACACGGTGCCACACCGTGGGCAACAGGCTTTTGCCAACCGGGATCAAACACCTCATAACAAGCTGTTTGTTGTGCATCACTTTATTACCGATCTTATTGGTGGCAGTAAAAACAATGCCCTTAAAGCGAACCGTAAATCGGTGTTACGTTCCCGTCTTAAGCGACTGCAACAAACAACCGGCCATCTACCTACGCTTGTTCAAGTCGACTTTTTTGAGTATCCGGCCCATGATTTTTTTAATGTTATTAATGAGTTGAATGGGGTGTGACCCTCTATGTCCAATCCGCTATGAAGATCAAAAATTGATGCCATAAGCACCCCAGCAGGTGACAACCCGCTTAAGCCCTACAACCTTTGGTATAATGTCAGATCCGTAGGAAAGGCCTACTAAAAAGCCCATTGGGTGGTGTTTGGTCACAAATAGGTAGCGATAGGTCCCATACCAGTTATTGCGAATGCCGTGTGAGGGAACAGGGGTTGGCAGTGCGGGTGATGTGCTGACACTCAATGCAAAAGAGGGGTTATACCCAAATTCAACATGATGGTTGTTCAGTTTTTTGTGGTAGGCGATAAACATATCGAACAGATTCCCCAAATGGAAGTCGACACACAGTGGCTCTGTTGTTGTTGGTATTTTGGTTTGCGCTGGATAAAAATGGAGCAAGCGCACAGCAGTCAATAATGCGTTGGTAGGTTGGTCACCCCAAACATAAATGGTATCTATTTGCCCACCTAATGCCCAATGGCCTGTACCAAACTGAAAATACTGGAAGTTACGATCTTTATGGGTTGGCATGCCTACCAAAAAACTGTAGGTCATGTTGAATGTCGGCTTTACACTCTGTTGATAGCCGGCAGCGAATAACAGATCATCAGGTTGGGTATGGGATGTTGATCCGCCTATCTTTATATCCTCATGAACATGACCAATGGCCGTATCAAAACGGAAATAAAAGGCATTTTTGGTATACAGATATTCGGCAAGACCGGCATTGACGCTCTGTTTGTTACCATTCTTGACGGTCCGTTGTTGATTGAGATAGATCATCGCTGCTATAGAAGGGAGCGTAACACCCAGTTTTTTGTACAATTCTTGCCGATAGGTAGGGGGAGCAACGATACGCATGTTATAGACGATTGAAACCCCATGCAGATAGTGGTTACCCATTGCTGCCCAGAGGCAATAGAGTATTCTTATTTTTTTCATAGTTTGCTCCCTCTGTAATGCGCCTATTTCCACTATACGAACTGTTTCTCTGACAAAAGCAAGAGTTCCCTTTAAACCGGCTAAAAAAGCTATTAAAATTGTTGCTATCTGAATATTCAATCTGCTATTATTGCCTTAATGGGATCAGTTTTTCCTTAAATAAAGGGATTCTTTATGAAAATCTATCAATTAAATAATATCGCCTTTTTTGGCCTTCTGGCAGGGTGTGCATCGATTATTACGCAAACGGCAGAATTTGGAGGGAGAGAGAATAAAGAGGCTACAGGGCCAGCAATAACTGGATTATCTTCTGAACAATTCGGAAAAAAAGCAGAATTCACAGACCAAAAAAGACAGCTTTATGAAAAATATAAAAAAAGCCTTCCATATATAATGCAGAAATATGGAGCTCCAACTCTTCCTACTATTGCTGCCTATGACAATCTAGATCAGCAAGAGCTTGGTCAGTTGCTCTTTAATGGATTGAAAAAAAATAAGGCAATACTTGCTAATTTAGCTTATGATTTAGCTACGAAAGAAAATCCGGTAATATTGGAACAAATCAAAAATCTTATTAAAGAAATTTACCCACTAGCAACTGCAGTACAGGTTAAAGAAAACAGTATAGTGATCGGTGATCTCTTGCAGGATTACTTAAAAAACCAATCTCTTTCATATGAAAAATTTATGGCGCTTTCACCTGCTATACAAGATTTTTTTGTTCAGATGCTGTTAAGACTTAAACATATAGGGTCTGGAGCAGCAGAGCTTATTCTGGAAGATATACTTTTTCAACAACAATACGTACCAGGGCATTTGCAACCAGCCGTAGAAGATCTTGAATAAATTCATCTATATAATCAAGGAAAACCATTATGAAGAATCTAAATAAAATATTATCATTAGTTGCCTTGGTAACGTTGGTGAGCCAAGTGATGCCATCTGCACGAGATAATAGTAGTCTATACAAGCAATATGAATTTACCGATGCACCGGCTGATGAACCAGCTGCTCAGAGTCAACGTAAGCCGGCGACCGTTAGAGCGTCATCTCCTAAACCAAGTAGATTAAAAAATAAATCAAGTAGACCCAATCCATATGAACAATATGCCTTTGTAGACAAATCAGAAGGTGTTGAGTATAGAAAAGTAAGCGCTGCAGAAAAAAAGAGAATACAGGAACGAGAAGATCAAAAAAAACCACGCAAAGTTAGTTTCGATGAGTACCTTGAGAAAGAAACTGGACTGAAGCCAGAAGATTACCAAGAAACTGGACTGACACCGGCTGTTGAAGCTCTAGATTAACAAACTCAGAAAGATAGAAAAGAGAGTAACACTTTCCCAGATTGATCAGGTATGATAGGCTTGGCAAGTAAACAAGACGAAAATCGCCAGATTGCATGTTAAAACTTTAGCCATGAGCCTACTAATCATATGAATGATCAACATCTTGCCGATATAAAAAAAGATTTTTCCCAATGGTATCTCGATGTCATCTACAAAGCTGAATTAGCAGACCAATCACCCGTGCGTGGCTGTATCGTCATTCGCCCATACGGATACGCAATCTGGGAACTGATTCGCGCGCGCCTTGATGAGCGCATAAAAGCAACCGGACATCAAAATGCCTCATTCCCTTTATTAATTCCTGAATCATTTTTGACCCGTGAAGCGGAACATGTAGAAGGCTTTGCGCCTGAATTGGCGGTGGTGACGCACGCCGGAGGCAAAGAGCTAGAAGAGCCATTGGTCATTCGTCCCACATCAGAAACGATTATTCATTATATGTTTGCACGTTGGCTGACCTCATGGCGCGATCTGCCAATCAAGATCAATCAATGGGCAAACGTAGTGCGCTGGGAGATGCGTACGCGACCATTTTTGCGCACAACCGAATTTTTTTGGCAAGAAGGTCACACGGCGCACGAAACCGCCCAAGAGGCTTCCGATGAAGCACGTATGATGTTACAAGAGTATATTAATTTAGCCCATGAATATTTGGCTATACCGGTCATTGCTGGGCGCAAGTCAGAACATGAAAAATTTCCCGGTGCCGACATGACCTTAACCTATGAAGCGCTCATGCAAGACGGCAAGGCTTTGCAAATGGGCACCTCGCACCTTATTTCTCAATCATTTGCACGTGCTTTTAATATGTCATTTCAAGATCGTACCGGTCAACAAGCCTATCCCTATTTGACTAGCTGGGGGGCAACCACCCGTCTTATCGGTGCCGTGATTATGACCCATGGTGATCAAAAAGGGTTGATCTTGCCTCCTAAAATTGCCCCTATTCAGATCGTTATTATCCCTATTTATAAAAAGGGTACTGACAGCTTAGTGGTCGATCAAGCCGTCGAACAGATTAAAACGGCTTTGTCTCCATTTCGTGTCCATGTGGACAGCGATCAACATCTGACGCCTGGCGCTAAATTCTACCAGTGGGAACTGAAAGGAGTACCGTTGCGATTGGAGATCGGGCCACGTGATGTTGTTCAACAACAGGTTGTCATCGTTGAACGGGTTACCGGTAAAAAAGAGATCATTGGTATGAGCGATTTGACATCCTATGTGCAGCATGCATTGGATACTGCGCAACAAACACTTTTAGAGCGTGCGCGGCAACGATTGGTAACTCAGTGGCACAAAGTGGCTAAGTTGGTCGATTTTGCACACCAGCTTGAGCAGGAAAATGGATTGTATCAAACGGGCTGGTGCGGCGATCAACAATGTGAAGCAGAACTGAAACAATATAAAGCAACAACACGCTGTCTGTTAGATGAAAAAAGCTTTGAAACCTGTTTTTATTGCGATAAGGCAAGTAAAGGTGATCTACTGATAGCCAAGGCATATTAATCTATCGGGTGGGAGATTCTGTAGATGATAACATTAGTCACCAGGTTTGAAGCCTATTTACTGACAGAAAAACGGGTTACTCCCAACACTTTTTCTGCCTATAAACGGGATATTGAACAATGCTTACAGATACTTGCCATCAGTACTGATCAAGCACTGTTAGCCGTAGATCAGCAAGCAATTCGCTCCTATTTGTTACATCTTAAGCAGATACGTATTGGTGCACGCAGTGTTGTGCGTAAGTTGTCCGCATTACGACTCTTTTTTACCTATCTAGGTAAGCTCAACGGCATTGCTAACCCAATTGATGGTATAACACTGCCTAAAATAAAGAATAAACTGCCAAGCTTTATTGGGCAAGATGAGGTAGCAGCACTGTTACAGGCTGCCGATAGCGATACGTCACGACTTGGCTTGCGCAATCGTGTTATGCTCTATCTTATGTATGTTACGGGTATGCGTGTTAGTGAGCTGATTAAGCTTCAGATAGATGATCTTATGTTCGAATCAGGGTTTGTATTGGTGCGTGGTAAGGGTGGCAAGCAGCGGCATATTCCGTTGCCGGCTTCTATGGCCGCCTTATTGAAAGAATATCTTCAAACGGCACATCCGAATGTTATCAACGGTAAAAAACAGTTACCCATTTCCCCTTATTTATTTCCTATTATGTATGCTGGGTTGTGTAAACCGCTGTCGCGCCAAACATTTTGGGGCATTTTAAAAGATATCTGGGCACGTACTGGTATTGATCGCCCATTGTCGCCACATAGTTTACGCCATTCGTTGGCTACTCATTTACTTAAAGAGGGAGCTGATTTACGTTCGTTACAGCTCATTTTGGGGCACGAGAATCTGACTACGGTGCAGGTGTATACTCATGTGGAGACGACGCATTTGCGTGAGGTGTATAATAAAAAGCATCCGCGGTCAGCGTAATATCAGGCAACAGGTCTATTAATGCCATAACTTGGACTGAACAGTCTTTTCCAATCGAAAGCAGGCATCTGCCTGAACCAATGTTTGGTTATCGAATGGGGAACTTCGCATTGTGGTTTACCAAGAGTAATCAAATAAGCATTCCTACATTTCTGTTTCCACTGTTCTCTAATTTTGTTAATTGCATCGTTTACTTTTTCTTTATCGGTTTGTAATTGTTGAATCACTGTAGGTTCTGTACTGAAAGCACCTTGTATCTTATCGCTGTGTACTCGCACTTCAAACCATTTATCTGCTAGTGGGATCTGTTCTTCGTGCTTATCATCGACACCTATCACAGCATTCGATTGACGCAACGGTATCGAGTCAGCTCTAGGATCATCAAAAACCTCTTGTGAAAGTACATAAAAAAAGAGACCGGGAGCAACTATGTTTCTCAATTTCTCCCATGTAGTCACCTGAGGTAATAAAAATTCTACTGCTTTGTTAGCTAACTCGAGAGGCAATTGATCAGACGCTCCTATCTTCTTGTGAGAGAGTGTTGTGCTTACATAAAATGGACTCGCTGCTTGTTCAAGAGAGTTTTTAACGTTTATATTGTGAGCCTCTTTTATTGCTCTTAGGCGGTTATTATAATTTGCATATTCTGATTGAGTACACGAGCCATAGCCACCACCAGGGAACTTAAATTCCTTTGTGTACCTTTCTTCAATTTGTTGCTGAGCTTGAACTTTAGCAAAATCAGCAATTCCTCGTAGTGCGCTCTTTTCGCTGCTGTATAGTGTACAGTTGATTGCAAAAGCCGCACTCAAAATAACAGTGAATCTTTCTGCAAAAATTTTACTTGTATTATGCATATCGAAACCCCTTAAGCAAACGCAAGTGCAGCAGCTGCAGCAGCAGCAAGCCCGACTTCATAACCAACCTCATCGACACTCTCTTTGTATTGTTTTGGTTTGTTCTTTTTTAAATTGGCATAGACTGGTTCACAGACAGCGCGAGCAACTTCACAAACAACTGCTCCAAGAAAAACTCCCCGCCCGGTTCTGACCGCCATGGTACGTTTACCCAATAATTTTAGGGTCCCGACAGCACCACCAGCCACCGCTCCCAGGCCAAGCGCATTAACCGTTTTTGGGTTTTTTTTGGCCCAGCTGTTGCAATCGTTTAACAGCTTTGCTGTTTCTTGCCAAATCTGGCTTGAGTTCTCATTTTTGGCAGTCATATAGGTGCTGGAGGAGAAGATCGCCGCCAAGGCAAACATGGTTGAATATGCTATTTTCTTCATAAATCACCTTTATTTAGGGCCTTTTATAGGTATCTTTTCTGATAGAATTAATTATACCCGCTCTTATACTCCTCGTCAAGGGGCTACTCAGGACCTATATGATTGCTTTTTCCTCTTGAAATGGGCCATTATGAAGACAAAGGGGTTTTAAGCAACTGCTTTAAAAAAGGGGAACAGATGAAGCTGATTAAAGATCCAATGGTCACCATTACTCTTGTTGCAATCATGCTGTTGCACGTGTCGACCGCTTTTGGCTGGACACTCAAGATAAAAAATTCAACCAAGCATAAAGCTTGGATTGCGGTCGAATATGATCATTCTTGGTGTAGAACAGATAATGTAACGGTCGATGGAGGAAACACAATATCGGTTGATGCCAAGAGCTGCACTGTTATGAGGGTAACTGGCGTTATTTCTACCACGCCAGGCAATAGCGGTGGTAATGTTACTTTGAGAATAAAACCAGGGGCTGGGCTTGCTTATAATCCGAAATCTCGTATTGATGGTAAAGATTTTGCGGTAGAAATAGTCTATGAAGATGGGACCTATTGGCTTGCCAAGCGCAGCTCATTATAAAAAGGGTATGTAGAATTTTTTGCACTACTTACTATACTAATTTATGCTTCTTCTCTAATAATGATATATGATCTTAAAGATAGCATTTTCAACAGGATTGATCGATGAAACATGCATTAGAAAACTCTTTTGTCGTTGAGCAAAAACCTTTCATGTCACTATTGGCATCGATGCAGCCTATTTGTACCAAGCGAACTGCTTTAGATGCTACCAGTTATCTTTTAATGCAGATAAGCCACAAGGAGCTTATCATTAAAAGTACCGATCTTGAAATCAGTCTTCAAGCAAGTTATTTACTCGATACAACAGCTACAAGCGCAAACTATTGCTGTATGGTATCAGGTAAACGTATTTTTGATCTTATAAAAGAGCTTGAAGGAGCTATTACCTGCCAGTTCGGTGATCAACAATTAATATTAAAAGCTGGTGGGGTGACTCTTTCTTTAAATATTAAAGATGCGCAAGAATTTCCACCATTTCCTGAGCGCATCGAAAATTTGATGTGTTTAGATGGCGCCGTTTTACTCGACATGCTGAGCAAAGTAGCATTTCTGATTCCGCAAAATAATGCTAATCCTGCGCTCAATGGTTTATATCTTGAAGTGTCTGAAAATCAGATGAAAATGACCACCACCGATGGCCATTGCCTTGCACAAGTCAGTAGCTCATTATATACGCTTGATGAACCGAAAAAATGGCTGCTGCCTCGACGGGCCGTTTTCGAGGTTAAAAAACTACTTGAAGGTTCAGCCGATGTCCAAATATTCATCGGTCTGTGCGGTAATCAATTAGTATTTTCTGGCAGCTCATTTAATTTTTTTACCAAACTTTTAGCCGATCCTTTCCCTCATTATGCTCCTATTTTGCACAAAGAGGGCTTTAGACCTGCAACAGTAGATCGCGCACATTTCATAAAAACGTTGCGTCGTTCGGCATGTCTTTTATCGGGACAATTTATAGCGACACAGTTTGGCTTTCATGTCGATGAGCTCAATGTATCGATGGACAATAAAGAGGTTGGACAATTAACTGAGAAGTTAGCGCTGACAGAGTTTGATGGAGAGAAAATCGATATTCGCTTATACGCTCCTTATGTACTGAGTGGTCTTCAAGCATTTGGGCAGGAGAAACTATCTCTCTATTTGCAAAGCCCTTCAAAGCCGATTATCTTCGAGTCAACGTATCAAGATAGACAAGTGGTTTACTTGGTCATGCCTGTGTGTCCAACGGCCTTGCAATCATAGGTTATTACGGTGCAACTCACAAGTCTTTACTTGAAACATTTTCGTTGTTTTTCAGAAAAATATATAGAACTAGATAATCGATTAGTATTGATACAGGGCCTTAATGGATCGGGTAAAACATCGCTTGTCGAAGCTATGCATTATCTCTGTTATTTACGCTCTTTTAAAACACATGCCCCACGAGAGTTGTTGCACTTTGGGCAAGATAATTTTTTCCTTAAAGCAGCGATTCGATCAGATCAAGATCCAACGTTGCCTGCTCATGTTCAAGTAGGCTATTCCGGTAAAAAGCGGCTGGTGAAAGTGAATCAGCAGACGGTCCTTTCTTATAAGGATTTGATGAACCATTATCGAGTGGTAACCTTGACCGAGGATGATGGAGAGCTTATTAAAAGTGGCCCTGATGCACGACGCACCTTTATTGATCAAGCATTGCTTCTTGAAGATCCATCAACTGCCGCTACCTTGCGTACTATCAAACATGTTATAGACAGTAGAAATAGGTTGCTCCAGACAGGTGTTGCTACTCCTCAAGCATTGGATGTTTGGACCTATCAATTGTGGCAGCAGACAGCAGTTGTTGCACAAGCACGCAAGACATTATTGTCTAAACTGGAGCAGGAAGTTATCCGCATTATTGCCTCTGTTGACCCTGTCTTGCAGGTATCTTTTTCTTATATACCCAAACAGCTTAACCCTGATCATACCTTTGAACAGTTTATGCATGCATCACGAAACCTTTTTCAAGAAGAAGCACGTTATGGACGCTCTCTCTTTGGGGCTCATTTAGATGATTTTTCTATCAGCTTGCAAAATAGACTTACCAGGCAGTTTGCCTCCCGCGGGCAACAAAAACTGGTCATTCTATTGCTTAAAATAGCACAGGTTACCCACCTCAAGAGTAACAATGGAGCGGTAATTTTCTTATTGGATGATTTTATAACCGATTTTGATGATCGGCGGGCTTTACAGCTCCTGCCTCCTTTAATTTCGTTGGGCGGTCAACTGATCTTCACCTGTCCTAATCTAACCGGTACTTTACATAGCCAATTGGTCAATCGAGATGCTCAGATAGTGACGTTGACTGATTGAATAAAAGAAGCGGTAGTACTAGCTTTCAAGATAGGGCGACCGTTTGACAATCGGTAAAAAAGGATCTATCATATGTTGTATATAATGCTTTGTTTGATAGTTTAATTCGTAATATTAAGTCTCTATAAAAGTTTGACATTACATAAAAACTATTTAAACTTTTGTTGCAGGTGGTAACAATTACGTTTACTACCAGCTTAAACCTAGGCTTCATTACTACTCTCCTTTTTTCCATCGCATTGACTTCGGTCAGTGCGATGGATTTTTTTGCTCATTTATGTATTGCTTGTAGGGAGAGCTCAAAGAGCTTCTTGAAGCAGTCACGAGCAAGCAACGTCCATTAAACTGAGTACTAGAGTATGAAGCTTATTCTTTCTATCAGTGTTGTTCTCCTGAGCTTCACCGACTCTGTTGGTGAATTTTTGTATCCGGTTGCCACTTACACTGACCTCTACCACCAGCAAAAAATATTGGTATTACATCAAACAACGCTTACGAGCATACAACTATGGTCATGGGATCCATTAACCCATGAAGCAGTACAGATGTTACCCGCCTCTTTTTGCCCAGTTGGTATAGCTCTATTGCCCGCAAGCACAGGTTTTAGCTTTATCGATAACGGTAGAATTCGTATCAAAGAATTTATAAAGCGTTCTGCGCGCTCTCTTGATATATATGATACGATAAGCAACATTGGTCTTATCACGTGGCATACGCAGGTTGGTTATTTTCATGCCCTTGATCATCGTTACTATGCTATTTTTTCCATAACGGCTGGTGATGTTACGCGAACCGTTTGCCAGCCACAAAAAGATTGTATGTATCCGGCACCTGTTGATAAGAGACTATTTTATATCGAAAGAACAACAACTGGTCAGCAGCAGCATTATGCAGTTGTTGAACAATCATTGGAACAACCAACTGCCAGTCTGTGCATCGATTTTGGGGACAAGCCAACTATTTTTTTAACTATGCTCAATGCTGATCAAGGCTTTGTTGTTCAACATCCTGTCTCATTAGATCGTGATGCTTCCCTTATCACTTTTTTCTATTATCATCTGGTTCGTCATCATGATCAGAGGGTATGGCATGCCAGATTACTCTTTCGATTTTCAATTCCAACAGCACTGGTCACTTCATCCAGTAATCATAGCTTGCATGAATCGATTGTCCCTCTTATGCCTCGACTGGTAGAGTCAACCATTTATTATGTTGATTATCTTGATGAGCAGCATGGAGTAGTATGCAGTTATAATAGCGCTACCAAGACCCAGGAAAGTTATCAAGATCTTTCATGGCAGCAACCTTTTGTACCGGTAGCAATTGATGATATGCTATTTTGCGGTGGCCCTCTTTCCTCAGATACCTCAGCTGGCGGTCCCTATAAGTATACCACCGGTGATCAGGCCGTTCGTTTTTCCTTGCCTACCATCAATATAAAAAATTCAGCCAGTCAATAAAGTTAACATAATGACCATTATCGGCATATAGCATAATCGACAAAAATAATCGGCACATGCAGGCTAATCGTTGATGTATAGAGATACTGTTCGACTTTGGCATACCAGGCGGCTTGGATCAGTGACCGTGACGGTTCGATTACCATGCAATCAAAGGAGAACTGTTCAATCAAAAAAGATTCGATACAAGGTTGCATAGCAAGCTCATAGGAGCAGTCATAGATAGCGCTAGAAAAAGCAATCTCATTGCTGGTGATACATACAATAGCTGAGTAATGGTTCAAGGAGGCTAACAAGGCTTCCAACAAGATACGTCCTTTTTGGAGCGATTCGATTTGGATATGATGTATACCGGGTGTTATAAAAAGAGCATGAAGGTTGATAATCGCCTGTTCAGTATAAGGAAATGGTATAGAGTGGCATGTTTTTTTTGGAGCGGCGATCATATGGTTTTCATAAGACTCCTTGAACGTGTGTTGATGGTGCATAGCAGGCTCTCCTTTTAAGTAAAAGTCATGCTATTTGAAATAGGAACAGACACAAGCAGACTGCTGTTTGTGCATAGCTTCCTATCGAAATTGGATCTTACTAGTGAAGGTAAAGCATCAGATCATGAAATTGCAAGATTTATTTCTTACAACACTGGTTACATCGCTTTATACAAAGCAGTCTTTTTCTTTATTGCAGTAGGATGCTTTTTTTGTGCCACACGCCGCACAATGAGATTGCCATTGCATCGGTCACATCCTCTTTTTTCGGCTTTTCTAGATGAGGAAAAAGTTGTATCATCACGCGAGCAACTTGATCTTTTTGCGCCCCACCATAGCCGGTCACCGATTGTTTTACCTCGCGTGGTGAAAATTCATGCAGCGCTAGGTGGTGGGTATTTGCTATCAGATATAAGATACCGCGTAGATATCCCAGTTTAAGGAAGTTTTGCGCGTTTTTTCCTAAAAATGGTGTTTCTATAGCCAGATCGGTGACACCCCAATGAGTGACTTTTTCGTTAAAAAAGGCGTGGAATATACCAACACGTTCTACGAGAGATTTATTTGAAGACATACTTAAATAGCCGACATCTAGGAGAATAATCCCCCGTTGTTCTTTCTTGAGTATTGAAAAGCCTGCGCAGTGAAATCCAGGGTCTATGCCCAGCATGATCATATAGTAAGATTCCTCCCTGGGTCATCCCCGCGTCCTGTCTCGCCATAGCCTTTAGGCGACGGCGGAAGGCGGGAATCCATGCTTTTTTATTAAAATCCTCATAATTCTTTAATCCTCAATATTTCCTCATTTCCTCTCTTTCTTTGCCATAAGTTATACCATACTCCTCACCGTATACCAATTAATTATATTCCTCATTGGGTCATCCCAGCGCAGGCTGGGATCCATGCTGTAAAATTAAATCCTTTAATTTAACGGAATCGCCTTGGATTATCGGACATAGTATTCAGTTTTGTAAAACTTATTTGAACCCTGCCCTTTCTTGGTTTATGCTTGTTTTAGTCGTTTTTGTGTTGTTTCTATTGACTTTTTTTGGCCT